>ERZ772967.816-NODE-816-length-23032-cov-14.331201_pt1 | contig 23032 bp, 17 predicted proteins | sample MGYA00511677_ERZ772967 | MGnify/ENA primary metagenome ERZ772967 (study PRJEB29015, sample SAMEA2737931) | human oral metagenome | biome: human oral; feature: human-associated habitat; material: dental | place: China | collected 2146 ...
GAAAACCCCGAATGCACAGTAACAACACATCGGCAATAGAAAAAAGCGTAGCTGTTTCTTACAAAAACGGTTACGCTTTTTTGTTTGTGGTAGCTGCTATAGAAGAATTATCTTGAAAATATGTACAGGCACAATTGCAGAAATCAAAAAAATATACATAACTTTGCTCACGAATATGCGGAAACATTCTCTAAATAGTTATCCTGAATCATTAATTTTAATCGTTTTCAAAAAAATGAATAGACTAAAAAAAGCGTTTGTATTTGCTATTGTTGTGTCATTAAGTTCTACTATCTTGGCACAGAACATATCATTGACAAAAAAAGAACGTTACAAAGATTTTGACTACTTCTGCAACATTATATCGAAGGTAAACCCACAGCTTGAGGCACGGCAAAATGTTACAGGTGTAGATATTATGAAAAATATCAAGACTCTTAGAAAAGAGATAGACACTATTACAAACGACACATCCTATATACATCTATTGCTACGAGCAATACACCTAATAAACGATATGCACTGCACTCCCATAGAAGGAGATATGTTAGCAAGAGTACTAAAAGACAGTGCTTTAGCTGCTAATGTCAATGAGATATTAGAGTATGCAGAATCAAGATTTTATAAAAACAAAAGAAGAGTAAATCTGCGGTTATATTACAATGGGGGTAAGTATTATAATATTTGCCAGTACAATGTGATTCAAAACAATAAAACCGACTCTTTGCCTCTGGGGGCAGAAATAATATCTGTAAACGGGAAAAGTGTAGACTATTGGGTTGATAACAACATAATAAACGTTGGGCTGGGTATGAATTGGGATACTCGTTTAAACCGCAGTTTTACCATGATAAGGTCGCTATTTGTAGATAAATGTGATTTTGTTAATATAAAATACTCCGATAAAAATCGTATAGACTCTATTGTTTATCCTACAAAAGGACGAATCGGATTAAGTCTTCATGGGGGGCATATGTTCTTTTTTGACTCAGAAGAAGATGGATGTGTCGAATACTTTGATGATACAAACATACGGCTACCTCAAATGCTTGCAGAGCGTTATTCATACGTTGACTCCATAATAGCCAAAGGCACTGATAGACCGATAAGTAAAGTTGTGATAGATATTAGAAACAATCCTGGGGGAGCCGACAATGTATGGATGGATATCTTAGGTGCAATAACCAAAGACACTATATTTATAAATTCACGTATGGCGTTAAAATACACCAAAGAGGCACGTAGTATTATGCAAAAGAGCGAAAAAATTTCGGATGCAAAATGGGATTCTCTATTTAGTAAGCCGACAAAATTACCTCTGCTTGGCAATAAAAAATTTATCCTAGTCGATTGGGGTAATCCGATTGCTCCTCACAAAAACTCTATTGGATACGACGGCAATATATATGTCCTTCAAAACAGAATGATTTTTTCATCAGCTGGCTCGCTGTCGAATGCTGCATATCTAAGCGATAAAATAGTCAGTGTAGGGCAAACCACAGGTAAATTGCTTGGATTTGGCGTTGCTCCAAGAGTTATTACTTTGCCTTATTCTCATTTTTCCTTTTCTCTTGAGTGCCTTATAGAGGTAAACGGTAGAGAGCGAACCCCCTACGACTATTACCACGACAATGTAGAGATACCTGTAGAAATAACAGCGGAGCAGATGGTAGAGTATGATTTAAATGCCTCAAAAAATGACACTTCGCCAATAATACGTATATATACCAAAGAGTTCCTATACAATTTTGACCCTGTTTTCCGTAGGGTTCTAAGAGAAAAATAAAACTTGATCGATAAGAAATTTCAATAGATAACAGGTATAATAACGTTAATGAACGATTCTCTCGCTACACTCAACTCAATACATCTATTCGTAGCCATATGGCTGAAAGCCCCGAATGCACAGTAACAACCCATCGGCAATAGAAAAAAGCGTAGCTGTTTCGTATAAAAACGGTTACGCTTTTTTGTTTGAGGTAGCTGCTATTGCTGTCTGTTTAGCTTTTATCGGTTATTGCTTGAATAGAATTTTCATCAGAAGGATTAAATTCAAGCACGAGAGATGCTGTCGGCGGAACTTCCGTATCCGATTCTGTTTTTTTTGCTTTACTATTAGGGACTTTATTGAAGAGTTGGAAAAGTTTATAAGACCTCATAAATAACTCATTAGTATCAGAATCGCTTTCACTCGCCTCGATAGTATTATAAAGAAAACCTTTCTTAAACTCTTCATTGGATATATATATAAACCTTACCTTATTTTTGAACTCTATATTGTCGTTTAAAAATCTTTTTAGTTTTTCAAAGTCATTGAGTTCAGATTTGTTGATTTCTTTATTGTCAGCTTTAGATTGATTGAATTTTAATGTATTACAAATATCACTATTTACTGTGGGACCTACTTTTGGAGATGCAAAAATAATATCATAATCTCTATCAGGGAAATAACGTAGTAGAATCAGATATGATCGTAATAACTTTTTTTTTACACAATTTGCCGTTCCTCCTTTATAATTCAGATTTCCTTCATGAAAGGCTACATCCACAGCATACACCTTCCCTTCTTTATCTATTCCGAGAGCGTCTATTTCAGCTTGTTTGAGTGTCTGTTTAAGAGTATCACTCTTAAAAATGTCCTTAAAAATTATTTTTATTTCTTCAAATACTTTTCCTTCTACTGTTTTATCGTCTTTGTTCTTATTCTCTTCCTCGTCAGGTTTAGCCCACTTACTCGAAATCTTCCAATTGTTCTGATAGAGTACACATTTCTTTACATGCTTGAGATAGCTCAAAGCCAAAGATTCTCCTATTTCAATTTTCATGATAAAACGGATTGTTAAATTGCTGATATTAAATTTATTTCGAGATTTAGTAAGCCTTAATTCTGTACATAAAACCAATCTCAATGCGATTTGTATTGTATCCTTTCAAGCCGGAAGCTTCGCTGTAGTCGTATTTGCGACCAATATATGCCAAGAAGATACGAAAATCCTGACTTTTCACAGGATAGTACTCGATGCTGCCCATATAGGCGTAGCTCTTGCGATAGTCCTTCATCTGCTCTATCTTTGTTACACTTGCTGTTTCGTACATACCTTTCAGCATTAAGTTCCACTGAGGAGCAAACTGCCAGTTCATCTTTGTGATGAATGAGTTGTAGAGGACATCGCTGAAATATGACTCTCCCGGGTGTGCAGGCACTGCCGTAGCTTCGCTCGATGCAATCTTCAAACGGTCTAAGCCGTCTAATGCACCCATATAATCGAAGTACAATTGTATATTCGGAAGGTTCAACTGCTGACCTAAAACCAACATACGAGAGTACTTGTGCTGAGCCTGAGTCTGTATTCCCCACGACCAGCGTGTGAGCAACTTATTGTCAAAGAAGCTACCATTCCAGTTTGCAATATAGGTTAGCGGATTTTTTGAAGCCTCCAATTGACGGGGCCCGTCCGTCTCCAACGATACGGGATTGCTTCCATACTCCGTTGAGAATTTGTTATTATTGGCATTACTAACTTCAAAGGCAAGTTCTTGTGTAGGTATCGGCTTGCAGCTGAATACTACACCTGCCATAAAGTTGTCCATATTATCCACCATATCAGAGTATTGGTAGATATACATTGGGTTTTCGTCGAACTCGAAACCGCCCCAAATCTGGCACATCTTACCTGCTTCAATCTTCAGTTTGTCGTTGAACTTGTATCCAACCATCATAATGTCGGTAGCCTTGGCGAAGTTGTCTTCGTTCTGTGCTCCGTTTGCCTTGTTCAAACGGTGGCGTAGACGATAGTAAATATTGTCGGTAAGGTTACCTTTAATTTCGATACGCAACTGTTTATTGGCAAACCTTGTGCCCCAATCTTTGTTTGCATCTTGTGAAATCTGACCCGAAGCAGCGTAGTTAAAATAGACGTTGAACATATCGTTATGTTTCTTCAACTTCGTAATCTCTTCATAAAGCGACTTGAAATCGTCGTCTCCGGCACCATAGCTATGATTATCTTGTGCCATACCGCTTGTTGCAATAGCCAACAATGCGCCTAAAAGAATAGTCTTTCTCATAATTATAGTTATTTTATAGGTAAAAAAATTTTTTTCAATATTTATATCGTAAAGGAGCGAGAGACAAAAGTCGCCCCTTTACGATTTCATACACAGTCATTAGTATTCAGCGAAGTATTGCTGAATTTTCTGCCAATCCTTCGTCTTTGTCAAAGCAAGCATCAGAAGCACGCGAGCCTTTTGTGGATTAAGGTTCAAAGACGCAATGAAGTGATATTTAGCATCGTCTACCTCGCCGTTAAGGTTGGTAGGACCGAAAGGAACACGGCTTGCACGTACTACGTTGATACCTTTACCGACAGCTTTCACCGCAACATCGAACACATCTTTATAGAAGTTACCGTCGCCCACACCTGCCAAAACGATACCATCGTACTTGGCATCTACGAATGCTTGCATTGGAAGAGGAGAGCAGTTGGCATAGCCATAAACGATACCCACCTTTGGAAGTGAAGTCAAGTTCTTTACATCGAACTCTGATTGAAGACCTTGATTTGCCATTGGCTTGTGCAAATAAACAGGCTTGCCATTGTAGACATAACCCATTTCGCCGTAAATACCGCCTTTGAAAGTTGCGCAGTCTGTGGTATGGGTCTTCAACACCGATTTGGCTTCAAACAGTTCGTTGTTCATACAAACCATTACACCTTGTCCTTTTGAAGACGGGTCGGCTACGGCGCAGATACCATTGTAGAGGTTGGCGGGACCGTCTGCACTGATAGCGGTAGATGGACGCATAGAGCCTACCAATACGACAGGCTTGTCGGAATGAACGGTCAACGAAAGGAAGTAAGCTGTTTCTTCCATTGTGTCGGTACCGTGAGTAACCAATACACCATCGTAGCCCTCTTCGTTCAACAGCTGATTGATGCGTTTTGCCAACTTCAACCACACTGCATCGTTCATATCTTGGCTGCCAATGTTTACAATCTGTTCGCCCGAAACGTTTGCAACGTCCTTTATCTGAGGTACGGCGTCAATCAAAGTCTGAATGCCAACTTGACCTGCACCATACGCAGAACTTGTAGCCGATGCAGAAACACCTGCAATTGTGCCACCTGTTGCCAAAATACGAATCTTAGGCTTCTGTGCTAATACCTCTGTAGACACCAACAATATCAATGTCATCAAAATTGAAATCTTAAATCTTCTCATAACAAATTGAATTTTTATAAGTTATTAATATTTAGTTGTTTTTTTACTTTCGTTATTCTTCAAAGAAATTGTACAATGAGTGCTGCCACACCAATAGAAACGACGGTTGTAATAAATCCCGGCAATTGGAAACTGTGATTGATCACATACTTGCCCACGTGTGTCGTTCCCGTGCGGTCGAAGTCGATTGCTGCCACCTCAGTCGGGTAGTTTGGCAAGAAGAAATAGCCATTACAAGCGGGGAACATTGCCACCAAAAACATAGGATTGATACCCAAAGCTACGCCCACAGGATAGAGTGTAGTTACAGTAGCTGCTTGCGAGAAGAGCATAATGCTCATAATGAACAATGCCACTGTAAACAAGAAAGGTGCGGCAGAAACCATACCCGATAGTGCATTGTTCAAGTATTCTTGGTTGCCTGTATAGAAAGTGCTGCCCATCCACGCAATACCGAAGATGGCTACAACGGCATTCATACCCGCTTTAAATATGTTTCCGTTCACTGCGTCGCTTGCCTTTGCCTTGCCGACAAGGAGTATGACTGCAGCTATTGACATCATTATCATTTCGATTGCCTGGCTCATAGTAACGCCTTCGGGACGCAATTGGGGGAAGAAACCGAAAACAACCACCAAGATAACACCGGCAAAGAATGCCCAAACAGAGTATTTCGCACGTGGATTGGGTTGTTCTTCTGCTATTTCAAGGTTGTGTTTATCTTCTTCGGGGTTGATAATACCCTCTGCCACTCTGCGTTTGTATTCAGGGTCGTCCTCCAATTCTTTGCCCACGCGGTTCTGAATAAAGGCTGCTACCAAGATAGCAACGAGCGATGCGGGAATACAAACTATCAGAATAGTGCCCAATTCGATACCTTTGGCGCCGAGAATATCCTGACTGATTAATGCTGCGGTAGCTGCACTTACGGGGCTTCCCGTTATTCCCAGCGAGGCAGCAATGACGCTCAGGCTCATCGGACGTTCGGGGCGTATCTTGTTGGCTTGTGCTATTTCTGAGATAATAGGCAGCAACGAATAAGACGTGTGGGCTGTTCCTGCAACGAGACAGAATAGCCAGCAAGTCAGCGGACCGAAGTAAGTAATCTGTTCGGGGTGCTTCCTCAAGAATTTGGCAGCTACGCCTACCAAGTACTCCAAACCGCCGGATGCCTGCAAAGCAGCAGCAGCCGTGATTACGGCAACAATAATCATCATAACGTCGATTGGTGCTGAGCCCGGCTCAAGTCCGAAACCAAAGACAAGGACAAACACACCAATCATGCCATAAATACCTAATCCGATTCCTCCCACTCGTGCGCCTATAAAAATCATAGCCAAAACCACGAGCAATTCTGCAATTACTAAAAATTCCATTATACAGCCTTCATTTGTTTTCGTATTTATTACATAATAATAATGCAAAGATAATATTTTTTATATCAATATTGGTGTATTTATTAGCAAAAAATGCTCAGTATGAGAAATTTCTGAGCGAAAAAAGGTACACCCTCAGAACCTGCCGCTGTCGTAGTCTTTGTTTTGCAGCTTACGACGCACATCGTAGCCCTTACCTTTATGGAAGTTCCACGAGACACCTATCAGTATCATCGATTTATTGTCCCAAATCTTTGTAGTGACTCGCTGATACACCAAACTGCTCGGCAGTGTCTCGCTAAAATATTGCGAAGGCATAAAAGTCCACAGCATATTAGCTTCGAACTGCAGATTATCGTTTAGTTGATAATATACCGTAACGTGCGACTTATTCTCGTCTCTGTCGAGGGAAGCTCCGTTTACACTCATCGAAGTGAAACGATATTGGTATGCCAATATCCATTTACCTATCTGTGAGCTAACGGCTAAATTTATCGGGAAATACAAATTCGACAAATTACCTACGATACTGCTATTGATATTTTGGTACATCAATTGAGTATACGACTGCAACTTGAGAATGTCCGAACCGAACGGTTTGAGGGAAAACGACAGCTCTCCGCCAAACTCCTGCGAATACTTTGCGTTTTCGTTGGTAAGAGTGATATACGGGCTACCGGGGTCTTTTACGAAATATTCGTTTATGGCTTTGTCTACATATTGGTACGATAGCTCTAAGTTCAGTGTCAGTATCGGATTGTTGTGTGTATAGCTGAGCGACGATGTATTTACAGTTGCATTCATCAGCTGCGGATTACCTTTGTATATAATGTCGGGAGTAATGACACGGGCATTGTTGCTCAGCTCCGATACCGACGGCAACAGTGTATTGCGTCTGAACATCAATCGGAGCGTATTACGGTCATTGATATTGTACCCCACCATTGCCAGGGGTGTAAATACCAGCCTGTCGTATTTGTTCGAATAACTCTGATTGATAATATACTTAGCCCCCAAACTGAGGCGGTAGAGAAATTTGTTTTTACTTCCCGACAACTCGCTGTATAGGTATTGTGTCGACGAATTGGAGTTGTAATCGTATTTGCCAAATAAATTTTTGATATCCGACCTCAGCCAACTGATGTCTATTTTATACCCCGAATTCCACGAGGCAAAGCTAAGTTTTCGGGTATATGCCACTTCGCCTATAAGCGACTGTTTCCTGTTGTTGAGCGTCATCTCGTCGCCGATTGTCTGTGCACCAGAAGGTTGGCGGTACTCGTATTTGCTCTCTTTTTGGTTTGTCCAAAACATTGTTCCTACCAAGTTGAAGGCTATGTCGCTATTATGCGGTAACGACTTCCAAAAATATAAGTCGAGCACGGGGCTGAGTGTCAAAAAAATCCTCGACTCTCTGCCCATATATACGGACGTATCATTGCCAAATATGTTGTTTATATTCGATACTCCGTGTGCAAAATAGGTAGTGAAATCGGGACGCAACGTCGCCTGGAAGATGTAATTATCCATCAACTGGTTGGTATAACGCAACCCTACCGTATTTACCGTGTATCCGAATGTATCTCGGAGCAGATATTGGCTATGGCGGCTTTCGTGGTTCAACTCATAGCGGTATAGCTTTTCGCTTTCGCGTTTTTTATAACTACGGTAGCTGAGATGATAATCGATGGCAAACTGACTGCGTCCACTGTTGTAGTTGAAGTACAGGTTATCTTCGCCGAACCCTGTCGTAAAGGCGTGAGCCAGATCCACCCCACCGCCGTAACCGTTCTGCGGTTCACGGGTAATTATGTTTGCCACCGCTCCCGCTCCGGCATATCTTGCAGGCGGGAAGTCGTAATACTCTACCCGCAGTATCTTGTCGGGAGGCAGCATTTTCAGTTCGTTGTCGGTAGCAGCCACGCCGTTTATCAGTATCAGAAGCGACTTACCGTTCAAAGTCTTCAGTGTCTTGCTCTGTGCGTCGATTGTGAGCTCGGGCAGTGTCTTCAATAAATCTTTTGAGTAGCGGGCTGCTTTTACATCCTTTGTAGTGAAGGTATAAACAGCCTTGTCGATGTGCTGATGTCGCAAACTGCCACTAACGGTAACTTCCGTCAGCTGTTGGCTGTCGTAGGTAAGCGAGTAATCGGCTACCAATGGCTTGCCTTCTGCCTGCGGCTCTACATTTATCTCAGCATACAAAGTATTGTAACCGAGACATTTTATCACGAGCCTATAACTGCCCGCTGGCACATTCTCTATTAGGTATCTGCCATTAAAGTCGCTTGCGGTGCCGATTACCGCTTGGGTCGTATCGGTCGGGCGATATAGGGCAATATCGGCAAATTCTACGGGAGCAACCGTATCGTTTCGGCTCGAGGTAATCGTTCCTCTCATCTCTACTTGCGAGTAGCCGTTGACAGCAACGGCAAGCAAAATCATCGTAAAACACAGAAATAGGTATCGCATAGGCATTTGATATTTATCAATCTACAACAACAGTTCAACAAACGGTTTCGCAAAGGTAATCATTTTTATTCCAACAATATGCCTGAGTCTGTGTCTTTGTTGTCTGTTTTCTTTTGCAGTGGCTGTACGTTTCTGCCGAAGCTGAAGTTATAAATAAAACGAATATATACCATATTGGTATAATCTCTTATCTGCGTTGTTGTAACGTTTTGCACCAAAGCCGACGGGTGAGTCTCCGTACCCTCTTCGTAAGCGTAGAAGAACGGATACCTCCAGCCGATACCGGCGGTCATACCTTTCAGTGGGCGGTAATGCAACTCTCCATAAGCCGCACTCGGCATCCTTCTGAGGAGTTGACCCGATATCATCTTTGAGGTTGTCTGATAAAATAGCTCGACTCCAAACTTTTTCCAGTCGAGATTTGTCCGGAAGAAAAGACGGGCACTATTTTGTGTCCAGCTATAATCATAACCGACGACATTGTATTTATAGAGCATTCCCGTCAGAGTAAACGACAATATCTTGGATTTGAAAGGATACCACAAAATCTCTGCAACAGCCTCGTATCTCTCGGATTTTTTCATATTGGCATAAGTCTGCACGATAGCATTATCGCCTTTTACGAAATAGGGTAAAATATCGTTCGGCGAATTGTAATATATCAGGTTCATAGCGAAAGTTAAGCGAGGCAGATAATAGTATGCCCCAAACAAGAAATAGTGAGTCAGGTATGGCTTGAGGTCGGGATTGCCCTGATATACGTATTTATTATCTATCCAGACAGGTGTCTGGCTCAACATAGAGACGGTCGGCGAAACGGTATTAAGCCTGTAGAAGGCAAACACTTGCATATTGTTGGCAAATAAGTACCGCAAACTGATACGCGGATGCAGGTAAAAGGAGGAAAAAGTTTTCGTATCCTCTACCCGAAAATAAGAATGCTCTACTCCCAAACTCGCTTTATAGTAGAGTTTTTTGTTTAGATGCCCGCTGAGGTCGCCAAACACATCTATTCGGTTCGATAAGGTATAGCTTTCTTTATCTGTCGTACCCTCTGTGGTGATATTCTGTAAGTTATACTGCAAGTAATCTCTGACACCCAAAGAAAGAGTACCTATCTTCATAGAGTGCGAATACTGGGTTTCGGCTATCAACGATGGCTTTCGGCTCGTTATATCGGAGTAACTCTTGAAATACTCCGTACCCGTATTATGTTCCGTCTCCGAATATGCCGATAGCAGACGGTTGTCGTAGTATGTGCCCGTTATATTTATCAGAGCTTCGTTGTGCTCGTCGAACTCTCTATTATAGTACAAGTCGAGGTAATAGCTTTTCTGAGAGTTGTCTATCGTATTCTGTGATAGAAACGTCTGTCCGTCGGAGTATCGGACATTCTGATAATGGTTTCCGTTGCGTCTGTTGGCTTCTGCATAACCCGTTACATTGAACTGATAGCTATTCTGACGGCTATTCATATACCCCAGCCGAAACGAATTTTCGTCCCTGTCGGAGCGAGAGTCTATGCCTTCTTTCTCTTTGATATACTCTTTACCTTCGAACTCATAAGCAAGTCTTTGCGATAGTCTGTCTTTTTTTATTCGACGAATGGTATTATCATAGCTGAAGCTCCATCGCGATTCACCCTTATTGTAGCTGACACCCACGGTATTTTCTCCGAATATGGGTCTGAAAGCGTCGCGTAAATTAATACCGACAGAGCCGCCCGTTATATTCTTTTTGGTAATGACATCGATAACGCAGGTCAAGCCCATAGCAGCAAAACGAGCGGGAGGCGTATCATAGACTTTTATCTCGGCTATATCGCGGGGATTGAGTGCCGCTATTTCGGATTCGGTAGAGCTTACCCCGTTCAATAGAATTTTTACAGAACCCATACCCATATACGACAGCTTATTGTCTATACCTACCAATAGCATAGGTATCTCGCTAAGTGCATGTAGAAAATCGGGATACCTGCCCATCTGCTCTTCGGAGAGGTGGTAACTCTTGTGTGTCGCAAATTGTTCCATATCCTTAGGGCTTACTACCACTTCATCGAGGTTGTAGGCTCTCTCATCGAGTATAATGTCGCCAAGATCATCGGCTTCGGCATGCATACTCTTAGGAGCGTATGCAGAGTGGTCGAAACTGAGCAGATACGGACGTACGTCAGACATCAAATCGAACCTGCCATCGGTATCGGTTGCGACCGACTTTACAAAAGTCGAGTCCGTCTTGCTCAGCGTAACGAGTACTCCTGCTATCGGCTTTTTGTCGGGTGTCATGACACTACCCTTCTGAGCACTCGATAACAGAGGGAATAATATCGAAAATAATAAGATTAGTAATTTTTTCATACAAAAAAGCTAACTTTCATAAATAGTATAAAATCAGTATATAAAATACCGACAAATAGCCATTTCTCGTTACAGTCTTCTTATTTCTTCTTCGGCAGCAGCTTCATTCTTGTGTCGTTTGTTGTAATTGTTGAAACGCCATACTACATTCAAAGTAAGAGAACGTAAGTCGCTGTAATTGTAATTATTCACGTATATGTTATACATTGTACCTGAGGAGACATCTTCATTTTTTCCTAATATATCGTTTGCAGATAGATTTACGTATAGTTTTTTATCAAAAAATGTTTTACCTACCTTAACATTAAGCAGATGACGAGCATTGAAATAAACGAACCCCGAAGGTGTCTGACTCATATAATCATACTCTATATTTAGCCAAAATCCTTTTGGAAGTTCAAAACTATTATCAAAATAGACATTCCAATAGGGTTTATTCAACATTTCGTGCCCTCTGTACGTGGGTAACGACTCGAACCTCTGCCTATATATGACACTGAGCGAAGTAGTATAAAAACCCCCAAACTTATGCTTTAGATTGATACCTGCCGATACAGCCTGCGATTTATCGAAGTTGTCGATATAACTCTTTATGGTCTTCGGAGACGTTGGCGTCAAATAATAAAAAATAGGATACTGCCTGTATTCGTATGATGCCATGAAATATATGAACCTATACATCACGGCATACCTTATATTGTGCGAAATCTCGGGGATTAATCTCGGATTGCCCTCCTGATATAGAAATCTATTCACGTAGAACGTATTGCCGTTGAGTTGCTGATAGTTAGGACGTCTGATACCCGAACGGTAGCCAAGACTCTGCGACACCCGACCTGTCTGATAAGATACCCTGAGGTTTGGAAACACATTGTTGTATGTTCTGTGTATATTGTTTGTGCGGTCTACAATATCTTCGAAAAGATAATTAACCCGTTCGTAACGCACTCCGGCACTTAGACCGAAGCCTTTTTGACTGTTGAAGTCGTAGTTAAGATAAGCGGCAAATTTATTTTCGGCAGTCGTGCTGCTTTTGTTGTCAAATATACTTGGAGAATAGCTCAATTCGTTTTTTGCCATAACATTGACATATTCCGCCCCGAACGAAAAACTGTTTTTGTCGCTGATAATATAGTTGAATTTAGGGGCAATGGCAAAAAGAGTATTATCGCCCGATGTGTTTATATTAATCGTTCTGCTGCCCGAATCCGTAGAGTTCTCATCTGTAAGTTGGTGCAATCGGTTATTGCTTTTCAGAAAATCCACGAAAAGCTCCGTCCTTAACTTCGTACTCCATCCGCCTCTGTAATATACATTAATATAGTGTGTGCGGTTGGTGGCGTCTTCATCTGTTTTGCCAAATATTTCGGTGTAAGGGTTATCGTTTGCTTTCATCGAGAACGATTGCTGCGTTTCTCTATACTTCGCTCCATTTTCACCATCGTATTTGATGCCTATTTCATGTTTTTCGGTCGTATAATCCATACCGAGCGAATACTTCAATCGACGTCTGTAATTGTCGCCCCCGTGCAATTCGGATACACTATGCCACACCGTATCGGAATTAATGATGTCATTGGTAACATTTTGATATTTTTTGAACCTATCGTCACCAAAGCCTATTTGCCCGAAAAACTCAAATTTACCTTGCTTATAATTGATTTTAACATCATTGTTGTGAGACCAAAAATGATTTCGCTGCAACATACTGTTTACCTGTACTGCCAGCCCCTCCAATCTTTTGTGAGTGGTTATCAGCAATACTGCTCCTGTCGAGGCATCGTATTCGGCACCCGGATTGGTATTCAATTCTACGTTCTTTATATTTTTTACGTCGAGTTGATACACCTCCGATACGGAACGCACTTTTTTACCGTTGATATAAATGACGGGATTACCGTATAAAAAAGACGATAGTTCACCGTTTTTTACAGTCATACCCGGTATTTTTCGCAATATTTCCATTGCATTTACCTCGTTTTCCAGTATCGTGCCTGCTACGTTTGCTACCAGATTACCTCGTTTCATCTCGAAAGCCTTACGTTCGCCAACTATCGACACTTCACCGAGCATCTGATTTTTGTATTTAAGCACAACGGTTTGTCCGTTTACCGGTACGACGGTCGCCGTCTCGTACCCTGCCAGCGATACTTTTATTACACTATTGGACAAATCAGGGATATTCAGAGTAAATACTCCGAGAGAATCGGTTATCGTACCTGTAACTAAAAGAGTGTCAGGCAGAGCATACACCTCTACATTAGCAAACTCCAACGGCTGACTTCGCTCGTCCATAACACGCCCTTCGAGTGTCTGTGAGTAAGCCGCCCCACAAAGACAACAAAGCAAAATAACGGTAAAAATCTTAGCCTTCATATTTCATTTCGATGTTTAGTTTTACGAGGTTAATTCGATTATATGTCTGCACTTTATATTACAATGTCTGCAAAGGTAATCATTTTTATTCTAACAAAAAACGGTTGCTTACCAGACGCTCCGAACGACACATTTCGGGGTTGTTAAAGTTTTTGGTCGGAATTGAGAAAAAAATTGTACCTTTGCGGGCGTTTATCAGGTAATCGGAAATCATAATGAATTTTCTGTTTTTTATTGTTGCGTAAACACTAATTACGAGTTCATTATCAGCAATATACAGATATAGCAAAAATGTAGTTTTTGAGAAAATAAATAGCAAAAAATTTATACTAAAAAATAAATAGATATGAAGTATATCAAGGAATTTTTTACTGCAATATGGCGTCTGATGCAGGGAATGTACATATCTATGTGCAATATGCTGCGTCCGAAAGTAACCGAAGCATACCCCGAAAACAGAGGTAAGGTATCGCCTGCTCCCCGTATGCGTAGCTTGCTTACTATGCCTCACAATTCCGACAATTACAACAAGTGTACGGCTTGCGGAGTATGCGAGTCGAACTGCCCTAACGGTACCATACAGGTGATAACCAAAAAAGTGGTAGACCCCGAGACAGGCAAAGAAAAACGTGTCCTCGACCGCTATCTGTACGATGTAGGCAGCTGTATCTTCTGTGCCTTGTGTACATATACCTGTCCTTTCGACGCTATACACTGGGGTACCGACTTCGAACACAGTGTCTACTCGAAAGACCGCCTTCTGTACAGGCTCAATAAAGAGGGTTCGTCGCTGCTGCCCAAAGGGGTTCCGTTCATATCGACCCCTGCCGAACACAAGGCGGAAGCAGATAAAGAAAATGTCGAACAAAATAATAATTAATAGATTATGAGTCCTATAATAAATTTACTTATTTTCGGAGGATTGGCTGTGGCTATGCTTATTATGAGCGTTATGGCTATTACGACCAAATCGTTGCTGCGCTCGGCAACCTATCTGCTTCTGACATTGATATGCACGGCAGGATTTTATCTATTCCTCAACTATCACTTTCTGGCTGCCGTTCAGGTGAGTGTCTATGCCGGAGGCGTGGTAGTGCTGTTTGTTTTTGCCATCTTCCTGACCACCAAAAAAGATGAGGTACTCGTAAAACACGAATACCGCCGATATGTATACGGTGCTCTCATAGCACTTGTGGGCATAGGGCTTGTAGCTTATACTATATTGAAAACTAAGTTCATGTACGCTGCCAATCCATCTATGGAGGGCGACGCACAACTCTCTATGGCAGACATAGGTACGGCTCTGATGGGTACAGGTAAATATCAGTTCCTATTGCCTTTCGAGATGCTGTCGCTATTGCTTCTGGCAGCAATAGTCGGAGGTATACTGATAGCACGTAAAGACAAAAAACACGGCGAAAAGGAAGAGAGCCAATATTAACGATAAAAAAATTACAAGAGAGATATGATAAAATTAGAGTATTATTTGATTGTTTCCACCCTGATGTTCTTCATTGGGATATTCGGTTTCATTACGCGTAAGAGTATGATAGCCATACTCATCTCGCTCGAACTTGTACTGAATGCAGTAGAGATAAACTTCGCCGCCTTCAACCGTTACCTTTTCCCCGAACAGATGGAGGGAATGTTCTTCACTATCTTCGGAATAGCTATCACAGCCGCCGAGACTGCCGTAGCTTTGGCTATCATTATCAACGCTTACAGGCTCATAGGAGATATCAATATAAACGATGCAACTAAAATGAAAGGATAAACTATATGGAATACAGTATTTTAATTTTAATAACACCCTTGTTCCTCTTCTTGTTTTTAGGACTCGTAGGAGGCAAGCTGCGTCCCAATATTGCAGGTATCATAGGTACTTTGGGAATGGGATTTTGTGCTGTACTCGCATATAGTGTGGCATACCAATACTTCTTCGTCATCGGCAAAACGGCAGACTCGTGGCAGTCGATAATGCCTATCAACTTCGAGTGGCTGCGTTTTACCGAACTCCTACACATCGATTTGGGCATACTGCTCGACCCCATCTCGGTGATGATGCTCGTGGTTATCACCACAGTATCGTTTATGGTGCATATCTACTCGTTGGGATATATGCACGGCGAAGTGGGTTTTCAGCGTTACTACGCTCTGCTGTCGCTGTTTAGCTTCTCGATGTTGGGACTTGTGGTAGCGACTAATATCTTCCAGATGTACATCTTTTGGGAGCTGGTAGGCGTATCGTCGTACTCGCTCATAGGCTTCTACTACCAGAAACCTTCGGCAGTGCTCGCCTCGAAAAAGGCATTTATCGTAACGCGTTTCGCAGACTTGGGCTTCTTGATAGGCATACTGATACTGTCGTACTACACCAAGACATTCGACTTCGCCACACTGACAGCCAACAACGCAGAACTCGTGATAAGCTCGTTTGCAGGAGGTACGTTTATGGGTATGAGTCTCGTCTCGGTAGCTCTGGCTCTGATATTTATGGGCGGAGCAGGCAAATCGGCAATGTTCCCGCTGCATATCTGGCTGCCCGACGCAATGGAGGGTCCTACTCCCGTTTCGGCACTGATACACGCCGCCACTATGGTTGTTGCAGGTGTCTTTCTGGTAGCAAGGCTTTTCCCCGTATATTTCTTCGCCGCTCCCGATGTGCTTACGATGATAGCCTATATCGGAGCATTCACGGCACTGTTTGCGGCGGTCATAGCTATCACGCAGACCGATATCAAACGTGTCTTGGCATTCTCTACAATATCGCAAATAGCCTATATGATGGCAGCCCTCGGCGTATCGAAGTATGGCGACCACGACGGATTGGGATATATGGCATCTATGTTTCACCTCTTTACACACGCCTTCTTCAAGGCACTCCTGTTCCTCGGAGCAGGCTCGGTGATACACGCCGTACACTCCAACGAGATGAAAGATATGGGCAATCTGCACAAATATATGAAAATAACAAGCATCACATTCCTCATCGCTTGTTTGGCAATAGCGGGCATACCGCCGTTTTCGGGCTTCTTCTCCAAAGACGAGATATTGGCAGCGGCTTTCCACAACCAGCCGATAGTATTCTGGACTCTGTGGATAGTAGCAGGACTGACGGCATTCTATATGTTCCGCCTATATTTCGGCATATTCTTCAACGGCAAAAGGGACTATGAGCACAAACCGCACGAAAGCGGCTTACCGATGGCTATTCCGCTTATGATACTTGCCGTTTTCTCCGTATTTACAGGTCTCATACCGTTCTCGGAGTTTATCTCGTCCGACAATAAGCCGTTCGAGATGCACATAGATATGGTAGTGGCATCGCTCAGTGTCGTTGCAGCCATTGTCGGTATCGTCGTTGCCTATACGATGTACTTCAAAGACAGCAACAAACCTGCCACCGTCGCCGCTCGGCTGAAAGGACTGTATACGGCAAGCCTCAACAAGTTCTATCTCGACGAGGTTTGGATGTTTATCACCAAAAAAGTGATATTCAACTGTGTAAGCCGTCCCATAGCGTGGTTCGACAGACACGTCATAGACGGTACTATGGACAACATAGCCAACGTAACACAAAGGGCATCGCACCGTGTACGCGGATTGCAATCGGGACAGATGCAGCGTTATGTGGCATTCTTGGTAGCAGGTACTATTCTGATAGCCATATTGGTATTGATTTTCGTGTAAATATCATATTATCAATCAACAATTAGAATATGAGAAAATTTTTTGTTCTTGCCTTGACTGTTGTAGTATTCGTATCTTGTAATGTCTACAAGTCGGTTGCAAAATATATAGAAGGTAGACCTCCTTATGAAGGAGAGGTTACTGTATTCACCCAAAAATCAGAATTACCAGAAGGAGCTGTATTACTTGGGACTGTTTATATAGGAGATACCGGATTTACTACTAATTGTAAATACGAAACTGTACAAAGAGCGGCTTTGAAAGAAGCTGCCAAGATGGGAGGGAACTGTTTTTTGATAACGGCTCACTCAATACCAAACTTCTGGGTAAGTAGTTGTCATCGCTTAAGAGGTAACGTATATTGGGTTGATAATCTTACCAGTAATTAATAATAAAAAATAATAAGGAATATATATATGAATATCTTAGGTTTATTTGTAGTAGTCCCTGTCTTGATGATATTGTTTTTGTTTCTTTGCAAAGACATAAAATCGATACGTGCCGTTATGGTAACGGGAGCAACCGCTCTTTTGGCTCTGACCGCTGTGTTGGTCGTTACTTTCTTACGAGAGAGAGCCGCCAACCCCGATGCCGAGATGCTTCTGGTACAGAGCTGGACGTGGTACGCTCCGCTTAATATCACGATGACACTGGGCGTAGACGGCATATCGGTAATGATGATTGCCTTGTCGTCGATTATCGTATTTACAGGCGTATTTTCGTCGTGGAATATGGATATGGCAAAAGAGTTTTTCCTCTGGTACTGCCTGCTTACAATCGGCGTATTCGGCTTTTTCATCACCATAGATTTGTTCTCTATGTTTATGTTCTACGAAGTTGCCCTCATACCGATGTATCTGCTTATAGGTCTGTGGGGAACGGGCAAAAAAGAGTATTCGGCAATGAAGCTGACCCTTATGCTTATGGGTGGTTCGGCATTCTTGATGATAGGTATCATCGGCATATTCTTCACTTCGGGAGCAACTACATTCAATATAGTGGATATAGCCAACAGCGTGCGTATTCCTATCGAACATCAACGGTGGATATTTCCCGTAACGTTCTTGGGTTTCGGTGTGCTCGGTGCTCTGTTTCCGTTCCACACTTGGAGTCCCGACGGTCACGCTTCGGCACCTACTTCGGTGTCTATGTTGCACGCAGGCGTACTGATGAAGCTCGGCGGATACGGCTGTTTCCGCGTAGCTATATATCTTATGCCCGAAGCTGCTCACGAGCTGGGTTGGATATTCCTCATACTTACGGGTATATCGGTGGTGTACGGAGCGTTTAGTGCAGTCGTACAGACCGACTTGAAGTATATCAACGCCTATTCGTCCGTGAGCCACTGCGGTTTGGTATTGTTTGCCATACTTATGCTCAACCAGACGGCAATGACGGGTGCTGTGATGCAGATGTTGTCGCACGGACTGATGACGGCACTCTTCTTCTCGCTCATAGGTCTCATCTATGGACGCACACATACACGCGATATTCGCGAAATGGGCGGATTGATGAAGATAATGCCTTTCGCCTCTGTGTGTTACGTTATAGCAGGTCTTGCTTCGTTGGGACTGCCGGGTCTTAGCGGATTCGTTGCCGAGATGACAATATTCGTAGGTGCATTCCAAAACAAAGGCGTGTCCTACACTGTGTTTACGATAATCGCTTGTTGTTCTATCGTCATTACGGCAGTGTATATTCTTCGTACGATAGGAAAATTTCTCTACGGTCCCATTCAGGATAACCACCATATAGGACTGCCCGACGCTGCTTGGTACGAGAAAGTATCAGCCGTAGGACTCATAGTGGCAATAGCATTTATGGGTTTCTATCCTTTCGGTATTTCTCATATAATATCAGACAGTCTTGTACCGATAATCAACAAATTGGGGGCTGCTTTGGTTTAATTTATTAATTTGTAAACGAATAGATAAAAGATATGGATTTCAGTAACTTTTTATTGATGCAACACGAGATAGGACTGATAGCGGTGTTTCTGATACTGTTCTTTTGCGATGTAGTGGGTTCCAAAGACAAAAAGTGGTTCTATCCGCTTGCGTGCGTGCTATTCGCAGGTCTTACGGTTGTAAGTTTTTTCCTCAAACCACAGGGAGAAGCCTTTGGAGGTATGTTCGTCGCTACCGAGATGACGGGATTTATGAAAAGCCTGTTGAATGTGGCAACGTTTATGGTCTTCTTGCAAACATATAAGTGGCTAAACTCTAAAGAGGTACGCGACAAACGTTTCGAATATTTCACAATAACGCTCATTACGCTGCTGGGAATGTATATGATGATTTCGGCAGGCAACTTTATGATGTTGTACATCGGTATGGAGATGGCGTCGTTGCCTTTGGCTACGCTTGCCGCCTTCAACAAACATCAGCAAAAGTCGGCAGAGGCAGGCGTCAAGTTCGTGATGATTTCGGCTCTGTCGTCGGCAGTTATGTTGTTTGGTCTGTCGTTTCTCTACGGAGCTACGGGCACATTCTACTTCACCGATATGGCAGCAGCCATTGCCGCCTCACCGATAGTGTTGGTAGGTCTTGTGTTTTTCTTCGGCGGGCTGGGCTTCAAGATGTCGCTCGTGCCCTTCCACCTGTGGACAGCCGACGTTTACGAGGGAGCACCTACAAGCGTAACGGCATATCTGTCGGTAGTATCGAAGGGAGCAGCAGCTTTTGCTCTTCTGTTTGCACTGTTCAAGGTGTTTGGCAACGTACTGGGTATATGGCAAGGTATCGTTTGGGGACTTTCGGTGGTAACAATCACTTTGGGTAACTTATTTGCTCTGCGTCAGAGCGATATAAAGCGTTTCTTCGCCTTCTCGTCCATTTCGCAGGCAGGATATATAGTACTAGGTATCATCGCCAACAATCCTATGGGTGTCACTGCCACAGTGTTTTACGTGCTGGTATACGTATTCTCCAACCTTGCAGCCTTTGCCGTAATATCGGCAGTAGAAAACGAAAACGGAGGCGATACGTCGATAGCGGCATTCAACGGACTCAGCAAATCGAACCCGAAACTCGCACTACTGATGATGCTTGCCGTATTCTCGCTCGGAGGCATACCGTTCTTTGCAGGATTTTTCAGTAAATTCTTCATATTTATGTCGGCAGCTTCGGCAGGATTTTACGTACTGGTTTTCATCGCATTGCTCAATACCGTTATATCGCTCTATTATTACCTTATGATAGTCAAAGCAATGTATATCAACAAACCCGAAGACCAATCGGTAGGTACGTTCCGAACCGACACATACAGCCGTATCAGTATGGTTATCTGCTTCGCAGGTATCTTGGCGGTCGGTATCGTAAGTTGTATATACACCTATATCAACGGTTTGGCTCTCATTTGAGTAGCGTATACTCCGATTTATGGATAAAAAGAGACGAGTAGAGATAAGCCGCAATGCTTATCTCTATTTTTTTTCGGGGCGGAAGATAATTTTTTAAACAAAATTTTTTCGTAAAAATTTCTTTGAATAAAAAAAAGCATTATCTTTGCAGACGGGTAGTGACTACAAAACGAAAATATGGCTATGACAGCAAAGGCAAAAAACATACTATCATCACTCTACGAGACTGAAGGCAGCCCCTGCGGGCGTGTCTTCGAGTGGTTCACCCCCCCCCCAATAAACTACTGATTAATAGCGTTTTACTACACACCTCGACAATTATAACCATATCACAGATATGCAGCCAAGCGGTTGTCAAGGCAGTGATTTTTCAGTATAACCCAAGCGTTAAATAAAAAATAATATTCACTAAAAAATTGCATTTATTATGAAAAAAGCATTTTTGATGGTAGCTGCAGCGGCAGCAATGTTAGTAACAGGCTTCACAGCCTGCAAATCCAACTCACCCGAACCGCCTGAACCGCCCAAACCACCCCTGCCCAAGGAGATAGACATCTATGTGGCAGGCATTGACGAGAGTGGGGCAGAAGACGCAGCCAAGGTGTGGAAAAACGGTAAAGAGCTCTACGAACTTACCGATGGCTCTAAAGATACCGGTGCCAACTCCGTATTCGTAGTAGGAGGAGATGTATATAGTGCAGGCTATGAGTACAACGGCACAAACTTTGTAGCCAAGGTGTGGAAAAACGACAAAGAACTCTACAAACTTACCGACGGCTCTAAAAATGCCTACGCCAATTCCCTATTCGTAGCGGATGATAAGGTATATACCGCAGGGAACGACGGCAAAGTCGCCAAGCTTTGGAAAAACAAAAGTGCCACCGACCTTACAGACGGCTCTAAAAGTGCCACAGCCAGCTCCGTATTCGTAGCGGGTAGCAACGTATATACCGCAGGGTACGACGGCAAAGTCGCCAAGGTATGGAAAAAAGGCAGCGAACTCTTTGCTCTTACCGATGGCTCTAAATATGCCTATGTCAGCTCCGTTTTCGTGGTAGGCGATGATGTATATACCGCAGGGTGTGAGAGCAACGGAACAAAAGATGTTGCCAAGGTGTGGAAAAACAAAAGTGCCACCGACCTTACAGACGGCTCTAAAAGTGCCATAGCCCGCTCCGTATATGTGGTCGGTGATGATGTATATGTGGCAGGGGGCGAAGGAGGTGTCACTAAAGTATGGAAAAACGGCGAGGAGCTCTACGAGCTTGCCGATAAATGCCATGCCAACTCCATAGTGGTATACAACGGCGATGTATATGTGGCAGGGTTCGAAGGAGAGGGCTCAAACCTTGAGCCCAAGGTGTGGAAAAACGGCAAAGAGCTCTACTCGCTTGCCAACAAAGGCATTGCCCGCTCCATATTCATAGTAGAAAGGAAGTAAGTTTGGTTTTAGGTTTTTGGTGTTGGGTGTTAGGTAAATAAAACTAATTGTTTAATATCAAAAAGACATAAAGTGATATTTTTAAGAGGGGAGGGTATATCGGAATGATGCACCCTCTCTTTTTTTAGCCCTGCGATGTAGGCATATCATCTGCCGACAGCTTCGCCTACATCGACCGAAACTGCCCACAAATACGACTGAATATAAGCTATTTATATGATTGCAATAATGAAAATTTCTACATAATTTTACTCGAAATTTTAAGAAAACACAAACTTTAATTAGTCTTAAATAAAAAAAACATCGTCTCTGCCCGTCGGGTAATGACCACAAAACGAAAATATAGCTATGACAACAAGAGCAAAAACCACACTATCATCACTCTACGAGACCGAAGGCAGCCCCTGCGTGCGTGTCTTCGAGTGGTTCACCCCCCAATAAATCGCTGACTGAAGTTGGGTGTTAGGTTTTGGGGTTTGGGTATTGGGTGTTTGTTGGGTGTGGGGACAACGAAAAAAAACAAACCATCGGTTTCCCGACTTACACATCGCAAGAAGCAAATCGCCTGTCAATCAAAGACGAAAAGCGTAAAGTACATAAGAGTACCTTACACCACATTTAAACAATTATAACCATATTGCAGCATAGCAGCCGAGTGGTTGCTACGGCTGTGATTTTTCGAAAAACACGTAGATTATTGCAAAAAAACTTCGGAATTTACTGATAAAAATACGTG
>ERZ772967.817-NODE-817-length-22998-cov-4.538814_pt1 | contig 22998 bp, 16 predicted proteins | sample MGYA00511677_ERZ772967 | MGnify/ENA primary metagenome ERZ772967 (study PRJEB29015, sample SAMEA2737931) | human oral metagenome | biome: human oral; feature: human-associated habitat; material: dental | place: China | collected 2146 ...
GCGGTTATAATACTCGATAGAACCTGTCAGGCGGCTCTTCAGCAAAGAGAACTCGACACCGACATTGAACTCGCCGTTCTTCTCCCAAGATATCTTGGCATTACCCAACTGACGAGGAGAAAGAGCAAGCTTTCCATTTGAATTCTGAATATTATAAGTAGTGATATATTTGTAATAACCAATGTCGTCGTTTCCTTGCTCACCATAAGATGCTTTCAATTTCAATTCATCCACCCAGCTTACATGGAAGAACTTCTCTTTTGAAATGAGCCATGCACCACCCAAAGACCAGAAGTTTCCCCAGCGATGATCAGGATCGAAGTAAGATGAAGCATCACGACGATAAGAGAAAGAACCGAAGTATTTGCTGTCATAATTATACTGTGCACGTCCAAAGAAGCCTTCAGTATTGTATTCAGATGTAGAAGAAGTAGCAATAGAACTGGTCGTTACGGCAGCACTCAACTCAACAATACTGTTAAGGAACATATTGTTATTGTGACCGGCAAGCGTCGTAATGCGACGGTGATAGTATTCATGTCCAAGCATTGCCTCTACATCATGTTTTCCGAACTGTCGGTGCCAGTTAAGCAACTGCTGATAGTTGTAGGTCCAAGTACGACCATGGCTTACATTAGCAATACCGTTAGAAGAAGCATACTGACCAAACCAAGGGTTCGTACTTGACTGGGCACGGTATTCATCATCATAGACACTGTTAGTCGAAGTGAATTTGAAATCATAGGGAAGATTGATTTCTGCTATACCGGTTGCACTGAACGTATTGCCTTCATTGTAGTTTTTGTTCACCAATGCATCAGAAAGTGCATTACTGCTTCCAAAATAAGGACGTGACAGTCCGATAAGACTCTTTGTCTCTCCGTAGTCATAAGCCCAGCCACCTGAAGCTTCATGACGTACCTTATTCCCCTGAGCATCACGAATGAAAAGCGGATAGATAGGAGCTATTCTTGATGCGGTGAAGACATTACCTGAGGCAGAAGCTTCACCATCAGAGCCTAACTGATTCGCATTGTAGTGTGCATAGTTCATATTGACGCCCAACTTCAGCCATGGCTTAAACTGATAATCTGCTTTCAAACGAGCCGTGAAACGTGCATAATCCGAACCAATAGAGATACCTTTCATATTCAGATAGTTGGCAGAAGCATAGAAAGAAGACTTCTGAGTGCTACCTGCACCTGTCACAGTGTACTCTTGACGCAGTGCATGACGGTAGATATTATCGAGCCAATTATCAGGAGTAAGAAGATATTTCTTACCATCCGTACCTGTAATAACATTCCCTAAAGTGGCATTAGGATTGAGCTTTCCATTCATACCAATCATGTTCTGGCCTGCTGGAACATTGTAGACATTGTACCCTAAACCGTAGCTATTGCTGGCTGTCAGGTTCTGATTGGCAAATGCGTTGGCCTGTGCCGCAGTATATCCATAGGTATCACGGGCATAATTATACAGTCCCTTGTACCACGTTTCATAATAGCCTGCAGGATCATTAATATAGTTATAGTCAGGCACCTGACGAGAGTTTACACCCCATTTTGCATCAACCGTAATGGTTGCATTGCCAGAGGAACGGCCATTCTTTGTCGTGATAATGACAACACCATTGGCACCACGTGCACCATAAAGAGCGGCAGCAGCAGCTTCTTTCAATACGGTCATACTCTCAATATCCGTAGGAGCAATAATATTGATATCGCCATCATATGGAGTACCATCTACAACATAAAGTGGAGAGCGAGCTGCATTGATAGAGCCAATACCACGGATACGAACCGTTGGAGCTGTACCCGGTTGACCTGAAGCCTGTGTAATCTGCACACCGGAAACCTTACCACGCAACGCTTCAACGGCGTTTGTAGTCTGCACCTTTGCAATATCATCTGCCTTTACGACAGCAGCAGAACCTGTAAATGAAGATTTCTTTGCCGTTCCATAGGCTACAACCATCACTTCATCCAATGTCTTATTCTCGGCTTCCAATGTGACATGCATCTTGGGAGAGGCCTTGACGGTCTTGCTTTGCATGCCGATATAAGAAATCTCTAAGCGCGCACCAGCGGGTGCTGAAAGCGAGAACTTCCCGTCTGCATCGGATACTGTACCCGTATTAGTGCCCACAACCTTGATTGAAGCGCCAATAACAGGCTCACCATCATCCCCAGAGACAACAGTACCTGAAACCTGAGTTTGTGCCACAGCCATTCCTATGCTGAGGAAAAGGCCTGCCAAAAACATCATTAGTCTTTTTTCCATAAAATCTCTCTCTTTAATTTATATTATTTGTTTATTGCTTTGCAGTATATCTCTATACCTTATTATATATAATGAGAAAAAGGCCGATATCACATCACTTGGAAGATTTTAGTGACGCGAAAGGTACGTACTCCAACCCTTGTAACATTATTTCGTGTTGAAAAGAAACTTGGAAACAATCCTTCTTTCTCGTAGCTGTCCGCTTTGATTAACTTTTATAAAAGCATGTTTATGGTTACAAAATTAAGGAATGTTTAGAATACCGCCAAACATTTTCTGCAGAAAGTTACTTTTTGTCGTCGTATTTAACATAATTACTTGCAATTTATTCGTTTTCGTTACAAATTAAAACCCAACGGGGTATAAAAGCGTTAACGAAATGGTTTGCTTCGAGTAGACAAATTGATGATTGGCAGTTGAGAACTGAAATAAATCTAAAATGAATTAAATCTGCATTGCAACAGCCCAGCTTTCCCGCTAAGTTACAAGCTTCAAGACAATGTCTTCGGGTATAATTTAACATACCCAAAGAGTATACCTGATAAGAAAAAGTAAAACGTTTAACTAAATTTATCATACAATCTGCAATAACTATTATTGTTATTTCCTATATTTGCACCCGATTATTAATCATTTATAAACATAGAAAGTTATGAAAAATCTAAGAAACGTAATTATGCTTTTTGCTGCCAGTGCAGCAATGATTGCATGCCAAAACAATGGTAAGACTGCTGCAAATGCAGCTGGCACAGACTCTGCTGCAACTGACACTATGGCAACAGACAGTGCTGTTTACGAGGGAGAAATCCCTGGTGCAGATGCCGGTTCAGTTTATACACTGAAGCTTGCTAACGATTCTACCGATGGTTTCTCTCTGCACATCAAATACTTGACAGATAAAACTCCGGCAGAAGACTATAGCGGTAAGAAGGTTGTTGCCACCAAGAAAATGGACGGTAAAGACGTAACTGTATATAAGTTTGCACTTGGTAAAGACACTACTTACTTCAAGGTTGTAAACGACTCAGTTCTCCGCATGGTTAACAATCAGTTTGAAGAGGCTGCAACAAAACTCAGCTACGACTTGAAATTGAAGAAGTAAAGCCACTTATCCAATCTCTCTCAAAAGGAGAAAAGAACTTGTTTCTCTCTTTATACAGTAAATTCTACTGTTCTGTCAAAGGCGGAGAATGAGCTATAAGAAGAGAAGATGCAGACTAATGGATAAGAGAAAAATAAAGACAGGGACGCAATTTTCTGCGTTCCTGTCTTCGTTTATAAACATAAGAAAAGTGAAAATCCATAAAGGAAACCAACGAAGATCGTTTTATTCACTTACTATTTTCACGACAGCTCCCTCTTTCTGCACATCTATGGTATGACATCCAAGTTGTGCATTTCACAGGACATGGTTCCCAACTACAATATAACTGAAGTCATAAGCGTTTTTTTTCTTCGTTTATTCAGCAGGTTTTGACTATTTTTGCAGCAACAGTTCAACTTGCTGTTCAAACGACAGTATTGAAATATATCTATTCATGAAACAAACTATTCTATCTCTCTTGCTGGCGCTGTCGCCCCTCCTTTCACCGGCTGAAGACGGTCATGCACTTTGGTTAAGATACAAACCATGCGGCAAAGCCAATATCATTGCGCCACAAGGTGGGGCAACCCTGCAGACAGCTGTCGACGAACTGAAACGTTATTGGCAGGGATCAGAATTAAAACTCATCCTCAACCCGCGTCTGAAAGATGATGACGGCTTCCTCTATAACGGAGATTCTATCTGCTCACACAGCGAACTTGGTCTGCTCTATGGTGCCTACGAAGCACTCCGACTACAAGCTCAAGAGGCATATCCTGGGCTCGGTGGCTACACGGCTCCCAAGTTTTCACGCCGCATTCTCAACCATTGGGACAATCTTGACGGCACGATTGAGTGCGGATATGCAGGCAAGAGCATCTTCTTTTCGGCCAATCTCAAGGGACAGAAATGGGTAGAACGCATCCGCGAATATGCCCGGGCAAACGCTTCTGTCGGCATCAATGGAAGTGTGTTGAATAATGTCAATGCCTCTCCCAAAGTGCTGACAACGCAATATATTGATACTGTTTGCACGATAGCTAACATTCTCAGACCTTATGGAATTAAGGTATATCTCTCGGTAAACTTCGGCAGTCCGAAGGCTCTCGGCTACACAAAAACCGCCGATCCTCTCGATGAAACCGTCAAAAAATGGTGGAAGAAGAAGGCTGATGAGATTTATCAACGCATACCGGATTTCGGTGGTTTCCTCGTAAAAGCAAACGCTGAAGGACAGCCCGGACCTTTCGATTACGGACGAACGCATGCAGAAGGTGCCAACATGCTGGCCGATGCGTTGGCTCCCCATGGAGGAATTGTGATGTGGCGCAGCTTCGTCTATGCCGCAAAACATAAGGGAGAAGACCGCGTGATGCAGGCAGTCAGCGAATTCAAAGACCTTGATGGTCTTTTCAAATCCAATGTCATCCTGCAAAGCAAGAATGGACCTCTCGACTTTCAACCGCGGGAACCCTACGCTCCTATCTTCGACAACATGAAGAAAACACAGCAAGCGGTAGAGTTTCAGATAACTCAAGAATACACCGGACAGGGCAAACATCTCGTCTTCTTGGCCCCAACGTGGAAAGAATTCTTTAGCTTCGTCGCTCCCGACAGCCTCAAAGCAATAGCTGGAGTGAGCAACATCGGCGATGACATCAATTGGTGTGGGCATCCGTTCTCACAAGCCAACTGGTATGCCTTTGGCCGATTGGCATGGAATCCCTCATTTTCTTCCGATTTCATCGCACAGGAATGGATTGGCCAGACCTTTGGAAACGAAGTCAACAGCTACATACTTGCCGACATGATGACTACGAGCAGAGAGGCCTGTGTGGACTATATGATGCCGCTTGGACTGCATCACCTCTTCGCTTCCCAGCATCATTACGGTCCCGAAGCAGACGGGGGTAAAGCTGAATATCCATTGGAGTGGTGCCCTATACCCTATTATAAGGCTGCCGCAGACGGCATCGGTTTCGATCGCTCCTCCAAGGGAACGAATGCCGTTTCGCAATATCGTGAGCCTTATCGAAGCCTCTATGACAACCTTGCCACGTGCCCCGATGAATATCTGTTGTGGTTTCATCATGTGCCCTGGGACTACAAACTGCACAATGGCGACATGCTCTGGGATGAACTTTGTGCCTTATATTATCGAGGGATAGAGCAGGTGGTATCCTATCAGAAGCTGTGGAACGAATTGCGTTCGCAGATTGATCAGGAACGTTGGGAACATGTCAACCGTCTTCTTGCCCTGCAGTTGGCAAATGCAAAAGAATGTCGTGACTACGTACTCCGCTACTTCCAACAATTCTCCAAGATGCCTTTGAAATATAATTTCACGGGCGTAAGCTACATGCCTGTACAGCCTGCACAACTCAACCACAAACAACCTTAGGTATAAACTGCATGAAACCATTTGCACTCCTCCTTACGCTCACCCTGTTTTCAAGCCTAAAGAGCCGTGCACAGAGCATCTGAGAGAAGGGCTTTTAATGTCAAATTTCTTTGTCGTTTTTAACACTTTTATCAATACCCAAAGAGAAATAAAAATCCGAGTTCCATGCTTGTGCAAAGCCATTTTATAGCTTCAATGCTCCCACGTCAATCCCCTTGCATTGCAATTCCATTCATCATGCGTTGCAACTTGACGCAGATGACACTGCTATTTGCGTCAGAAAACGCGATGAAATGGTGCAAATTAGGAGGTGATTTGATGCAAATGGCAGCATTTCTCTATGTGAGATTAGCCTGCAATTTGTTTTGAAATCTGTAATTATTTGATTGTCAATGCTTTGTAATTCGTTAAAATACGGCGCATATTTAGAATGAGGAAGACTTTCATTCTGAATTCTTCAATCTATTCAATAGAATTGTAAAGTTTGTTGAAAGGAATTAACATATATTCTGCCTCTTAGGATGTGGGGCAGCAACAGCCTTTATATCTTCTAAGATTTTCTACGATATTCTTAGATGTCACCTGTGACAAGGAGGCCTAAAATGCAAGTAGGAAGGCGCCTAATGGGAGCCTCCCCCAGCCCCTCCCAAGGAGGGGAGCACGAGCTTGGAACATCTTCTTAAGAAACAAAATGAATTTGTTTGTATGCTCATACCCCTTATATCTTCTAAGATTTTCTACGATATTCTTAGATGTCACTTGCGACGAGGAGGCCAAAACTGCAAGTAGGAAGACTCCTAACCGCTTCGCGGTATATCTCAGAATATTTGAGAATATCGAATAGAATGAATTCGTTTGTATGCTGACGACCTTTATATCTTCTAAGATTTTCTTAGATATTCTTAAATGTCGCCTGCGACGAGGAGGACTAAAATGTAAGTAGGAAGGCGCCTAATGGGAACCTCCCCCAGCCCCTCCCAAGGAGGGGAGCACGAGCTTGGGGCATCTTCTTAAGACACGAAATGAATTTGTTTGTATGCTAACAGCCTTTATATCTTCTGCAAGTCACAGTTTTCTTTTCTCCTCAATATAATGGAGAAGCCCATCATCTCCAAGCACTTCAATGTCATCATAGAGTCCAAGGATGAAACGGCCAATGCCCAAATAACTCATAACATCAGTTTCGAGGAGCCAATGGTAATCGTCTTCGGGCATGAAAAATGTCGATGAAATGGGGTATTCTTCAAGCATGAGGTTGTAAGAAAGCTGTCCCATGCGCAGACGGATACGGTAGCGTTCTTCGCCAGTAAAGCCAAACATATCCGTGAAAACACGCTTATGTTTGTCGGAATGTATCCAAGGAGCATCGTAAACCTCCACACTTCCAATGCGTGCCAACTTGAAAGTCTTGTTCATACCTGAAGCTAATTCATAACAACGCACATCCTGATGATCACTTAAAAAGAGGAAAGGTTCGACCACACGGTCACTGAATGAATGACTATGAGGCGAGGAGTAGCGATGCAGACAAACTATGCGTTGATTGTTGATTGCTGTCGTCAAGTCATCAAGATTGCGCATCTGTTTTTTCCTATAGCGTGCATCTGTGAAGAGACGCAAGTCATAGAAGCGTTCCAACTTACTCTTGACAGACGCAATTGCAGGGTTCCTTGCATCAACTCCATCGGCAAGCTGATGCAACAAAGCAGCTTCGGCACCAGTGAAGTTGACCGATGACGTGATGCGTCGAAAGAATGGTGAATGAGGATCAAGGCGATAACAGTTTCCATTTCTGACAACCTTAAAGCCATAATCACGCAGGAACTGCAGATAATAATAAAGGTTGCGGCGCGTACATTCCAAATGTTCGCACAAATCATTTGCGGTATAATCCGTACCGTCGGTCATCAAAAGGATGAGCGTAAGCTCGTTACCAAGTTTCTTCATAAAGTTAAAACCCCACCCAACCTCCCCGAAGGGGAGGAGTTGTTACTTGAGGTCGATGTATTGATTGGAGTTAAGACCCCTCCCAATCTCTCAGAGGGGGGAGGAGTTGTTGCTTGGGGTTGATGTATTGATTGGAGTTAAAACCCCTCCCAATCTCCCCGAGGGGGGAGGAGTTGTTACTTGGGGTTGATGTATTGATTGGAGTTAAGACCCCTCCCCTTCGGGGAGGCCGGGAGGGGTGATATTGCTTGAGAATAATATGTCGTTTCAAACTTTCCATTACATGAAAGAAAAGTAGAGAGACTACTTAAACATCAATTTCCCTTCCTCAAGTTCGTGCTCCCTCCCTTCGGGAGGGCTGGGATGGGTATTATAACTCCTCCTATGCAACTCACAAATTCCATGTTCAGCTATTCCCGCATAATGCTTTTTCGTGGGATAACCCTTATTCCTTTCCCAGTCATAGAAAGGATAAAGCTTAGCTTGTTCCGTCATATAATCGTCGCGATAAGTCTTGGCAAGAATGCTGGCTGCCGCTATATTCTGATATTTTCCATCGCCTTTGATGACACAAGTGTGGGGAAGTTGCTTGCCGGCATTGGGCAATCCTTGGCCAACAACATAGGGGTCGAAGTGGTTCCCGTCAACAATGACAGCCTCGGGACGTTTCTTCAATTGGTCTAAAGCACGGTGCATGGCCAAGAAACTGGCATGAAGAATATTGATTTCATCAATTTCTTCGGGCGTAGCAACACCCACAGCCCAGGCTAAAGCATCGTGCTCTATCTGCTCACGCAAGGCATACCGCTGTCTGACGGAGAGCTTTTTGCTGTCGTTGAGCGCAGGATTGTCATAGTCAGGAGGCAGAATGACCGCTGCAGCATAGACGCTTCCGGCTAAACAACCACGGCCTGCTTCATCGCATCCAGCCTCAACAAGATTGTCATATAAATGAGAAAGAAGCATGATTTTGTTAATATTTGTTATGCATTAACGTTTTTAACAGTCTGAAACCACACATGAAAAGATACTTCCACACACGGGGTTAACTTTGCACCCATAATCAAGAATGGATTTAAAAAACCCAGAAATATGGAAAAGAACATTTATCTTCAGTGTGAGAAAGAACATTCTGAACAGACGCTGCAACAGCGACTAAACGGCGTAAGAGCGTTATTAAGCAAGCCCATCTGCCTGTTTGCAAGCTATTATTCAGCTGTTCTCGGTCGTGAAATCTGTATGCGCCAGACCCTTTTGTTACTCAATGCACAGCTTGCTTTCGTGTTTACCGTGATGCCTGTAGATGCTCATCTTATCGGTCGTGCAGTCTGCTGTGTATGGTTTCTGAGAGCTGTCACCGCCTGTCGCAAGGCACTTTAGAACATCGTAGATATGCGCTTGATAGCTGCAACGAGGCCATCGACTTCATCTCTCGTGTTGTAAAGTGCAAAACTTGCACGTGATGTTCCGAGCACGCCCAAGCGATTCATAAGCGGCTGCGCACAGTGATGACCGGTGCGGATAGCAATACCGAGGCGATCGAGCAACGTCCCCATGTCCATGTGATGAATGTCACGAAGCTGGAAACTGATAACGGCATCATGGTGTAAAGTAGTCAAATCGGCATCTTCAGTCACACCAAACAGCTTCATGCCTTCAATCTGTCGAAGTTGCATAATAGCATAACGCGTGAGGTCTTCCTCATGCTTCTGAATGGCATCCATGCCCAAATCTGTGACATACTCCAAGGCCTTGGCAAGACCTGTGGTAGCAATATAGTCGGGTGTTCCGGCCTCAAACTTCAATGGCGGACGCTCGAAAGTAGACTTTTCAAAGCTGACATTCTCAATCATCTCTCCTCCACCTTGATAAGGAGGAAGCTTGTCTAACCAATCTTCCTTGCCATATAACACACCGATACCCGTTGGCCCATAAATCTTATGCCCACTGAAAACAAAGAAATCGCAATCTAACTGCTGCATGTCGACCTTGAAATGAGGTGTGCTCTGGGCACCATCCACAACGACAGGAACATGGTGTTCATGGGCTATACGAATAACATCTTCCACAGGATTGATTGTTCCGAGCACATTGCTGACATGAGAGATACTGACAATCTTCGTCTTCGGCGTAATCATTTTCTCGAAGACTTCAATATCCATACCACCGTTATCATCCATTGGAATGACTTTCAGTACAATGCCTTTTCGGGCCGCTTGAAGTTGCCAAGGCACGATATTGGAATGATGTTCAGCGGTAGAAATAATGACTTCATCACCTTCTTGCATGAAACCCTCACAGAAACTGGAGGCTATGAGGTTGAGTCCTTCGGTCGTTCCACGCGTGAAAACAATCTCATTCGTTGTCTTGGCATTGAGAAACTTGCACACAGTCTCGCGGGCTCCCTCATGGAGTTCGGTGGCCTGCTGACTGAGCCAATGCACTCCACGGTGCACATTGGCATTGACGTTCAGATATTCTTCGCGCATCGTATCAAGCACACAAAGCGGCTTCTGCGTGGTAGCCGCATTGTCAAGATAAACAAGTGGGCGGTCATAAACCGTTCGCGAAAGAATTGGGAAATCTTTTCTTATCTGGTTTAAATCATATTGCATAGTTTGAAAATCATTTCAATTCATCCATAATGCACTTATTAAAGCGACTCCTACTTACACAACTTACACCCCTCGCATTTATTCAATTCACCCCTAAATCGCTTTTCTACAAGATGATGAAGACGGTCGCGCAATGGTTCAAGTTCCATTTTATCAATCACCTCATTAATGAAGGCGAACTCCAAAAGCAGCTTAGCTTCCTTCAAACTGATACCGCGTTGCTGCATATAGAACAGCGCAGCATCATTCAATTGGCCCACTGTTGAACCATGTGCACACTTCACATCGTCGGCATAAATCTCAAGCATAGGTTGCGTGTACATGCGGGCAGTCTTTGTCACACAAAGGTTTTGATTGGTTTCCTGACTGATAGTCTTCTGTGCATCGTGTCGGACGAGCACACGTCCGGCAAAGGCTCCCACGGCATTTTCATCAAGCACATACTTGTAAAGTTCATTACTTGTGCAATGAGGAACCTGATGATCGATCAGTGTGTTATTGTCAACATGTTGCTGTTTGTCGGCAACTACGCAGCCATTACAGTGACATTCTGCCCCCTCGCCTTTGAAAACGAGGTCAAGACGGTTGCGAGTGACCCCATTATGCAATGTGATTACATTATGATTGACACGGCTGTTAGCTTGCTGCTCTATATAAACATTGCTCACACGGACATTCTTCAAATGGGTTTCTTCAAGGCAATTGAGTTCTAAACTCGCATTATCACCCACGTAAGCCTCAATGACCTGCGTGGAAAGAAACTTACGGTCGTCTGTTGCATGATCACAGAAAAGGAGTTTTGCCTCGGCACCTTGCTCCATGACGACAAGCACACGACGGTTTACCATGAGATCAACGTCGGCACGAAGGATATTGATAATCTGAATAGTACGGTCGACTTTGACATTCTTGGGAACATAAACGAAAAGACCGTCCTGTGCCAACATCGTGTTCAAAGCCGTGACAGCATCCTCATGAGTGGCGGCAATCTGAGCATAATATTTAGCGATGAAATCGGGCTTTTCTGCCGCTATGTGCCCCAAAGAGTCAACAATGACACCTTCGGGGAGTTGAACCTGCGGCAGTTTCTGGCTGTAGAAGCTGTCATTAACAATAAAATAAAGAGACGTACTAAGATTTGGTACGTCACATTTGAATGCGTCGTAAGGGTTCACCGGGATAGCTAAACGATTGAGATTCAGCCCATAATCAGGCGCAAATAAAGCTGCCATGTCGGTATACTTATAGCGTTCTACCTTGCGTGTAGGGAACCCTTGCGCCTTGAAATCGGCAAAAGCACGGTCGCGCACAGCGTTAAGAGGTTCGGCCGAATGACTTTTAATCATTTCCGAAGCCTCTGTGTAGAGGTCGATATATTGCTGTTCACTGTTCATGATTCTCCTCCTTTGTTATTCGCCATACAAGGCATCGGCCTCTTCCTTAATCCAATCATAGCCGTGCTGTTCAATCTCTTTGGCTAACTCTGCACCTGCAGTCTTGACGATACGCCCCTTATAAAGCACATGGACAAAATTCGGTTTGATCATATCCAAAAGGCGTTCGTAATGAGTGATCACGATAGCCGAAGTCTTTTCTGTGTGCATTTTATTGACACCATCGGCCACAATTCGCATGGCATCGACATCAAGTCCGGAGTCTGTTTCATCGAGAATACTGAGCTTCGGCTGTAACATAGCCATTTGAAATATTTCATTTCGTTTCTTCTCACCACCGGAGAAACCCTCATTAACTGAACGATGTGCCAACTTACTATCCAAGTCGACGAGCTTTCGCTTCTCACGCATCAGCTTCAGAAAATCGGCAGCATTCAATGGTTCCTTGCCTTCATACTCGCGCTTTGCATTGATAGCGGCACGCATAAAGTTGGTCATTGACACTCCGGGTATCTCTACCGGATATTGGAACGAGAGGAACAGACCGGCGCAAGCACGGTCTTCCGGTTTCATCTGCAACAGATCCTGACCATTGAAGAGCGCTTCACCTTCAGTCACCGTATACAGCGGATTACCCGTCAATACGGCACTCAAGGTTGACTTACCCGAACCATTCGGTCCCATGATAGCATGGATTTCGCCATCGTTAATCGTGAGGTTGATGCCCTTTAATATTTCTTTGCCAGCTATCGTGGCATGCAAGTTTCTTACTTCTAACATTTTTCTTTCGTCAAAAATTGTTTTTAATTTCCGTTTATCCCACCGTTCCTTCAAGGCTCACACTCAATAACTTCTGGGCCTCAACAGCAAATTCCATTGGAAGTTTGTTAAGCACTTCCTTAGCATAGCCATTGACAATCAAGCCTACAGCCTGCTCTGTTGGTATGCCACGCTGGTTGCAATAGAAGAGTTGGTCTTCTGATATCTTGGAAGTTGTGGCTTCATGCTCCACCACTGCACTATCGTTATGGATATCCATATAAGGGAAGGTATGGGCACCACAGTTGCTACCTAACAATAGAGAATCGCATGAACTATAGTTCCGAGCATTATCAGCATTGGTCGTTGCACGTACAAGTCCGCGATAAGAATTCTGGCTATGACCGGCCGAAATGCCCTTGGAGATGATGGTAGACTTGGTGTTTTTCCCCATATGTATCATCTTTGTACCAGTGTCGGCCTCTTGATAATGATTGGTTACAGCAACACTATAGAACTCAGCTGTGGAGTTGTCACCCCGTAAGATACAGGAAGGATACTTCCATGTGATTGCCGAACCGGTCTCAACCTGTGTCCAACTCAACTTCGAATTGACGCCACGCAGGTCGCCACGCTTAGTAACTAAGTTCAAGACTCCACCCTTTCCATGTTCATCTCCAGGATACCAGTTCTGCACAGTAGAGTACTTTACCTCGGCATTATCCTTTACAATGATTTCTACGATGGCTGCATGCAGTTGGTTTTCATCACGCATTGGCGCTGTACATCCCTCGAGATAACTCACATAAGCATTATCTTCGGCCACAATCAATGTGCGTTCAAACTGCCCCGTATTACGGGCATTGATACGGAAATAACTGCTAAGTTCCATCGGACAACGCACCCCTTTGGGGATATAAACAAACGAACCGTCACTGAACACTGCACTGTTAAGGGCTGCAAAATAGTTGTCACGATAGGGAACTACACTGCCCAAATACTCCTTGACTAAATCAGAATGCTCCTTGACAGCCTCTCCTATACTACAGAAGATGATGCCTTTCTCGCGCAATTTTTCCTTGAACGTGGTCTTTACAGACACGGAATCCATGATTGCATCAACTGCCGTCCCACTCAAAGCCAAGCGCTCTTCCAATGGAATGCCCAATTTATCGAAAGTCTTTTCGAGTTCCGGATCAATCTCTTTATTCTTAGGTTTCTTCGCTAATGGGTCTGCATAATAGGATATTCCCTGATAGTCTATCTCGGGAAGATGTACATGTCCCCACGCAGGTTGCTTGAGATCTTTCCAGTATTCGTAGGCTTTCAAGCGAAATTCAAGCAACCAATCGGGCTCTTCTTTCTTCTTTGAAATCAGGCGCACAATGTCTTTATTGAGTCCTTTCTCTATGATATCAGTCTGCACATCAGTAGTGAAACCGAACTCATATTTCTTTTCGGCCACCTGCTTTACAAACTCATTTTTCTCTCTTTCTGCCATTTTACAAATATCTGTATTCATGAAATAGCCACAACAAATAATGTACCATTTCTTCTTTGGTCACATTTGTTATTAACTACAATAGTGACACTCTGTCATTACCGGAGAGTGTCACTACCTTATTATATATAAGCAAAGAGAAAGCCACCCTATTCATGAAATGGCCTCTCTGCTGCTATTACAACTTCTGTTCTACCTCAATTTCTGTAAAGGTTTCAATAATATCACCCTCCATGATATCATTATAGTTGACAAGACTCAAGCCACATTCCATACCCATAGGTACTTCCTTGACATCATCCTTGTAACGTTTCAAGGCATTGATCTCGGCCGTACGAACAACGATACCATCGCGAACCACACGGGCTTTATCCTTGGCATGAACCTTACCTTCGGTGACAAGACCACCGGCAATGGTACCCACCTTGGATATCTTGAACACTTGTTGTACTTCAATCTGACCGGTAACGATTTCTTTTGTCACCTTATCCAGCATACCAACCATTGCACTCTTGATGTCGTCGATAGCATCATAAATGATTGAATAGGTATTAATCTCCACACCTTCACGGTCGGCCAACTTACGAGCTTCTGATGAAGGACGTACCTGGAACCCTACAATGACAGCATCAGAAGCACTGGCTAACATCACATCATTCTCACTAATCTGACCTACGGCCTTGCTGATGACATTCACCTGAACCTTTTCTGTAGAAAGCTTAATGAACGAATCGCTCAACGCCTCAATAGAACCATCGGTGTCACCCTTAACGATAATGTTAAGCTCATGGAACTCCCCGCGGGCAATGCGATGAGAAATATCACCAAGTGTAAGGCGCTTTTGCGTACGCAGACCCTGCTCACGCTGCAACTGTTCGCGCTTGTTGGCAATCTCACGAGCCTCCTGTTCTGTCTCCAAAACATGGAATAAGTCACCTGCCGTAGGTGCACCATTCAAGCCAAGGATAATTGCTGGTTCGGCAGGCCCAGCCTTTTCAATGCGCTGGTTACGCTCATTAAACATGGCTTTAATACGTCCCCAGCTCGTACCTGCAATAACAATATCACCAATTTTCAACGTACCGTTGCTCACTAAGACCGTGCTCACAAAACCACGCCCCTTATCAAGCGAAGACTCAATAATCGTTCCGGTAGCCTTTCTGTTGGGGTTAGCTTTGAGGTCAAGCATCTCTGCTTCAAGCAGCACTTTATCAAGAAGAGCATCTACACCGACACCTTTCTTTGCACTGATCTCCTGACATTGGAACTTACCGCCCCATTCTTCTACAAGCAAGTTCATATTAGCCAAGTCCTCACGTATCTTGTCCGGATTGGCCCCGGGCTTGTCTATCTTGTTGATTGCAAACACCATTGGCACCCCAGCAGCCTGCGCATGAGCAATAGCCTCCTTGGTTGTAGGCATCACGGAATCGTCAGCAGCGATGATGATAATGGCGATATCGGTCACCTGTGCACCACGGGCACGCATAGCAGTAAAGGCTTCGTGTCCCGGAGTATCAAGGAATGTCACCTTCTGCCCATTCTTCAATGTAACGCTGTATGCGCCGATATGCTGTGTAATACCACCGGCTTCACCTGCAATTACATTGGTATTTCGGATATGATCGAGGAGCGAAGTCTTACCGTGGTCGACGTGTCCCATCACCGTTACAATCGGTGCACGCGGTACAAGATCGTTCTCGTCGTCAACATCTTCACTGACAGCTTCCTGCACTTCTGCACTGACATATTCGGTCTTGAAACCGAATTCATCTGCCACCATATTAATGGTTTCGGCATCAAGTCGCTGATTTATGGAAACCATGATGCCCACACTCATCAGCGTAGAAATAACTTGTGTCACGCTGATATTCATCATCGTGGCCAACTCGCTGACGGTAACAAACTCCGTAAGTTTCAGTATTTTTGCTTCTTTACGCTCTGCATTGGCTTCCTGCTGAAGCTTCTCCTGCACAGCTTCGCGCTTCTCTTTACGATATTTCGCGCCTTTCTTGTTCTGGCTCTTACTTGTCAGTCGGGCCAAAGTTTCCTTCACTTGACGTGCTACAGCCTCATCGTCTACCTCTAAAGGTTTCTGATTACGCTTGTTGCGGTTCTTCTTATTCTTGTTCTTTCCGCCATTAGCGCCATTGTTACTGCCATTATTCTGCTTGGCTTCGGCATTGATATCTACGCGTTCCTTATTAATACGGACACGCTTCTTCCGCTCACCACCATGCTGCGTAGCAGCCTTTTCTTCACGCTCCTTGCGTTTTTCTTCTTTCGACTTCTTCTTCGGACGTGTACTCTGATTAAGTGCATCGAGGTCAATCTTGCCCAACACATTCACCTTTGGACTGTTGAGTATCTTCTTCTCACTCTTCAAAGTGAAGATTGCATCACCGTCTTTCTCCTCTGCAACAGGCTTTTCTACAGCCGCTTCCTTGGGGGCTTCAACTGGTTTCTCCACCTGTGGTTCAGACTTCGGAGCTACAGGTTTCGGAGCCTTGACTTTCTTCTCCGGCTCTGGGCTGACGGCAGCAGCCTTCACTTCTGGAGCCTTTTTCTCTTCCGGAGCAGCAGACTTTTTAGCAGAAGGAGCTTTACCAATGCTGTCGAGATCAATCTTTCCCATGGGTTTATACACCTGCTGGTTAGACGATTCAAGTAAGCTTTCAGCACGATTGTCCTTCGCCTCTGGCGTACGCTTCTTCTCTTTAGGTTTCTTCTGGAACAGCTTTTCAGCCTCATTGCGCACAGCGGCATCCTGTTTGAACGCCTCAACGAGTGCCTGATACTGGGCTTCATTGAGCTTAAAACTCAAGTCGTCCTTCACTTCTCCCAGTTCTGCTTTCTTTGTAAGGAAGTCAACTGCCGTTTGACGTCCTATGTTTAACTCACGTAATGCTTTGTTTAATCTGATGCTCATGTATTTATTTTTCTTCTTTTTTCTTATCAGGTGTTTCTTTTATCCGACGGTGTCTCATCTCTCAATCCACTTACTGCTCAAACTCAGCACGCAGCACATTGATGACATGATCCACGGTCTCTTCTTCAAGATCGGCTTTTTCAATGAGCATTTCACGCGGTGCATTGAGCACAGCCTTGGCCGTATCAAGCCCAATACTCTTAATGGCATCAATCACCCATTGGTCGATTTCATCGGAGAATTCATCCAAGTAGATATCCTCATCGGCTTCTCCCTCTGGCACTTCACGGAACACATCAATGGTGTATTCGGTCAACATAGAGGCCAACTTGATATTCAAACCACCGCGTCCGATAGCCAGACTGACTTCTTCGGGCTGCAGATAAACCTCTGCCTTGTGGTTTTCCTCGTCAATATTGATACTGCTCACACGAGCCGGACTCAATGCTCTTTGAATGAAGAGATTGATGTTTGTCGTGTAGTTCACTACGTCGAGGTTTTCATTACAAAGCTCGCGGACAATGCCATGCACGCGACTTCCTTTCACACCCACACATGCGCCAACCGGATCTATGCGGTCATCAAAGCTCTCAACAGCTATCTTGGCACGTTCTCCCGGCATGCGGGCAATCTTGCGAATGGCAATCAGTCCGTCATTGATTTCCGGCACCTCAGCCTCAAGCAGACGTTCAAGGAACATCGGACTTGTACGCGAAAGGATAATCTTCGGATTGTTGTTCTCGTTGTCTACACGCAGAATAACGGCACGAATAGTCTCGCCCTTGCGATAGACATCAGCAGGAATCTGCTCACTCTTAGGAAGAATCAGCTCGTTGTTCTCATCGTCAACGACAAGCACCTCACGCTTCCAAATCTGATAAACCTCACCCGAAACAATCTGTCCTACGCGATCCTTGTATTTATTATAGAGCGTATCATGCTCCAATTCCAATATCTTTGAAGCCAACGTCTGACGAAGATTTAAGATTGCACGACGGCCAAATTTAGCAAAGTTCACCTGTTCGGAGACTTCCTCGCCAATTTCATAATCGGGTTCAATCTTGAGCGCTTCTCCCAATGCAATCTGCTTGTTCTCGTCTTCAACTTCACCGTCAGCCACTACAACGCGGTTGCGATAAATCTCAAAGTCGCCTTTATCGGGGTTCACGATAACGTCGAAATTCTCGTCGCTGCCGAAGATCTTGGCAAGCACATTGCGGAAACTCTCCTCCAAAACGCTTACCAATGTCGTACGGTCGATATTCTTCGTATCCTTAAACTCACGGAAGGTATCGATCATACTGATCTGCTCTTCTTCATTTTTTCTTGCTGCCATAGCCTTTATTTGAAACTTATTAAGTATTTAGTATATTTCACATTATCCATTTTGAAAGCATGGTCTACATCCATTTTCTGCGGACGTTTCTTCCCCTCCACCTTGACTTTTTCACTCACAGTCACCGTAAAGTCGTTGCCGTCAACGCTCTTCAGCACGCCCTGGAACTTCTTCCCATCAGCATCCATCACTTCAACTTCCTTGCCGATGAAGTTCACATATTGCTGCATGACCTTGAAAGGCTGACCCAATCCGGCCGAGCCGACCTCTAATTCATAGTCTTCTTCGTCACGACTGAGACGGTCTTCAATATACTTGCTCAACGCCACACAGTCTTCAATCCAAACGCCATCAGCGTGGTCGATCTCAACAACAATCTTGTCATCCGGGCTGATGTCTATGCCCACAAGAAAGTACTCCTTGTCTGCCAGCCACTCATCTACTAATTTCTTTACGACGTTTTTGTCAATCATATATGTTTTATTAAAATAAAATGAGGAACTCTCTGCGGAGTCCCTCATTCCTCTGAACGCTGCAAAATTACAAAAATTCCTTGTAACATGCAAACGTTTTGCCTTTTTATTTCATCCACTATGCTACCTCATACCATTCTGCGCCTCTGCTCACCACCAAGAAACAGCATCTTTAGGGAATGGAAGTTTTATTTTCCACTGTCCTGCTATTGATTTTCTTCTGTATGCCCATGGTCTTCCTATCTGCAAAATCATCAAAGCTGGCTCCCTTCGGCATATAATACCTGACGAGTTTATTTGCAATCTCTATAGCTCCTTTCTCTCATAAAGCATAAGGCAACTATGAAATCAATATCACAGTTATCAAATCACTTAGTCTTTACTCCTTTCAGACTTTCATGTATACATGTCCTGTCGACAACAGGCATATAAGCCCCCTTAAATGCTTATAATAGATCTGCATAAGAGACCATTGCACATTGATAATAAGCCCCTTGATGCACCATACCTGTTCTATAAACAGACAGACATTGTGTCTGAAATACTCTCAATACGCCATTGTCATGCTGTAATAAATCCCTAATGTGCTTGCCTGTAAACGTAGGTTGATTTTGACAAACGACGAAACTGACTCCATTACAGATGCTTTTGGAACAATTGAAGTGATGCCTGTTTGGAAATGGTTACTATAGTCTTTAATTTCAACAGCCCCGCTTATTCGTCATAATCCGAAGCACCATATCGTCTGTTGCGCACATGGCTTCCTTGCCGATGCTTGTTAAATTCCGGATACTTTGGTCCACACATTCATCAATAATGCCTTCAGCAGCGGTGACATGTCGGCCTTCTCGTGCCAACAACGCACTCAAAAGGGCTGTGCTGACGCCCGAACATATCTTCAAAGAACAGCTGGGTTTAGCACCGTCGCATATCATCCCGGTGAGGTTGGCAATCATGTTTTTCACCGCATGGCACACGTCTTGGAAGTTCCCTCCCATGAGGTAAGTTATTCCGCAGCTGCTTCCTATGCTCGCAACTACGCAGCCACAGAGTGCACTTAGCTTGCCGAGGCTCTGCTTGATATAGATAGCGGTGAGGTGACTCAACATCAAGGCACGGATTAATTCCTCTTCCGTGTTCTCGTTTTCTTCGGCATAAACAGCCACGGGATTAGTGGCACAGATGCCTTGATTGCCCGACCCCGAGTTGCTCATCACGGGAATCATCGCGCCCCCCATACGTGCGTCGCAGGCCGAAGCCGTAGTAGCGATGATGTGTGAGAATATGCTATTGCCGAAAATTCCATGGCTTAGAGGGCGGTCCATGGTCTTTCCAAGGCAGTGACCATAGTTTCCTTTGATGCTTTCGCGGGCTGCACGGAGATTGTATTCCTTGGTTTTGAGAATGAATTTCATTTCTTCAACCGGGCTTGTTGTAGCGAATTCCCACACAAGCTTCATGTTGAGTTGAATGTCGTTTTCAGCAGCTTCTTTACTGCATGCCTGTCGTTTGTCAAACAAAATCCTGTCGTCTTGCGCCTCATAGACAAAGTGGGTGTGCGCTCCAGAGATAATGGCTGTGGCCTGATGTTCCTCGCTTTTGCAAGTCACTTCCACATAGAGTTTCTCGCAGATGTCGCTCTTCAGCTGAATACAGATGCGGTCTTCGGCCACAAACTGCTTGCCGGCTTCGAGCCATTCGGGGGTAAGATCCTTGATAACTTCAAGCTGATATTCGCTCTTGCCTATCAAACTGCCGAGTGCAACAGCAATAGGAAGACCTATCATTCCTGTGCCGGGAATACCTACTCCCATAGCATTTTTCAGGATATTTGCACTGAGCAGCACTTTGATTTCCTCGGGTTTACACCCCAACAGCTCTGTAGCGCGGGCCGTACAGAGGGCTACTGCCATCGGTTCCGTACAGCCCACAGCCGGTACGACCTCGCGGTTGACGAGGTCGATAATCTCGTTTCGCACTTCTTTGTCAAGCATTTCAATAAGGTTTATTTCTTCTTTTGATAAGCTTTAAGACCTTTCTGCAGAAATTTTATGTAGGCAGGAATGTCTTCATTGTATGAATAACTGCCCACAAGAGGATTGCCGTCGTTGTCTACCGGCACATAGAACGGCTGTGTATTGGCGCCGAACTTGCTGCGTTGCAGATAACTCCATTTGTCGGCAACCGTGCGGAGTGTATGCTTCTGTCCATTCTCCATGATTTCTATTTCCTGTGGAAGCCGCTTGTTGTCATCCACATACAATGAGATGAGCACATAGTCTTTCTCCAACATTTCCATGACACGCGGGTCGGTCCAAACGGCAGATTCCATCTTACGGCAGTTCGTACAGCCATATCCGGTGAAGTCAATCAGCACGGGTTTATTCATGGCTTTCGCCGCCGCCATACCTGTTTCATAGTCTGTGTAGTGTGCCTTTACCACCTTAGTATTAAGGTTGAAGTCCTGCGTTTCTATCGGAGGAGCGAATGCACTCACGGCTTTTACGGGCGCACCCCACAGTCCCGGCACCATGTAAACCGAGAAAGCAAGCGAGCAAAGACCCAACATGATGCAGGGCACAGGCATCGGTTTCCGGACATCTCCACCCACTGTATCGCTCTGGAACTTAAGTTTTCCGATGAGATAGAGGCCTAATGCTGCAAAGATTACAATCCATATGGCCAAGAAAGCCTCACGACTGAGCAGGTTCCAATGCGATGTCATGTCGGCAGTACTGAAGAACTTGAGCGAGAAGGCCAGTTCAATGAAGCCGAGAACTATCTTGATTGTGTTCATCCATGAGCCCGACTTCGGGGCGCTCTTCAGCCAACTTGGGAACATGGCAAACAGTGTAAACGGCAAAGCCAAAGCCACGGCAAAGCCTAACATGCCGAAAGCCGGGCCGAGAAGTGAGCCGGATGTCGTGGAGGCCACAAGCAGGAAGCCGATAATCGGACCTGTGCATGAGAAGCTTACCAACGTCAGTGTGAAGGCCATGAGGAAGATAGAGAGCAGTCCGGTGGTGGAAGAAGCCTTGGTGTCAACGGCATTTCCCCATTTCTCGGGCAGCTTTATCTCAAACCATCCGAAGAAACTGAGGGCGAAAACCACCAACATCAAGAAGAAGATGATATTGAAGAAAGGCTTCGTAGACCATGCATTCAAAGCCGAAGCACCAAAGATACGCGTCACGGCCAAACCCAAGATGAGATAGATGACGATGATAGAGATGCCGTAGGTGATGGCATCACGGATGCCTTTTCGCCTGTCGTCTTTAGCCCGTTTGAGGAAGAAACTCACGGTCATCGGTATGATTGGCCACACACAAGGAGTGAACAAAGCGAGCAATCCGCCAAGGAAACCCATGAGAAAGATGTAACCCCAGCTCTGATTTTCAACGCCGTCGCCCCCGTTCTGCTCATGAATTTCTTTGATAACAGGCTTCCACAACGCGTCTTTTTCAGCCTTGGTGAGCGACGAAGTAGCTGCGGCACTCGCGAGGGCAGCACTGTCTTGCTGTGCCTTGCCCATGTTGTCGGCCTGCAATTTCGCCAAACCTTCCTGCGCATCCTGGTTTCCCTGTGTGGCAGCTATCGTCATAGCGGCCAACAGTTCGCCGGAAGGAACCTCCTTTCCAGCCTCGGTTTTTGCGTCTTTTCCTGCTGCCACAGCCGGACTCTTGCCCGATTTGTCGATATCAACACTCGTCGGAGCCATGCATGTCTGGTCGCTGCAAGCACCATATTCCAAGTAACCTTTCAACACATAGTTGGGCTTGGTGAACCTCACTTTCTGCGTGAATGTCACGCTATGTTCAAAATAACGCAGTGTCGCTTCAAAGTTCTTGTCGTAGGCAGAGATTTCCTTTCCGTGGGCCTGGAGCTTTCCAACGAGTTCAACACCGTCCAACTTGGAGGCTGTGAACGATGCCGATGTAGGCCCTTCTGCACCTAACCGCGTTGAATAGACATGCCATCCCGCGGCAATCTTTGCTGTGAAAACGATCTCGGCTTCGGCCGACTTATTGGTCTTCAGCTGTGAAGAAAACTTCACAGGAGACTGAATCTGTGCACTTGCTATAATGACTATCATCAGCAAGATGGCCATTGATGTAATTCTTTTCATAGTTTTATTCTGTTTTGTTTGAGTTTGCAAATATAGCAAAATCTACTCAAATACGGCTCAAATAAGCCTTTTTTAAGAAAATAGAAGACTGTATATCTTTCCTACAAAATCTATCATTTAGGTCTAAGTAATTGGCTATGAACAGCCTTA
>ERZ772967.818-NODE-818-length-22997-cov-61.748671_pt1 | contig 22997 bp, 23 predicted proteins | sample MGYA00511677_ERZ772967 | MGnify/ENA primary metagenome ERZ772967 (study PRJEB29015, sample SAMEA2737931) | human oral metagenome | biome: human oral; feature: human-associated habitat; material: dental | place: China | collected 2146 ...
CGCTGGATCTCGCCGACGGCGTCGGAGTAGTTCTTGCCGTGCTCGGCCACGATCAGCCTGGCCATCTCGTCCTGGTGGTCCAGGACCAGCTGGCGCATGCGGAACATGATCTCCGTGCGCTTGGCCAGGGAGACCTTGGCCCACTTCTTCTGGGCGCGGCGGGCGACCTCGACGGCGTGGTCGAGGTCGGCGTCGGAGGCCTGGAGAAGCTCCCCCTCGATCCCGCCCGTGCCCGGATTCTCCACCGGGAGGCGCCCGATGGGGCCGCCCTCGTAGTACCGGCCGTCGACCCAGTGCGGAATCGTCTTCATTCGCCCTCTCCTCACACCATGTGGGTGTCTCTGCGTGCCGTCATCGACCGCCGCGCGCGAGGACGCGCCCGCGGCCCATGCAGAGCATATGACGTTTCTGTCAATTTGTCATTACATAGCGATCATCTTCCGGCAGACGGCCGCGTGCCGGCACGACGCTGGCTGCGGGCCCGAACGACCAGGACCGACGCCGATCCGGTGCCCGCCCCGGGCCCGACCGCATCGCATCCGAGATGCCTCAGGAGCCGGCGTCGTCGTCCGGATCGAGCTCGCCGTCGTCCGGATCGAGCTCATCGGCGATGCGCGAATCGAGCTCGTCGGGCCGCAGCACCGGGTTGTCCCCGGCCGACAGGAAGATCCCCACCCAGCGCGAGCGGCTGTCGGAGTCGATGAGCACGCACTTGACGAAGAGCGTGAGCGGCACGGCGAGGATGGTGCCCAGCGCCCCGATGACCTGGCTCCAGAACAACAGGGACAGGAAGGTCGTCGTCGTGTTGAGGCCGACGGCGTCGCCGGTGAACTTCGGCTGAATGAGGCTCTGGATGACGAAGTTGAGCACCGAGTAGGCGACGACCACCCAGAGGGCCGTCCACGGCCCGGAATCCACCAGTGCCAGCAGAGCCGGCGGGATGACCCCGAGGAAGAAGCCGATGTTGGGGATGTAGTTCGTGATGAAGGACAGCACGCCCCAGGTCACCGCCATCGGCACCCCGAGGAACCCCAGGGCGATGACGTCGAAGACCGCCACGATCAGGCCGAAGACGGTCGACACCAGCCAGTAGGAGCGCACCGCACCGGCGAAGTCCGCGAGCGCCCCGGCGATCCCGGGCTTGAGGATCGTCAGCGCCTGAGCCCGCACCTCGATACGGGACATGTCGAACATGAGGAAGATGACCGTCAGGGCCATGACGCTCAGGATGGAGCCGAAGTTCGTGATCTGCGCGAGGAGCCCCTGGGCCACCATGACGATCCTGCCGGTGTCCATGGCCTGCGATATCTGGCCGAACAGGGCGGACTGGTCGACCCCGAACCGCGCCAGCATCTCCTGGATGCCGCCCCAGATCGCCTGGAACTTGACCGCGTAGTCGGGCAGGGTGTCGACGAGCTGGGCGATGGCGATGCCCAGCGCCGCGAACATCATCAGTACGAAGGCGTAGATGAGGAGGATCGCCCCCACGGCGGACATGGATCGGGGCACGTGGTGGCGGCTGGCCCAGCTGACCAGCGGGCGCACGGTGATGACGAGTGTCAGGGCGAAGAACGCCGGGCCGATCAGGGCGCGCGCGAAGTAGATCCCGGCGCAGCTCACGGCCAGGCCGGCGACGATGATCACGATGGCCTCGCCTTGGAGCCGCTCGGCGGGTGCCTCCCGGTCTTCGGCGGCGGACGCAGGGGTGTCGCTCATGCGCGCATCCTCCCACGGTCGTCCCGCGCAGAACCGCAGGAGGCTGGCGAGCCGCGCGAGGACCGGGACCGGGAGCGCGGCGCCGGCTGCTCGGCCGGCGGGCGATCGGGAGGAGGTCGGGTAGCTCGGCGCCGTTGCCGAGCCGACTCGATCATAGCGGCTCCCTTCCCGGTGAATGGGACTTCCGACCCGACGCTCCAGCCGCCCCCGGATCGCGTGGGTCCCGGCAACTTCCACGCCGCGACCGGAAGTGGCCCTCCCGCCGCCCCCGGGTTCGCGATCCGCTCCATGGCCCCAGTCCCTCGGGCCCCGCGCGCCGCGCCAGGCACGGAGCCGGCGGATCGCCCGCCCTCGCGCCCCCTCGGGCCCTGCGCGCCGCGCCAAGACGATCCCGACCGATTCGGCTCCGCAGCGGGACGCCCGACGGCCGGGGAACTACTATCGGCCACGGCGGCTCGCTCTCATCGCGTGCGCCGGAAGGCGGCCGGCGCGCCGCTCGCACACCAGGAGGGGCCGATGGGCGAGGCACGGCTGACGCTGCGCGACATCGCGCGGGCGCTGGGGGTGTCGACGAGCACGGTCTCGCTCGCCCTGCGGGACAGCCCGCGGATCAGCACCCCCGTCCGCGAGCGGGTCAAGGCCGAGGCCGAGCGCATCGGCTACAGCACCGATCTGGCGGGCACGCTGCTGAGGACGTCGCGCCCCAGGATCATCGGGCTCCTGTGCCGCCTGGACCAGGATCTGCACTTCACCTACCACGAGCACATCCTCGCCACGGCCGCCGCCCGCGGCTACCGCACGGTGGTCGCGGGCATCTCCAGGAGCACCTCGGCCGCGGACGCCCTCGTCTCCCTGCGGCAGCTGCGCTGCCAGGCGCTCATCGTCATCGACCCGGGCTCCCTGGGGAGCCTCGGCCCGCAGACGGGCATGCCGACCGTCGTCATCGGCCAGGAACGCCCCTTCGCCTCCTGCGACCTGGTGACCAGCGACAATCTCGCCGGCACCGCCGAGGTCACCGATCACCTGGTCGCGGCCGGGCACCGGGCCGCGATCTACCTCGCGGGCCCCGCGGGAACCTCCGCCAGGACGAGACGGCTCACCCTGCTGGAGACGGCCCGGGGGACCCCGCTGTCGGTGCGGGTCGTACTCGGCGGGGCGACCGTCGATGCCGGCTTCGCCTCGACGCTGGCCCTCATCGAGCGCGGCGAGCTCATTCGCGCCGACGCGGCCGACGCAGCGGGCGCCACGGTCGCGGCCGACGCAGCGCGAGACGGCCATCCACGGCGGGCGACGGCACTCCTGTGCTACAACGACCAGTGCGCGCAGGGCGCGCTCGTGGCCCTGGCCCGTCGGGGCCTGTCCGTGCCCGACGACATCTCCGTGACGGGCTTCGACAACACCCGTGGGGCGGCCTCCCGGGCCTTCGACCTGACCTCAGTGGACCGCGAGCCCGCCGCGGTCGCGACGCTGGCGGTGGACATGGCGATCTCCCGGTGCGAGGGCCGGGACGGTCCTCCCCGCAGTGAGTCGGTGCGCACCCGGATGGTGGCGCGATCCTCCTCCGGCCCCGCGCCCGGCGCACCATGAGCGCGCGGCGGGCGGCGATCGCGACCGGGCTCCGTCGGCCTCGGACCGTTCGGGCACCCGCGGCGGCTCCGCGGGCGCCCACGGCCGGGCGGCACCGGCATCGCGCCCTCAGCAGGGATCGGTCACCAGGCGGGCGAGCAGCTCCTTGTGAGCGAGCGGCGTGCCGACGAGGATCGAGCCCTTGTGACATGCATCGAGAGGCGTGCCGTCGAGCCTGGTGACCCTCGCACCGCACTCCCGGCAGATGACGGCGGCCGCCGCGACGTCCCAGGGAGAGACCCACAGGTGGACGAAGGCCCCCGCGCGCCCGGCGGCGATCTCCACGCACTCCAGCGCGGCGGAGCCGTAGCGGCGGTGCCCGCGCGACTCCTCCAGGCAGCGGGCCAGTCTGGGCAGGGCGAGGATCTCCTTGAGATCGGTGACGATAATGCCGTCCCGATACCCCTTGTCGGCCTCGACCACGGGAAGGGGCTCGCCGTTGAGGAAAGCCCCCCCGCCCCGGACAGCGCTGTAGAGGTCGCCGCGCGCGACATCCGCGACGACCCCCAGAACGGGCTCGCCGTCCTCGCACAGGGCCAGCGAGACCGCGTAGTCGCGCCGGGTCTCGACGTAGTTCATGGTCCCGTCGATGGGATCGAGCACCCAGACCCTGCCGGAGTAGGAGTCGATCGCGTGCCCCTCCTCCCCCAGGAGAGGCAGCCCGGTCTCGTCGAGCAGGCGGCGGGCCACGGCGTCCTCGATGGCGCGATCCACCTGGGTGACCAGGTCGTTGCGGTTCGCCTTGGTCCCGATCTCCAGCGCCTCGGGCCTCCGGTCGGCGGTCCGGGCGGCCTCCTCGACGACGTCGATGGCCAGCACGAGCAGCTGCTGGAGGCTTTCGTCGGCGGGTGCCGTCATGAAGCGCTCACCTCCTCCTTCACGGCGTCCTTCCGGGCGGCGCGGGCGCGCGCGTCCCAGCGCCTCCTGAGCACCAGGGCGAAGACGACGCCGAGCACGGCGTAGACGCCCAGGATCATGAAGACGATGTTATAGCCCCTCACGATATCGCCCGCGGCCTCGTTGCGGTCGATGATCGAGCCGAACCAGTACGTGCCGTACAGGGCGGGGGTGTAGCCGATCGTGGTCGCGGCCGACATGGCGGAGGCGCGCACACGGCTGGGGATCCCGGCCTCGCCGATCGGCGAGTAGTAGATGCCGCGGATCATGTAGCAGCAGAACGCGGCCGTGAAGATGACGACGAACGCGGGGACCAGCAGGCCGAAGTTGGTGGGCGTGGGCGCCTGCGGCTTCGGCAGGAGCACCTCGAGGAACAGCATGGCCGCCATGATGGCGAACAGGATCCAGAACAGGTGGGCGCTGGACCGGAAGCGGCGGTCGGCGAGCTGGCCCGCCGCGCCGGGGGCGACGATGCGGGCCGCGGAGATGATCAGTCCCATGGAGCCGGCCATGACGGCGGGCAGGCCGTAGACGTCGACGAGGTAGGTGTTCAGGAGCGTGGCGCACATGACGAACACGCCGTAGGCGCAGGAGGCCGACAGACCGGTGATCCACACATCGGGGATCCTCAGGGCACCCAGGAGGTCCTTGACGGTGAAGGCCTCCTGCTTGTCGCCGGTGGTGCGGGCCCTGATGCGGGCGGACCGGGGAAAGGCGAAGAAGACGAGCAGGGCGGACAGGAGGGTGATGCCGGCGGAGATGATCATGGTCCACCGCATGGCGGCGACCTCGTGCCCCGCGATCGCACCGCCCATCCACTGGAAGATGGCCAGGGACAGGGCGCCCTCGATGAAGGTGATGACACCGCGCCCCATTTCGAACAGTCCGAAGACGGCCGCCTGGTGGGTGTCGTCGGTGGTCATGGAGATGGCCTTGAAGTTGGTCGTCTTGTAGATCGCCTCGGTGAATACCAGCATGAGGCCGTACCCGCCGACGACGATCCAGAACCCGGACGGCGAGACCGGCACCATGAGGGCCAGGACGATGGCGACCGCCCCGGAGACCACCGAGCTGACGATCATGACGTGATGGGTCTTGAACCTGTCCCCGGCCCAGCCCAGGGGGATGGTGAGGAACAGCATGATGAAGCCCTGGAGGCCGGCGATGACGCCCAGTTGCGCCTTGTCGATGCCGAAGGCCGCCATGAGCGGCGTCGTCAGCGACGTTCGCAGGTTCCAGAACATGTAGATGAGTTCGGCGTTCGCGGTGATGAACACGAACCGCAGCAGGGAGGCACGGGTGAACCCGTACCGATTCATGAATGCGCTCATGGGTGTCCTTCGAGATGTCATGCGTCCGGCCGCGGCCGGGCGCCGCCCCGCCCGCTCCTTTGCGGGAGGGTCGTCATTGGTTGAGGGAGATGGTCCTGGCCGCCAGGTCGGCGGTGACGAAGTCGTAGATGAGAACGCCCGGGATCGGCCGTTCGGCGCGTGCGGCCCGGGAGTCGAGCGCGTCGGCCACCCTCGGGTTGACGATGCGCGCCCACCGGAGCGGGTTCCCCGGCTCGCCGTTGGTCGCGCTGGCATGGTTGAGCCTGAGCCGGTGGTCGGACCCATCGACGGGCCGGATGAGCGCCGTGATCGCCGCGATCTTGTCCTCCACCGCCGGGCCGTCCCACAGGTCCTGCAGCTCGATCGCCGGGTTGTCGTGCCAGCGGTAGGCCCACCTGGTGCCGTCCACCACGCTCGCGTCGAACTCCGCCGGGTTGCACTCCAGGGCCACGATCCCGCCCCGGGCCCTCCCGAGGCTCGGCCAGCGGACGGGGCTGTCGGGAAGGCGGAAGAGGCCGAGGTGCTCGCGGACCACGCCCGCGAGCGTCTCGCTGTACTCGGGGACGTCGTCCTTGTCCTCGTTGGCGTTCTGAAGCCTCATGAGGATCGTCTCGCCGGGGTGGGCCTTCAGGAAGTCGGCGACGGCGTCCAGGACGTCGTCGATGTCGTACCCGGTCGGGGAGTAGCGGTGAGCGATGCTCCCGTCCCGCCGCAGCCGGATATCGACGAAGCGCACGCCGCAGTCCAGCTGCTCGACCAGGGACAGGCTCTGGGTCGTGGTGTACCCGTCGCAGCGGTGGGTCATGGTGTCGTGCGTTCCGGGCACTGCGAGGCGATCGAGCGCGACATCGTCGTCGATGCGGGACATCCAGTCGGCCGGCGAGCAGCCCTTCGGGACCTCGGCGGTGCGCTGCGCGCAGTCGGCGTCCTTCATCTCAAAACGACCTCCTTGTCATGAGACTGAGACGACGGAGGTGGGGAGGCCTCCGCCTGTAAACAAGATATTTATTGAATTCAATCGATTACACAAGATGGGAGGCGCACCGTTGGATATGACGTGAGACACATCCATGTGGGCTGCGGGCGCCCGGACCATCGGGCGGTCGCCCCGGGACGCACCCGGGACCGGGGCGCGGGCGAGCGGGACCGCCCGGCCGGCGCCCGCCCCCGAGAGCGCTCTCAGGCGCCGTCGGCGGGGCCCCGCTCCGATTCCCGCGGGCGGAGCACGCCCGCCAGCCAAGGATCGACGACGTCGTAGAAGCCCCCGGGGCGGGTGCGCCGCACGTCATGGGCGGCTCCGGGAACGAGTGCCGTCGTCACCCCCGGGTTCGCGATCCGCCTCACGACCTCCAGCCCCTCGGGTCCCACGCGCGCCGCACCGGGCCGGTCGCCGGTGACCAGGAGCGCGGGGACCGCGAGCGCCGCCATCGCCTCCGCCCACTCGACCTCCGGTGCGACGACGCCGGTGCGCAGCAGCGCCGGGTCCATGCGCTGGCTCGCCCACACCCCCGCGACCGCCTCGGAGTCGGGGATCTCGACGTCGTCCAGGGCGCGCGCCACCGCGGCGGCCGGATCGGCGAGCTCGGCGGCACGGGCCCGCTCGCGCGCGGCACCGCGGGCGAGCAGCTCGCCGGGGCCGCGGGAGCCGTAGCGGGCCGGGTCGAGCAGGACGACGCCGGAGACCAGCTCGGGGCGGCGCCCGCCCACGACCATGGCGGTGGCCGCTCCCATGGAGTGGCCGACGACGACGGGCGGGGGAGCGGCGACCAGGTCCAGCGCGCGCCGACCGCGGGCCTGGACGAGAAGGTCCTCCAGGACCGCGACGGCGTCGTCGACGAGGACCTCGCCGGCGCGCTCCAGCTCCTGCGGCGTCCAGCGCGGCGACAGGCCGTGGCCACGGGCGTCCACGGCGACCACCCGGTAGCCCAGGGCGGCCCAGTGGTCGATGGCGTCGGTCTGGGAGACCGCCGACGCCGTGATCCCGTGGAGAAGCATCAGGGTGGGGGCGTCATCGGCCCCGACGATCACGCGGGCGAGAGGGTGACTCATGCCCCCAATCCTGCCCCTCCGCCCGCTCCTACGTCCTGCGGTCGCGCCCGCTCACGGCCGTCGCAACCGGCGGGAGCCGCGGCGCCATCGGATCACATCGGATCAGGAATGGCCTCCGCGCCCGCACAGCTCGATGAGAAGAACGCCCGAGACGACCAGACCTATGCCGGTGATCACGGCGAACGACATTCTCTCCGAGAACACCAACCAGCCGACGACCGCCGTGGCGGCCACCCCCAGACCCGCCCACACGGCGTACGACTCCGCCAGCGGCGCACCGTGACGCAGCGCTGCGAAGAAGAGGGCGAACGACGCCCCGTACCCGCAGACGGCGATCGCCCACCAGGTCCACGCCGCCGCGGCGTCCGTCGCAGCGCGCAGTGAGCTCGTCGCCAGCACTTCGGCGCCGATGGCGGTCAGCAAGAGCCAGATGTGCATGCCGACAGGTTACTATACCGGACGTCCGGTACCACCATGTCGCCCGCCACTCGGCGGGCGCCGCACGACCGGCGCGCAGGCCCCCGGCCCCTCGGGATCCCCGGTCCCGCAGAGGTCCCGCCCGACCCCGCAGGGCCTTGGAGAGCAGCGCTCCCGCACCCCCGTCGAAGCGGCGGAGGCCCCCGCCCGGCTCGTCGGTGCCTGTAGGCTGGGATCGGGAAGCGCGTCGCAAGAGGAAGCAGGAGGGGGCGATTCGGTGCCGGAGCCTCGGCAGACCCTCACTCGCGACAGGATCCTCGACGCCGCGCAGAGGATCCTGGTCCGCGATGGAGGGGATCGCCTGACGATCGCGTCCGTGGCCGAAGAGGCGCGCATCAGCAAGGGCGGCCTCTTCTATCACTTCGCGTCCAAGCAGGACCTCGTCGAGGGACTGATCGAGAGGTACACCCGGGAGTTCGATCGCCTCCTCGAGGCGGCGGACGACTCTCCCGGCTCGGCCGTCGAGGCCTACATCCGGTCGGCGAGCAGGTCCGACGGCCCGGCGTCCCGAGGAGTGATAGCGATGCTCGCCGCCGTCATCGTCGACTCGGAGGCGCTGGGGCTCCTGCGACGCAGGTACGACGGCTGGAACGAGCGCCTGCACTCCGACGGGATTCCGCCTCACGTCGTCTCCACCGTGCGCTACGCCGTGGACGGGCTCTGGCTGGCCGACACGCTGCAGCTCGCCGCCCCCAGCCGGAGCTCCCGCGCCAAGACCATCGAGCTCCTCACGGAGATGGTGAGGCCCTACCGGGAGGGTTGACCGCGATCGGGCGGCCCGGCGGGGCCGGACGGGCCGAGCGGCGTCGGAGCAGGCCGCATCCGTATCCGATCGACTACCGCTGGGGATCCTCGCGGAGGAGCTTCCCGTACAGAACACACGGAACGATCATCAGGACGATGTTCGGCGCCCACCACCCGAGGTTGACGTCCCCGTAGAGCGCCCAGAAGGACACGGCCATGAGTCCCGCGCAGAAGGTGAGGGTCAGCCCGACTATCAGGATCTCCCTTCCGAACGGCCGCCCCCTGCCGACGAGGTGCACTCCCCAGCAACCGAGTGCCGCGGCCAGGGAGTCCAGGGGGGAGGAAGGACCAGTTCCAGGCCTGGATAGTGGCGTCCTCGTAGTCCTTGAAGGCCCTGTCGGCCGGAATGAGATGCATCGCGGTCGCCGCCCAGTAGGCCATCAAGCAGACGTCCACGACCACGAGCACGACCTTGGCGTTGCGCATCATCCCTCCCGATTCGCCGCGATGATCCTCATGCAGGACCCCGCTCCCGGAACGCCCGGCGGGCCCCCTCCCGGCGCGACGACCGAAGCCGCCGGGGACCTCCGGGGCGCGTTCGACGATGACTGTACCGGTTGTCCGGTTTACTTGTGAATGTGGGGAGGCCCACAGGTCTATGCTGGGGACATGAGCGAGCGGAGCAGGCACCGGATGAACGTGGAGTCCTTCAACCTCGACCACACGCGGGTGGTCGCGCCGTTCGTGCGGATCGCGGACCGCAAGCGCCTGCCGGGCGGCGACGAGCTGGTCAAGTACGACGTGCGCTTCTGCCAGCCCAACCGTGATCACCTGGAGATGAAAGCGGTCCACTCCATCGAGCACCTGACGGCCGAGCTCATGAGGAATCACACGGACCGGCTCATCGACTGGGGTCCGATGGGCTGCCAGACCGGCTTCTACGCCCTGACCCTGGGCCTGGAGCCGGCCGAGTTCCTGCCGCTGCTGGAGGCGACCCTCCGCGATGTCCTCCGGGCCCAAGAGGTCCCGGCCGCCAACGAGGTGCAGTGCGGCTGGGGCGCCAACCACTCCCTGGAGGCCGCGCAGGCGGCCGTGCGGGACTTCCTCGCGGAGCGCTCCGAGTGGGAGGTCGTCATCCCCGGCGACCCCGAGGGCCCGGGGCAGGACGTCCGCGCGTGACGCCGCTGGACTCGACCGCCCACGACGTCGTCGTCGTCCCGCAGAGCCCGGACCTTCTGCTCACCGTCCTCCTGCAGCCGGGGATGATGCTGCTGGCCTACCTCGTGGGCCGTCTCACCCGCCGCATCCTGAGGCGCTGGCGCACGAGTCTGTCCTCCTCCGCGGCGACTCTGACGGCCCTGCTCGGCCTGTGGGGCGGGCTGGCGCTGGGGGCCTGGCTCTTCGACGAGGACTACCTGTGGGCGACGCGCCTGCTGATCTGCGCCGTGGCCACCGCCATCGGGGTCATCGTCCTCACGTCCTTCGTCACCGCCTGGCTGCAGCACGAGCCCAGGCTCGACCCGATCGGGGAGGTCGCTCGCCGCGGGGAGTCCGAGCGCCTGGAGTTCAAGTCCTCCGCGCGCGTCAACCTGCGCACCGGCAAGCGCGACGACGCCATGGAGACCATCACGGCCAAGACGGTGGCGGCCTTCCTCAACTCCCGCGGCGGCACGCTGCTGCTCGGCGTGGACGACGAGGGTCGCCTCATCGGCCTGGGCCCGGACTACACGACTCTGCGCCACGAGGACGCCGACCGCTACGAGCTCTTCCTGCGCGACCTGTGGCGCGCCCGCCTGGGCGCGAACGCCGCCGCGCTGCCGAGCCTGGACTTCGCCCCGGCCGACGAGGCCGGCGATGTCTGCCGGGTCACCATTCCGCCCTCGCCGGTGCCCGTGTACCTGTCCGGTCCCAAGGGCAAGGGCGGGCGCGAGCTGTGGGTGCGGGCCGGCAACTCCACTCAGCGCCTCGAGGTCGATGACGCCGTGACCTACGTGGCCCAGCGCTGGCCGCACGCGGTGCGCCCCTCCCTGCGCAGCCGGGTCGGCGCCTACCTGCTCTATCATCGCCGCCCGACCGGCGCCTACCTGCTCTATCATCGCCGCCCGACCGGCGCCTACCTGCTCTATCATCGCCGCCCGACCGGCGCCCCCGAGCAGGCTCGGCGCCCCTCAACCGATCGGTGAGCCTCTCCCGGCGACAAAGTTGCGAGAGACTCCCACCGAAAAGCCTTCCATCCACAGCTCGTGCCATGGGCCTTGCGGCTGGGGCCTCGTCGATGAACGCACTTCTCACGACGCGACGGTCTTCCTCGCAGCGGGACAGATTCAGGGAGTCGATGATCCGAAGTGGTATGGATGCCCGTTCTGAAGTGGCTCTGGCGGTCATGCCGAGGCTCCCGCCTATGCTTGCGGCAACGCGGCCGCGAGTCGCAACCCGCTAAATTTCGCCGGAGGACCACGAATGGCAATCGAAGCAGAGCCCTCTCCGCGATCGACCGAAGGGACTCAAGAAACGAAGTTGGCCATTGCGGTGGAGGACGAGATTTTTCGCCTCTCTCCTCATTACGTCCTGGGCCTCATCATGCTGCGGGCCCCCACGACCGGGCTGGCATGCGAGACCAGTAGATCCTCGAAGACACTGGCGGAGGCGGAGGAGCGGATACGAAAAGAGTACTCCGATGTCGCCGCATTCATCGCATCTCCGCGGATAGTGGCTTGGCGGGAGGCATATCGCAGGGCCGGAGTCAACCCCAAGCGATTCCCCTGTGCATCGGAGGCGCTGGGGTCCAGGGTGATCAAGGGGAAGAACCTGCCTCGACTTGGCGCAATTGTGGACGTCTGCAACGCGACATCCCTTGAGACCGGTCTTCCGGTGGCCGCCTGCGATCTCGACGGCGTTGCGTCTGGCGCGCTATTCGTTCGGAGGGCAACGGGCGAAGAGTACTACACTCCGCTAGGAAGGCCCGAGCGTCAGGAGCAGGTGGGCCGGGGGGAGATCATATATGTCGATGGCGAATCAAAAGCTCATTCGAGACGCTGGAACTGGAAACAGAGTCACGACGTTCGAATTACGCGCCACTCATGCAATATCCTAATTACCGTCGAGTCCGTCATCCCCGGCAGTTCCGATATCGTCAGCCGCACTTGCGAAGAGATCCGCCAGGCCGAGGTACTTTCTCAGTTCCCAATCCTGCGTACGCATCTCCTATCGGCGGGCTGCCCTGAGACCACGTTCGACGACATCGCAATCGTGGCTGAAGACGAATGAAGCGAACCGACTTCCTCCGAGGCCTCCGCGACTCCATGCCGATAGTTCTTGGATACATGCCCGTGTGCCTGACATTCGGCGCAGTCGGCGTCGGAATGCAGCTCGACCGCATGCTCATCATGAGTCTGTCCGTGGTGCTATACGCCGGCGCCGGCCAGTTCGCCGCGATTCAATTGTTCTCCGCCGGCGCCGGAGCCCTCGTCACCATTGCAACCGTCATTCTTATAAACCTGCGGTACGCACTACTAGCAGAATCCTTCAAGAGTCGGCGGCAAGTCCAATCATTCTTCAGTAAGATCGTCGTCGGCCCACTTCTGACAGAGGAAGTGTACGCCGTCGCCATGTACGGCGAGAAGAAGACGACCAGTCCGCAGTCCACGGCATACATCCTGGGCCTTCAAATCCCGCCCTATGTGGCGACCGCCGTCTTCACTGCCACGGGAATCAGCGCAGGGTCCATCATTCCCACAGATGTGCTGCCGGCAGTCACATCGGCGCTGTACGGCCTACTGATCTTCCTTGTGCTTCCGCACGTCATATCAAATCGCCTCGTTGCCATGACGAGCGCCACCGCAGCCGTGTCATCGACGATTTTGACTCCGCTCCTCGGAGCGACCTTCAGCCTGATCGCCGCGGCCGTCCTGGCCGCACTGGCTTTCGAGGTCGGCAAGCGCACGACAAGAGACCTTGAGGGACATGAAGAGGATGCAGACGATGCTCACCTGTCGCCCGAGGGGGGAGAGGTCGGATGAAGGCATTGAGTGCCGTGGTATTGTGCGCCCTGGCAACACTCGCGCTCCGAGTTCTTCCACTGGTGATCAATCATGCTGCGCCGGAGCGTGTGGACACGATGAGCCAGGACGGGCAAGGACACAAAAAAGTGCGTCTGATTGAGGTGCTGCCTCTGGCCGTCTTGAGCGCACTCATCGTCCCCAGCACCATCACCGTGGATCCCACGAACACATGGGTTGGCATTGCATCCACAACGACGGCCACCGTCATGACTCTTTTGAAGAAGTTCTCTACGGCGAGTGTTGTTGGAGCAACGGTGGTCACCGCGGTGGCCGTCCACTACATGACGCGAGGATTCATCTGATGCGCCCCGATCACGACGTGATACGCGTCCTTGGAATCTGCGGATCTGAACGTCCTCGTGGTAACACGGACCTGCTTCTGGAATACGCCGCCGAACGTTTCGCCTCCTGTCATTCCATTGATATTATGAGGATCATACATCTCCGCGACGAGAACATCGTCGGCCTTTGTGGGCTCTGCGGCGACTGCAATACACGGGAATCGGTCTGCGCTATCGATGACGGAGTGAACGGGATCGTGCAGCAGAGGTAGACGCTCCAGGCGACCTCCACCGGAGTGTGGCGCTCGCCGACCTTGCCGGCCGCCAGGACGACCACGTGGAAGGGATCCATCACCGCCCAAGCCGCGAGGAACTCTTCGCCGGCAGCGTTCCTGATCCCGGAAAAACCGCCCCGTGGCCACCTTTCTGCCGCCATTCCTCTCCTCGGGCGGCCAGCCAGGTCCTGAGCCCCTTCTTGGAACGGCTCGGGGCCATGTCCAACAGGCGAGCCGGACCGGCTGGTCACGTACAAGGGTCAGGTCGATGATGACGACGAGCGTATTTGTCGCCCCGCCTGGTGGGTCAGACGCGCCTGCGGCTGGGCCAGAGCCTAGGTTTCCTGCCTCCACACCCGCGGGCAGCGCCGGCGGGCGAAGCGCCGCGCGCAACACCAGGTCGCTGGGCCACCACCCCACCCCACCCCCGTCGGCACGTGCGCCAGACGCCGAACCACTTCCCGCGCGCTACTTCTTGAGCCCCGCAGGACCTGCAGAACGGGTCCTCGAAGCCGACGGGCATGTGGCACTCGATCACCGCCCGCCCTGGGGTAGGCACTGGCCCACCGCAATCAGCCCCAGGGTCTCCAGGCCCAGGAAGATCGTCAGATCAGGGCAGCAGACAGAACTCAATAATTTCATTGAGATCAGGGCGCTCCAAGATGTCTACCGGATGCCTGCAGCGGTAGCGAGCCTGTCGAGACCCGCCTTCATCTCCCCGGCCGTCATGGATGCGTATCCGAGTAAAAAGGTAGCCGGTTCTGGCGGTGCGCATTCATAATAGAAATTCTCCGCAGGATACACTCGCACACCTTTTGACAGAGCACGTCTTGCAACAGAGCGAGCTGCGTAACGAGTTTTTATGGACGCCAGCAAGTGAAGTCCCGCCTTTGCTCCGCGCACTGACACGCAATCACCAAAGCACAGTCGGAGGTTCGCCGCCAGATGCCTCCGCCTTCTGGCGTACGCGCGACCCATTGTCTGCACGTGATGCCGGTACCGTCCGGACTCCATGAATTCCGCCAAAGCATACTGCTCAATGATCTGCGTGAGTCGATCGTTTTGCCATTTGACCTCAATGAATCTGTTTCTAACGACATCTGGGAGTACCGCATATCCCAAACGCAGTCCCGGGTACATGGTTTTGCTGAAGGTCCCGATGTGAGCCGTGCTCCGCGAATCGAGCTCGTGCAACATCGGAGCGCTGTCGTTGTTGCGATTCAGCTCGCCGTCGTAGTCATCGTCGATGACGAGAACGTCGCGGTCACGAGCCCATTTGAGGACCGACACGCGACGCTCCATTGAGAGCGAGGACCCGACGGGAAACTGGCAGGTCGGGGTCAGGTAGATCAACTGCACCTCGTCGCCCGTTTTCCCATACCGAATCAGTTCGGCTTCGATTTTTTCGATCTGACACCCGTTCTCATCTACTGGCACAGGGACGATGAAGGCTCCCGCTCGTCGAAATGTTTCTCGGAGAACAGGATGCGACGGATCCTCGATGACCACAACCCCGCCCGGTCTTATCGCGATTCGCGACAGCAAGTCAATCGCCTGAGTCGCCCCGGAGGTGATGATAATCTCATTGGCATCCATAACCATGCCGCGCTCAAGGCGAAGATGCCGGGCGAGCGCCTTTCTCAAAGACCAGGCTCCCTCAGCAGGGCCGTAACCGACATGACTGGCATCGAGGTGTCTCACCACACGAGAGATCGTTCGGGCCCACAGTTCCCGGGGAAATAGATCCCAGGCCGGCGTCCCGGGGCGGAAATCATACGGGACGCCGGACGAGTGCTTATACTCCGGGGGGAGAGGCGTCGCATATTTGGGTTGGGAGATCTGTGGAGCGGCGTCATCGATGTGCAGGGAATCCGTCATGACAGCAGAAACGGTTGTTCCCGATCCCCGTCGTGCTTCTATGAGCCCTTCCTCGTAGAGGAGATCGTAAGAGTTCAGGAGCGTGGTTCGGGAGACTCGCAGATGCTCTGCCAGGATTCTCGATGAGGGCAAACGATCACCATCGCGGAGACGGCCGTTCAGTATTGCAGAGCGAATCTGTTGAAATATCTGCCGACTTATCGGAGCATCCTGGCGACGATCAACAGTAATCTGCAGCCAATCGACTGACGGTTTTCTAATCATACGGCATGCCACCTTCGAGATTTGGATCGCACGAGTATAACCGCAACGCAAAGGAGTGGAACTCCACCAGGCGTGGCCTTGAGCCATCGAGTATTCTATACAAAATAGATATTTTCATCTTGAACCGCCTGTTCCCGGCCGAGGGAGCGACATTCGTTGTTGTCGGCGCGCGATGTTCAGGGACTGCGCAAACGCATCTGCGATTGTACTACGACTCGACGCGCGGAGGCAATGCGCTCATGCTTCTAAATTTCTAATTCTACGACGCGGATGAGCGCGACCGATGACCCGTCGCCGCCATCGGTCGTGGCTGCTCGTCGTACGTGAGTGCGGTAGGCCGTTGCGCACCATAACGCAGTGTCCGGGGTATCGAAGACCAGTGCCTCACCATTGGCTCCCTAATCCCTGCTCATCAAACCTAACCCACAGTGATCTGCAAACGAATTGATAGCGGTCGACCAACTGAAATTGCAAGTCTCTCGGCGTCGAGATCAATCCAGTCCTGATACCGGTCGTGGGTGCTCGACGTATGTTTCGATAAAGGATTGAAGCATACGTAGGCCGGAAGTCGAGCCAACACTTTCCGGATGGAACTGTACCGATTCGATCGGAAAGTGACGGTGGCGAAGGTTCGTGATGCACCCGTCGTCGAGCGAACGTGCCGTCACAATAACCTGGTCGGGAAGGGATGCTTGATCCACTATGAGCGAGTGATATCGAACAACCTCGATGCGCTGTTCTGCATTCGAAAACAAACCACGTCCATCGTGAGAGACTCTACCGGTCTTTTTGTGCACGATATGCGCCGCGGTCTTCACGCGCGCACCGTAGGCTGCACCGATGGCTTGATGACCGAGACATACACCGAGTATTGGCGACGGCCCTCGAACTCCAGGGGGTCGGGCCTTGGAGGTCGGCTCGATCAGGCGGGCGGCAACCATCTGCTCAAACGCCCGAACACATCAATAGGCCTCGCCCAGTCCCAGGCGGGTGCAGGACGCCCCACAACAAAGCCGAGCGCTTGGTCTCCACCGTGGCGCCGGCCAGGCCGGTGCGCCCAGGTGACGGTTCCAGGGACTCCAGGTCCAGCAGCCCCTGGCCCTGCTCGGCAGCGATCTTCTGCCGCCCAGTCCTCGGCAGGGCCGCTGGCCCAGCCTCGTCATGGGCCGGGCCCAGGTGCTCCACAATCCGGCGCACACCGTCGTCCTCGACCGCGACCTGCACCGCCGTAGCCCCCTAAGCGGTCCTGACCTTGCGCAGAAACGGGCTCGCACCAGCACGCCATACGGACTCCTAGTGCCTTGCCACCAGACCCACAACACCGCAATACCAACGAAAACACACGCCGACCTCCCCACAACCCACCAAGGCGTCATGAATCAGGTCGGACGCCACCCGCAGCGCCGACGCCAACCGAGCCCGGAAGCGAGCCGCACCATTGCATGCCTATCGCATGCGTGATATGCACTTTGCATGTCAACCATTCAGATCAGGAACGTTCCCGAGGAGACCAGCCGGGAGCTCAAGGCCCGTGCGGCGCGCGAGGGCCGCTCACTCAGCGACTACCTTCTGCGAGAGCTCATTCGGACGGCATCCCGCCCCGGTCGCGCCGAGGTCTACGCCCGCATCCGGAACCGGGGGCGCAACGAGTTGCCTCCGGCGGCCGAGGTCCTGGCGCAGGAGCGCGAGAGCCGGTCCTGATGTGGGTCCTCGACGCCTCGGCCGCCGCCGAGCTCCTGCTGGGCACCGACCGCGGGCTCGACGTGGAGGCAGCGCTGGGGGCGGACGACATCTACGCCCCTCAACTGCTCGCCGTCGAGGTCCTGTCCGTGCTGCGGGGCATGGTGCGCGGAGGCCATCTCGCAGTCCGGCGCGCCGAGGCCGCTCTGGATGACCTGGAGGACCTCGGCCTCGCCTGGACGGATCTGCCGCCCCTGCTCGGAGCGGCCTGGACGTGGCGTCACAACATCTCCGCCTACGACGCCGTGTACGTCGCTCTGGCCGCCTCACTGGACTGCCGAGTGCTGACCTGGGACCGGCGTCTGAGTGCGGCCTGCGACATCTGCGTCCTGCCCGGACCACGGTGACGGGCGGCAGCCGAGGCATCATGCCCGGCGAGGCCGGACGTGCCCGACTCGACGAGCGCGACCCGCCGGGGCCCGTCGGGGACGGGACCGCATAGGCCCGGACGCACGGGCACGAGTCCCGTCGCGTCCCTCCAATCCTGCCGACGGGCCCGGGGCGTAGGCTCGCCGTCATGAGCGCCGCAAGCCCCGCCCGCCATGTCGCCGCCGTCGTCGTGGTCGCCATGGCCGAGGAAGCCGAGCCCTTCCTGAACGCCCTGCCCGAGCGCGGGGCTGCTGAGCCGGAGCCGCCGACCCCGCTCGGGGAGGCCCGCGCCCGGTCGCTGCGACTGCCCGGCGAGCAGGCCGAACGCGAGCTGATCCTGGCGCGCAGCGGCATCGGGCTGGTGGCGGCCGCGAGCGCGCTGGCCACGATCCTGACCCGGGTGAGGCCCGACGCCATCGTCTCCGCGGGCACGACCGGCGGTCTGGGTCGCGAGGTCGAGGTCGGGGACGTGTGCGCCTCGACCGCCCTGGCCTACACCGACGCCGACGCCACCGCCTTCGGCTACGCGTACGGCCAGACGCCCGGCCAGCCCGCCGTCTTCGAAGGGGACCCCGCGCTGCTCTCCCGCCTGGCCGCGGTGGGGCCCGCCGCCCTGGCCGGGGCGACGCCGTCGTCGGGCTCGGCGCGGATCCGCACCGGCCAGATGCTCTCCGGGAACTCCTTCGTGACCGCGGCGAACGTGGGCCGTGCGCGCGAGCTCTTCCCCGAGGCCGTGAGCACGGACATGGAATCGACGGCGCTCGCGCAGGTGGCCGCGGGTGCGGGGATCCCCTTCCTCTCGGTGCGCGGGGTCTCGGACCTGTGCGGGCCCGAGGCCGGGCAGGACTTCCACATCGGCGCCGAGGAGGCCGCCGCCCGCAGCGCCGCCGTGGTGCTGGCGCTTCTGAACCGAGGGCCGCGCCGTTAGGCTGACGGCATGACTGCCGGACTGGAGCACCTCCTCGTCGAGGGGCTGGGATCAGCAACCTGCTGTTCGAGGATGAGGAGGACCGGGCGGAGCGGATTCGCATCGAGCTCATGTCCGGGTTCGACGAGGATGACAGGCGGAACGGCTACCGGGTGGCGCTCCAGACCGATGACGTGAGCGGTTCGGGACGGGCGGAGTTGCACGAGTGGTTGCTCTTCCAAGCGGGCCGTCATCGGCGGCGCCCCTATGACGAGTACCTGGGCTTCGGCACGCAGAGCCGGGTCCGCCGCATCGCCGAGTCGGAGATCTCCGGAAAGCTCCGGAACTTCGCCGCGTACGTGCGTCCCGTCCTGGAGGGCTGTCGCGTCTTCCACTTCGACGATGTCTCCCATAACGCCCCCGTCAAGGGCTGGTCGACCGTGGGCGACGACCTGAGCCTGCGGTCGGACGCGGAGAACATCGCCGCCTATCTCCCCAGGGTCCAGCGCGAGCACCCCGAGCACTACCGGCGGATCGTCTCCGCGGTCCGGCGCGTCACGCCCTTCTTCGACGACTTCGTCCTGCGCGCCGATCCCTCGGAACGGATCCGGCTGCGCTGGAGGCAGCGGGGACTGGACCGCACCTTCCTGGCGCGCGAGGCCAGCGACGGCACCCTGCGGTTCATCTGCCTGGCGACCCTGCTGCTGGGACCCGATCTCCCGGGAACCGTGGTCCTGGACGAGCCCGAGCTCGGACTCCATCCCGCGGCCATCGGCGTTCTGGCCGAGATGGCCTGCATCGCGGGACGCAGCGGGCACAGGGTCATCCTGGCCACCCAGTCGGTGCCGCTGGTCTCCCACTTCAACCTGCGCGAGATCATCATCCTGGACAGGACCGAGGGCGCCACCCAGGCCTCCCGCCCCGATGAGGAGTTTCTCGGAGCCTTCCTCGAGGACTACTCGACCGGCAGCCTGTGGGAGATGAACCTGCTGGGCGGGCGCCCGACGCACGAGGGGCCGACCTCATGAAGCGGGTCGTCGTCCTCGTCGAGGGGCAGACCGAGGAGGCTCTCGTCGACGAGGTCCTCGCGCCGGCCGCCCTGGCGCGAGGGGTTCACCTCGCACCAGTCATCGTCATCACGTCGGCCACCCCCGCCGGCGCGCGCCGCGGAGAGGGCTGATCCCGGCCCGGGGGCTGACTCGACTGCGCCGCGAGATCGCTCGCGCCGGAGGTCCCGAGCGGATCGATCACGGGCCCTCCACCGCCCCGTCCAAGCGCCTTCTGCGAGCCGATCCCGGCTACCTCAAGACCGTGACCGGCCCTCTGCTCGTCGCCGAGGCCGGGCTGTCGGCCGTTCTGGCGCGCTGCCCCACCTTCGCCGCCTGGTGGGAGGACCTCCTGTCCTGAGACCCCGGGCTCGACGATTCTCAAAGGTCCTCCCGGCTCTCGGAACCTCTCCGTCGGCCCCGGCTCATGCGGTGATCGGTCTGGTCCCCATGCTCGTGCTGCCGACCTCTCCCCCGGCTCATGCGCGTCCCAGCGGTGCCGGAGCGCCGTCGGAGCCGCCCCGCCTCCCGACGGCGGATGCGCGCGTCCCGGGGACTCATCTCCGGGACGGGGGTGGGGCCACCCCCACCCCGTTGTCCGGCCAGCAGGATCGATATGACCACGCGACTGCGGAATGGTGGGGGAAGCGGGGCGGGTGACCCAATAGCCGCACGGGCGGCGAGACAACGCGACGAGCCGCCTCGCATCCCCCGCGACGGTCGACCGAACCAGAAGGAGCACGCCTCATGACAGCACAGCCGATGGCCCGCACGGGATCGGTTTCCCCGCAACGCAGGGATCCCGGTGGCCCCGCGATCTCGGTGAGGGGGCTGACCCGCGTCTACGAGGTCCCCGGACGCCGGGATGCCCGGGTGGTCGCCCTGGACGGGGTGAGCGCCGACCTGCCCGCAGGCAGTTTCACCGCGGTGGTGGGGGCCTCGGGATCGGGAAAGTCGACCCTGCTGCACATCATGGCGGGTCTGGATGAGCCCACCGATGGACGGGTCAGCCTCCTGGGCACGACCATCACGTCCCTGACGCCGGCGAAGCGAGCCGACTTCCGCTCCCGCAACGTGGGATTCGTCTTCCAGGACTACAACCTCATCGCCTCCCTGACCGCCGTCGAGAACGTCTCCATGCCGTCCCGCCTGGCGGGCCGCCCCTCGGAGCGGAGGCGGGCGACGGCGGCGCTGGAGGCGGTGGGACTGGCCGACCGCGCCGGGCTCAAGCCCCATCAGCTCTCCGGCGGCGAGCGTCAGAGGATCGCGATCGCCAGGGTCATGGCTTCTCAGCCCAGGATCGTCTTCGCCGATGAGCCCACCGGGGCTCTGGATCTGAGCTCCGGGCGGACGGTCCTGGAATGGTTGCGCCGCCTGGTCGAGCACGGAGCGACCGTCGTCATGGTCACCCACGACGTCGAGGCCGCCTCCATGGCCGACGCCGTTGCGGTCATGAGCGGGGGCCGCCTGATCACGTGGTCCGACAGCCGCGACGCCGCCCGCATCGCCGAGCTGGTCCGCTCCGCCCATACCCCCGCCGCCAGGGCCGACTGCCGGTGAGGAGATCGATCCCCATGACCGCATTCGTCTGGAAGGATATGCGCCACCACGCCCGGCAGTGGCTGTGGTCGCTGCTGGTGACCACCACCGGCGGCGCCTTCATCGGCGTCATCATCGTCTCCTGGTGGAGCGCCCTGCAGTGGTCCACGGCCCAGAGCAGCTCCTCGGAGTACATCGGACTGACTCATATCCTGGGGTCGAACCTGATCACCTACTCGGGCCTGTCCGTCGCCGTCGTCATCTCCACAACACTGGCGCTGACGGTCGCGGCGCAGGCGCGGTCCCACGCCCTGTGGAAGATCATCGGGATCCCGAGTCGGCGCATCCGGAGGATCATCCTGGCTCAGATCGGCGTTGTCGGGCTGCTCGGCGGCCTCATCGGTGCTCTCCTGTCCGCGCCGGTCACCAGGTGGTACCTGCTCACCTGGCGCGAGCTCGAGCTGTACCCCGCCGATATGCCCGTGATCATGCCCGTCTTCGCCCCACCCCTGACCATCGGGCTCACCACCGCCTTCAGCCTCCTGGGCGGGCTGGGCGCCGCCCGACGCGCCGCGTCCACACCCGAGATGCAGGCCCTGCGCGAGGCGGTCGCCCCGGCCGCCCGCACCCGCGTCTGGCAGTGGGTCGTCGCGGGAGTCCTCCTCCTCGGCGTGGTCGCGGTCGCGGTCATCACACTGGTCGATCCCAACGTACTGGCCGCCACCGGAGCGCTGGATCCGGAGACGGCCACCGAGATGGCCGCGCACAGGGCGGAGGACCCGGGGACTCTGGGAGGCAGCATGGTCCTGCTCGGGATGATCGCCGTCCTGTGCATCCCCAACTGGACCATCCGCCCTCTCCTGACCGGCTGGACCTCGCTGATCCCCGGGCGCAGCCCGGCCTGGTTCGCAGCACGTGCCAACGCGCGCCACCGCTCCACCATGAGCCTGACGACGATCGTCCCCTTCGGTATCGCCGTCGGGATGACCGGGGTGGTCTACTCCATCGTGGGAACGGCCCGGGCCACCGGCACCACCGATGCCGTCAACGGATTCCTGGCCATCGCCGTCCCCATCTTCATCATCTCGGGTGCGGGCGGCGTCGCCAACATCGCCATGGTCGGCTCCACGAGACGGCAGGAGAACGCCCTGCTGGGCGTCATCGGCGCCAGGCGCTCCACGCTCATGGCGACCACGATCCTCGAGGGCGCCATCTACGCCACGACCGGCATTCTCTTCGGATCGGCCGTCACCGTCCTGAGCGCAGCCAGTGCCGCCCTGTTCTCCAGCGGTGGGATGCGCGTCCTCATCGCGGGCCTACCGTTGGGGATCCTGGCGCCAGTGGTCGTGGTGGTCCTGGTCCTCGCCGTGGCCACGACCTGGCTTCCCGCTCTGCTCGACCGCCGCCCCATGATGGACAGGCTCCGTCAGCCCGCGTGAGCCGGGGCGCCCGTGCTCCGCCGTGTCCGCCAGGGTCGCCCTGGTGCGTCAGCCGGCGTGAGCCGGGGCGCCCGCCCCTGCCTGCCCGCTCGCCGCGCCTCATTCCCGAGCGGCCTGTCGGAGCCCGGGGCCGAGGATTCTCTACGGCGCTCCCGGTCCCCGGCCCCGAGACGCGGGGAGGCGAATGACGGGCGTCAACTTCATCGGCCGGGAGATGCCCCGGGACGCGGGGAGGCGAAGGCCGAGACCGGAGCGCTCGCACCCCACTCGTTCATCGCATCGAGCACCGGTCGCAGGCCCCTCCCCAGATCGGTGAGCTCGTAGACGACGCGGGGCGGCACCTCGGGGTAGGCCCTTC
>ERZ772967.820-NODE-820-length-22991-cov-4.798526_pt1 | contig 22991 bp, 23 predicted proteins | sample MGYA00511677_ERZ772967 | MGnify/ENA primary metagenome ERZ772967 (study PRJEB29015, sample SAMEA2737931) | human oral metagenome | biome: human oral; feature: human-associated habitat; material: dental | place: China | collected 2146 ...
AGGAGAGGGCCGATGATGAGAGAGGACAGCGGTATTTGCTTCATGGGCTGCCGTCTCCCTGTGCCTGTCGGGACCTGTCTCTCAGGACAAGGTTTTGAGAAGCCCTTGGCAGCCTTTCCGCACATCCCGGTAGGTGGTATCAAAATCCCCTGTGTACCACGGGTCGGCTACGTCCCGGTCCTCTCCGACAAATTCCAGCAGCCGGTGAAATTTTCCCGCTGGGTCGCCCGGGGACAGCCGGTTTAGATCGCGCATATTCTCCGCGTCCATGCCGACGATGAGATCGTAGCGGTCGTAATCGTCTCGCGTGATCTGCACCGCCTGCCGCCTTTTGTAGGGGATGCCCATTTCGTCGAGTTTTTCCCTCGTGCCGAGGTACGTGTCCGCTCCTATTTCGTCCCGACGGCAGGCCGCCGACGCCACAAAAATCTCCTTTTCCCGTCCGGCGCGCCGCACTAAATCCTTCATGACAAACTCGGCCATCGGCGAGCGGCAGATATTGCCATGGCAGACAAAAAGTATTTTAGTCATGGTTTTTCTTTAATAGCTTTCAGGTAAGTTTCTCGAGATTAATCCGTTTCCCATACGGTTGATCATTTCATTTATGTAATGATCGCGTTTGATTTCCATCGCAGCCTCCATTGAACATTTTAAGCAAAATGATCGATTTAGTTCAATGAAAGTATATCATGCGCGCGGCGGAAAAGAAAGGCTTCAATGGCCCGGGTTAGAACTCCCAATACAGACTAAATCCGCAGGCCGTCTTGTCGGCCTTGAACCCTTTCGGTTTATCAAGCGGCGTTCCGATAAAAGCATCAAAGGACAGCCCCGAAATCTTGCCTCGGATCCCCAAATATGCTCCGGCCAGTGTTTTACCAAGGTTAAAGGCATCAGAGGCGCCCCAGGTTCTGCCATAATCCACCCCGATATACGGCTCAATATGGCTTTTCCTTAGCGGAAAGCCGACTTCATTCTTTATGACATAACCGTTTTCCGCCGCCAGGGTATTCGCTCCGCTGAAGCCTTTTACCGTATATCGCCCGCCGATAGAAAAATGATCTGCCGAATACAGCATGTTCGGCGTATATTGCCCCCGCATCACAAATTTATACCGCGCCTCGGCGCCAAAACAGCGAAACAGCGTCCCGTAGTACAAATTCCAGCCCCACATTTCATAACGCGTCGTCATGTACGCCGGATTATGATCATCCAGCCCCGGCATGGCGCCCAAGATGGGGATCCCCTTTTGATAATAAACCAGCGCGTCGATCATGCCGGTTCCGATATAATGTCTGTGATTGACGCCGATCTGATACGCGGTCGTCTGTAATTCCTGCACCTTGATCTCTTCGCGGTTCAAATAATTTCGCTTGTGCCGGTGGAGGATTTTTGCGATGAGCTGTGTTTTACTCTCGCGGTCCCGATAAAGCAGCCGCTGGATCCCAAACTCCCAGTTGCTGTTTTTACTTCGCTGGCTGTAGGGAATTAAGGCGGGGACCTCCTGCTCGTATTCGCTATAATAATGACTGACGCTAAATGTATATTTGCCGTACGGGATCCTGTAATAAAAGCTGTAATTCTTCGTGCCAAACGTATCCCGGCGTTCTGTATCATGGGCGCCCGACACACTGAGGACATCGTTCAGCCCGGTAGGATTATACACCGAAAAATGAACGGCGCCCTGATGTTTTCCTGTAGCCGCCAATCCGCTGTCATCCCAGGAAATCCCGAGGCTCCAAGGCTTTACCCGCGTCACCTCCAAAACCACGATGCTTTTCCCCGGCGCCGTTCCCGGCTCCAAGTTCATCTTTACGTTCTGGCAGGGGACCTGCTTCATCTGCTCTAAGCCCTGATCCAGATCATACACATTCAAAATATCTCCGGGCGCACACGGAAAAGCGTTGCGCCATGTCCCGTATTTCTCATTGTCCGCGAATTTGATTTCCTCAATATAGCCCGGAAGCACCTTAAAAACAACACATTTTCGGGCGATATTCTGCTCGGGAAGAATCACCCGAGACGTGATAAAGCCGCGGTGTTTTAACCTCGTATTGAGCTTTTCCACTAATAGCGATAAGCCCTTTACCCCTATTTTTTGCTGCTCGTATGGTTTCAGTTCCCTTTTTAACCATTGAAAGTTTTTCCCGCCGTCATCAATCACAAACGTATCCACCTGCATACCGTCTTTTTCTTCCGGCAGTTCCCAAGGATTGTCAGCCTCGTCCATCTTTCCCGAATCGGTCATTACGGATGGCGACTCAATTCTATTCTGCTGTTCCGTCTCCTGCTGCCTTGCCCTTTGCTGCTGCTCCGTAACGTCAGGAGCAGGCGCGGATTGTGTAATTCCGGAGCATAACAGCAAACTTGCGGTAATGAAAGCAAGTTTGAATTTCAACATCTTCAATCTCCCCTGCGCTTCGTGCCCCCAAACCATCATAGCAAAGCCTCTTTCCCGGCATAGCTGCCCGCCTGCTCGGTCACGCTCCGGTAGTCCGAGGAGGTCTTATTTTGTGTAAATATTTTTCCAATAATGAACAGAAAAAATAGTCACCCCATTATCGTTATGCTTTTCATATATATACATTTTCCCTTTTTCCCATATCCTTGTATTTTGATCACTTTGACTGTTTTTATACCCACTTTGCATTAAATATTGTTCGACTTTTTTGGTGTTATTCTTTTCTTGTATGCTTATTTCAGAGCAGAATGCTATTAACCGCCTTTCATTTCGATAAACGATCTCACAATTATTATCAACTATATTTTTTATTGTTTCTGATTCAAAAAGCACTTCCTTTTTTACAGTTTCATCAATATATGTATCATAGAAAATATATCCTATAGCCAGAGGCATGAATAAGCCGAGGACACCAGCGATTTTATGTCTCATGATGATATTTTTAATATCTTTGAAGATTTCAATGATCAATAGAGGCATCTTCTGCTCCTCCTAAATAAGTTATATCTCCTATTATGCCCAGATAGTCTTTGAGTGTGATCTCTCGTTCTTTCCCAAAAATCCTAATCTTCAATGAAAGGCCCTTCCTGTGGGCCTTTCATTTGGATCAACTACGCTTTTGGCATTTATTGAATCTTATCTTTTATGTATTCTATATTGATAATTGTATATTCCCCGTCATGATTTTCGCTAATTGAATATTTACCTTTCGCCCAAAGAGTATCATCAATTTTTTTATATCCACTTTCTGATAAATAATTTCGATATTTGTTGATACTCTCCCTATCATTATTAGGGATATATATTTCCGAATAAAAAGATATTATTTTTTCTTTGCCTTTATATTCAACAATAGGGTCTCCACCTATATAGTTACTGATCTGTTCCGTTTCAGCAATCACTGCATCTTTAGTGGTCTCATCATAGTATGTAGCATAAATTGTATATAACATCCAGAAAGGCAGTATTATGAAAAGGATTCCTGACAATTTATACCGTAAAAGAAAGTGGCGTAAATTTAATAATATGCTTTTACATAATAATGTTCTATTCATTTTACAAATCCTTTAGCTTTCCGATTTTTCGTGTAATTCCCCATGAAAAACTTCCTGGATGATTAAAGTGTTCTACATTCAGCGCGCTGGCGATAACGGCCTGCTCAATTACGGCTCTACATCCTCTATTTTGCAATACTTTCGATCATCATTGTCCTTTTTTAAGTCAATAGCAAATATTATTCTCGTTCCACCGCCTTCTACAAACTTATCCATTTGCAAACAGAAATTCATACAATACTCTCCCTCTTTTTCAAAGCAATAATACCTTTCATCTATATGTTTTTCCGGGTGAATATCTTTCCAATAGTACCTGCCTATGTATTTCCATCCGTATTTTTGAAATTCCCTTTTGTAGTGCTGGGCAATGTCTTTTTCACTGGCTTTTTCATTAATATGACACCTCCCGTAATAAAATCCTCTGGTTCTGGATACCATTTTCATTTTTTCCGGAAGGGATTCGGTTCCATCCATGGATACAACTGCCGGAATAGCCGCCTGCATTTTGGCCATTCCTTCCGCATTCGCTTCATTATTAGATTGCACCTGTAATTCGGAGAAGCCGTATAATAAGAGTATTTCCCCTATTACGATAAGACAATCCCTTAAAGTAATCTCTCTTTCTTTACCAAATATGTCAATCTTCAATCTGAGGGCCCTCCTTCCTGTCTGCTCGGTCACGGCTCTACATCCTCTATTTTGCAATACTTTAGTTCCTCATTATCTTTTTTTAATTCGATATGCAATATTATTGTAGTTGTCCCGTCATAATTCATAGCATCTCCTGTTAAGCATAGAGAAATACAATAATCCCCCTCCTTTTCAAAACAATAGTACAGTTCGTCTGCCTTTGAGTTCGGATAAACGTCTTTCAGATAACATCTGCCTATGTACGTCCATCCGTTTCTCGCGAATTCCTTTTTATAATGCTTGACGATGTCTTCTTTACTGGCTCTCTCATTAATCTGGCATGTCCCTGAATACCTGCCTATGGTTCTGGATATCATTGCCATTTTCTCAGGAAGGGATTGGGTTCCATCCATGGATACAACCGCCGGAATGGCCGCCTGCATTTTGGCCACGCCTTCCGCATTCATCTGCTCTGTATAATACGAATACGATTCAAAGAAGACGCTTATTACGAATAGTTGTCCGATTACGATAAGACAGTCTTTGAGGGTGATTTCCCTTTCCTTCCCAAACATTTCAATCTTCAATGAAAGGGCCCTCCTTCCTGTCTGCTCGGTCACGGCTCTACATCTTCTATTTTGCAATACTTTAGTTTATCATTCCCCTTTTTTAATTCAATGTGAAATACGATTACCGTTCTGCCATCATATTTAGTGGCATTTCCTGTTAAGCATAGAAACACACAATACTCGCCCTCTTTTTCAAAACCATAGTCCCATTCATCTGCCTGCGAACTCGGATAAGCATCCTTCCAATAAAATCTGCCGATATATTTCCATCCGCATTTCTGGAATTCCCTTTTATAATGCTTGATGATGTCTTCTTTACTGGCTCTTTCATCTATCTGACACCTCCCCGAATAACTCCCTATGGTTCTGGATATCATTGCCATTTTCTCCGGAAGGGATTGGGTTCCATCCATGGATACGACCGCCGGAATGGCCGTCTGCATTTTGGCCACTCCTTCCGCATTCACCTGCTCTATATAGTATGAATACGATTTTATGAAGCCGTATAACAAGAGGACTTTCCCTATGAAGAACAGGAAGCCCTTGAGCGTAAACTCCCTTTCTTTACCGAATATTTCAATCTTCAATGAAAGGGCCCTCCTTCCTGCGCTCTACGATCTTGTCTACAAGGTCTGTTGCTCCTATCCCTACCCCTAGCTGCGGGCTACCGAAGCTTCGTTTTAAAATTAATGCTCTTCCTTGATATTTACTCGCTATGGGAGCAGACAATCCTCCGCCAACCCCTGCATAGGCTGTGAGGCCGACGCTTATCCCGGTAAGAATTTCCTTTATAACTGCGTCATCTAATTTCAGTGTACTATCCAAGGGAATGATCGTTATGGCGCACACTTCACCATTGAGCGGCGTCGCTATGCCTTTAGATACATTGCCATCTCCTGTCGCATAGGGATTGCCGTTTGCATCCAGTAAGACTCCGGTACCTAACCCTGCGCCCTTGGCCAATCCGGCGGATCCGTAGACCATATAGGCGTGGATTTGTAAATGCCTGCTTTCTTCTATTTTGTCTAAAGCAATACTCTCTATCTCCGCGATATTTTCCGGGGTGGGGTCTATGCCTTTGATTTTACAGAGTTGTTCTCCCCATTCATTATCTCGCAGCAGCTCCCGGAGTTCTTCTTTGGTAAAGAGTTCATTATTCTTAATCGCATTCATCGCAATAAAAGCGCCTAATTGCGGGTTGCCGCCGGTGGCTTTGCTCATCGCAGCGCCTACGATCATGGCGATCCATTGGGCCTGCGCTTTGTCGCCTTTGCTGGCTTTCAGGATGGCTTTCGCCAGGTATTCCGTGCTTCCGCCGGCGATTGCCCCAGCTGCTGCATTGCCGTTGGTCAGATCGGCCATGACGGCGCCTACGGCGGCATGGAGGGCGATTTTCTCCGGGCTGCCGTCTTTCCAGTGGTTCTTTTCGGCGACGACATGGATGCCATTGGCGGCCAGTTCGCCGAAGAGGGCGGCAGTTTCCTGATTTTCTCTGATCTTTTCTATGTCGAAGATGGGATCCAGCTGGTTCAGGGTTTCTTTTGTATCTCGATTGAGGGTTGCCACATCCTGTTTTTGCTTTTCCGGTTTGGTTACGGTGATGGTTCCTCGTTACGGTTCTTCGTCCTCTATTTGGCAATACTTTCGATCATCATAATCTTTTTTTAGGTCAATATAAAATACTATTCTAGTTTTACCATAATATTTAAAATCATTGTTGCTATAACACAGATACATACAATACGCTCCCTCTTTTTCAAAATAATAATACCAATCATCTGAGTTTGCGTTCGGATGAATATCGTTCCAATAATACCTGCCTATGTATTTCCATCCGTATTTTTGAAATTCACTTTTATAATGTTTGATGATTTCCTTTCCACTGGCCTTCTCATCAATTTGACATCTCCCAAAAAATATTCCTCTGTCCCTTGATATCATTTTCATTTTTTCAGGAAGTGTTTCTGTTCCTTCCATTGACATGACAGCTGGAATTGCAGCCTGCATTTTAACAATTTCGTCATCATTAACATGGGCTACATGATATTGCAAAATTTTGGCAACGCAGAAAAACGCGATGAGTTCTCCAATAAAGATAAGACTACCCTTTAAAGTAATCTCTCTTTCTTTGCCAAATATGTCAATCTTCAATCTGAGGCTCCTCCTGTCTACGTTTTATCATATCTTTTATATACTCTGTTAATCCAAGCGCAATACTTATTTGTGGTGTACCCAACCCTCTTTTTAAAATCGCTACTTTCCCAGCATAGTCACCATCTATTGGTATAGATAAACCTCCACCGACCCCAAAATAAAGTGTGAAACCAACACTCGCCCCTGTAAGGAGTTTTGTTTTATCCACATCACTTAATTTCATATTATTATCCAATTGAATAATTGTCAGCACACTTACATCTGCACTGAGTGGCATCGATAATCCTTTAGATTCACTCATATCTTCTGCATGATAGACGTTGCCGTCGGTATCAATTACGGCTCCAGCGCCTATTCCAAATCCTTTCATTAATCCACCCTCTCCATTAACCACGAAGCCATCTATTGTTGATTTCGGTAATTTTGACACGTTGTTTAGAAATTCCTTTTCTATCTCTGCGATATTTTCCGGTGTGGGTTCTATCCCTCTTATTGCGCACATTTGTTCTCCATAGCTGCTATTTTCTATTGCTTCCTGTAATTCTTCTATGGTGTAACCAAAATCATTATTTCTAATCGCATTGATCGCAATAAAGGCCCCTAATTGAGCATTCCCACCGGTGGCTTTGCTCATGGCGGCGCCTACGATCATGGCGATCCATTGGGCCTGCGCTTTGTCGCCTTTGCTGGCTTTCAGGATGGCTTTCGCCAGGTATTCCGTGCTTCCGCCGGCGATTGCCCCAGCTGCTGCATTGCCGTTGGTCAGATCGGCCAGGACAGCGCCTACGGCGGCATGGAGGGCGATTTTCTCCGGACTGCCGTCTTTCCAGTGGTTCTTCTCGGCGACGACATGGATTCCGTTCGCCGCAAGCTCGCCAAAGAGAGCCGCGGTTTCTTGATTTTCTCTGATCTTTTCTATATCGAAGATGGGATCCAGCTGGTTCAGAGTCTCTTTCGTATCTCGATTGAGGGTCGATACATCCTGTTTCTGCTTTTCCGGTTTGGTTACGGTGATGGTTCCTTCGGACACCGCGCTCTTGGTGGTGCTTTCGGCCTTGTCGCTGACTTTCGCCGGGATATTGGGGATGAGGCCTTTCTCTCCTTCGGTGGCGGGCTGATCGCCGCTGGTCTTGTTGGCGTCAAGGGTTATCCCGAGCCCTTTGGATTCGTATTCGGCTTTGTTGCTGAGGTCGCTGAAGGAGAGGGTGCCGGTGGTGAGGCGGTTTTTCTCTTTTTCCGCTTCGCTGGCGATGACGGCGCCTTTGAGGTCCGTGTTATTTCCTACGTTGATGTCAAAGCCTTCTTTTCCGGCATAGATGCCCGCCTGCTCGGTCACGCTCCGGTAGTCCGAGGAGGTCTTACCGATGTTCGCGGAGACGGAGAGGGTGCTGCCGGGGTTTTTCCCCAGGGCGGTATTGAGGCCGAAGCCGCCGTTTACGCTTTCTGACCGGTAGCGGTTCGTTTCCTGGAGACTCTCGATATTGAGGTCGCCGCCGATGTCGGCTTTGACTTTGTTGCCGCTCACTTTCGAGCCGATGATATTGGTATCCTCGCCGCTGGTTATGGTCAGCTGTTCTCTGGCGGTTACGGTGCTTTTCTTGTAGGCGGTGCTGTTTTCGTCGATGGTTTCTTTTCCCCTGCCGGCCGATACGGCGACGCCGACGGTTCCAGTGCCCAGGCCGATACTGGCGCCGGCAAAGGCGCTGCTGCTCTTAGATTCGGTGTTCGTCACATTGCTTTGGCGGGCGGCGGTGATGTTGATGTTTTCTTTGGCCGTCAGGTGAACATTTTCCCCGGTGACGTCGGAGCCGACGATGTTGATGTCTTTTTTGGCGGCGGTGATGGTGACGTCTTTGCCAGCGGCGACGCTGCTTTCATGGGCGGTGACGGTGCGGCTTTCTATCGTCGTCTGGCTTTCGCTTTTGCCAAAGCCGATGTTCAGGTTGGTGATGGATTGCCGGCCGTCTTTGACCGCTTCGATGGCTTTGGGAATCTCATGGATATGGCTGGCGGCTTTGATCGCGCTCAGGGCTTTCAGCCTTTCGTCCTGGGCCGTGGCGGCTCTTTCCAGGGGCTGTATGATGTTTTCCGTCAGCTGCCCGAGGACGCCGCCGCCGAGGCTTACGGTGAGGCCGCTTTGTTTTTCTTTATGGGTGTAGGTGTAGTCGTAGTTTTCCGGGGCCGCCGTGATATTGACGTTTTCGCCGGTGAGGGTGATGTCGCGCTTGGCGATGATGTCGCTGGCGGTGACGTTGACGTCTTTTTCACTGGTGATGCCGACGCTGCCGGCCGTGCTGCCCACGGTGCTGCCGTGCCGGCTCTTTTCCCCCTGGTCGGTGTCGTCTTCGATGGTTCTGCTGCCGATGGTAAACCCGAAGCCGCTCCCGAAGATGCCGCTTTGTTTGACTTTACGCTCGTGGAGTTCTTTTCGCGTTTCGGCAGCGCCCTCGATGGTGATGTCGTTCTTGGCGGTCAGGGTGACGTCCCTGTCGCCTATGACGCGGCTGCCTTCGATATGCAGGGCATTTTCCGCCCCAATGGCGATCTCTTTCCCGCCGAGGCTCGATTCTACTGCGCTTTGTTCGTTTTTGATGTCATGGCGGATGGTGGTCCGGGAGCTGGCGATGCCGTGCCAGGTATCTTTACTCCATTCTTCGACGAAGGTCTTTTCTTTGCCGGCGGTGATGTTAATATCCTCTCCGGCATGAAGGGAAAGCTTTTCCGCCGTATTGATTTCCGCGGCTCTGGCGTCGATCTTACCGCCGGCGTTGAGCGTGATGTCTTTGCCGGCGGCCAGGGTCGTGCCGATGTCTTTTTGGCTGCTGTCGTTCCGGTAGGCGTTGGCGCCAAAGAGGATGTGGTTGCTGTCGGAGATTTCTTTGGCGCCGAGGGTGATGTCACGCCCCGCCGCGAGGTCGATCCTTCCTTTGGCGGCGATTTCCGCGGCGGTGAGGTCGATGTCATTTTGGGCGCGCATGGTGAGTTCGCCGTCTTCTTTCGTTATGTACGCCCCGGCGACCTGGCTGATCTTCGTGGTGGCGCCCTGCCCGGTAGCGCCGGTTCGGGTGGTGGTTTCAAAGCGGATATCGTTTCCGGCGTTCAGGTCGATTCGATGCTCGGCAAGGAGGCTGCCGCCGGTATTGTTTATGTCGTTTTGGGCAGAGAGAAGCACATCGGAGCCGACGATTCGGCCGCCGACGTTGTTGATGTTATGGGCGGAGAGTTTATTGATGTCGCCGGCGATGATACTGCCGCTGTTTAAGATGTCGTTCGTCGTTTTAACGTCGATGTCTTTGGCGGAGAGTACCGCCGCGCCCTGTTTTTTCAGGGTGTCTTTCGGCAGGTAGAGCTCGGGCACCAGCGCCGTCACGACGTCTCCGCCGGGCAGGAGGACGCTTTTCTCTACCATCCAGACGATGGGCGTTTTGAGCGCTTCCTGCTGCTCTTTTGTCAGGGCGACGCCGATTTTCGCTTGGCTGTTTTGGGCAAAGACGACGGCATGATCGAGAAGGGCTTGGTACTGTTCTTCCATCGAGGCGTAGTCGCCGATGTAATATTTCCCGGTGAGGTTGACGAGCTGGTCTTTGACGATCTGCTGCTCGTAGTAGCCGTCGCTTATCTTTTTACCGATGGTATCGGGGTCGTACTGCATTTTGTTGAAGAAGTAGTCGGAGGAGAGCCATTGCTTTTTATTCGTAAACGCGGGGTCGGTTTCGATGTAGTAGGTCGCGTCCGGCTTCGCCAGGTGGTAGAGCTGGCTCTGGGACACGGCAAGGGTTTCGGCTGCGTGCGTTTGCGCTTCGTCGGCCGCCTCTGCTTTCAGGAGGGCGGTGGCCGGCTGCACGATGATGTCGGTGCGCGCTTCTTTATGGTAGTCGCCCCAGCGCTGTCGCGTCACCATGTAGTGGTTCCATTGTCCGCCGGCATCGGCTTTGTAGAAGGCGCCCGCCCGGCCGATATCGGTGACCACGCGGGTTCCCATGCCGTCGATGTTATGGAATACGCCGGCGTCCATGATCAGATCTTTTCCGGCCGTGATTTCGCTTTTGTCGTTGGTCACTTCGTCGGCGGTGATTCGCATCGCGCCTCCGGCGATGATCTTGGCGGGCGCGGTCGTCTTTATGACGTCGTCCCTGATGACTCTGTGGTAGCTGTATTCATGCCAGCGCGAAGAGCTGCCGCCCGGAGTAACGATCTGGTAGTCCTTGTCCTCGTCCCAGTCGTCTTTTCGGTAGAAGATATCATAGCCCGCGACGGAGGGCGTGTCCGGGGCGCAGATGACGCCGTGGAGGATTTTATACTCTCCGGCTTTGTATCTTACCGACGCGCCGTCGAGCTGCACCTCGTAAATGTCTTCTTCTCCGATGACGACGCCGGGTTCCACTTCGTAATGGATATTGATGTTGTTGATGGTTTTTACGTCGAGCCGCATGTTTTGCCCTGCCTCGATGACGGCGCTGTGATTTTTGAGCTCATTTGCTGTCAGGCTGACGTCGTTTGCGCCCATGATCAGAGCGTTATCCGTATTATTTACGGTGTCGGCTTCAATGGAGATGTTTTCGCGCGCGGCAATGACGGGGGCCGTTTCGCCTCCGGTGTTATTCAGGGTATTCGCTTTTATCTGGATGTTCTGGCCGTAGACGCTGCCGGTGTTTTCCAGCGCTTCGCCCGTGTTGACGGCGACGTCCTGGGCGGCCTGGAGTTTGCTTTTCAGTCTGATGTCGCCGCTCGCGGTCAGGACGAAATCGCCGTCATTGGCGTAGGCTTCGCCCTCCATATTGACGCCGAGACCTTTGGTGGTTCCGACCATGTAGATGGCGTTCGTATACATACTGCCCAATACACCGACGTCAAGGGCGACGCCGGTGTATTGGCCGTCGATGACGGTCATGACGTTTCCGTCGGCATCCAGTTTGTTTCTTCCACCGACCATTTTGAGTTTTTGCGCCGCGATTTGCGCGTTGATCTTAACCGCCTGGGCATAGAGGTCCAGGCGGTTGGCTTTGGCGGTGTCGAGGCCCCGGCCTTCAATGCTGATCTCGCCCTGATTTACCACAAATCCGGCCAGCCGGCCCGAGGGATCGATTTGCGGATTCCCGGTGGTGAGTATGGCCCGGCCGGTGTTGATATAGCCAAAATTATTTCCCACGATGCCGTTGGGATTGGCGATGACGACATCGGCCTGTTTGCCGGCGACTTCGATAAAGCCGTTGAGATTCGTGATGTTTCGTCCGGTGACTTCGTTGAGAATGACGTCGGCGCCGGTCCGCCCGATGTTCGGATTGCCGGTGATATATCCGGCTAATTGGGTGGGGGTGATGTCCCGAGCGTTATTGAAAATGATCCCGGAGTTGCCCACTTGCAGATCCTGATACTGATTATGGCTGAGGCCGGCTTCGTTGGGGGTGCGGATATCTACGATCACCGTATCATTGGCCGCGCTCTCAATGATGGGCGCTTTTCCCTCCGAGGCGTCCGGAACCGCCGTGGTGTCCGCCGCGAAGGTGACGGTATTCAGTTGAAGGGCCAGAATGATGTTTACACTAAGGGCTTTCAGATATTTCCTGTTCTTGCTCTTTTTCATGATCTGCCTCCCGTTCCGTGCTGCGTTCCCGTTTCTAAAATAGGAATAATATTAATTTAAAGCACATTTTATATTATAATATAAAAAGCGTATTTCTTGAAGATTTACCGGTCCCGTTTTACAAAGTTTTCCTGCACACCGCGCGCCGCATTGGAGATATAAAAAATCGCCGTACAAAAGTTTGTACGGCGACAGCTATATTTGGATATGGCGATCCTTTCGTTCCTATCGCGAGGCCGCAGCAGACAAACAGGGTCGTGGTCAATTCTATCCCCGGATGCTTCCCACAATGCGCAGCGAGGCTTTTCGGACTTCGCAGCAGAGAAATACGACGTGGACGCCGGCGCGTTTCGCCTCGGATAGGGCGGCGCCGAATTCCGGGTGGGTGGCCGCGTTGGGACGCACTTCGCGGATGCCGTTCATCTGGATCACAAAAGCGATGGTACAGGTATAGCCATCCTGCGCGGCCTTGATGAGCTCGCGGATATGCTTCACGCCCCGCTGGGTCGGCGCATCGGGGAAATACCCCACGCCGTCGATTTCCAAGGTGCAGCCTTTGACTTCTAAGAGATACTGCTGTCGGCCTTTTTTCAGGTAAAAATCGAGGCGGGATTCTCCGTAGGCGTATTCGGGCTGAATCCGGTCGTAGGCTTGTTGGGCCAGCCATTCTCCCACGACTTTGTTCGGCGCCTGGCTGTCGATATTGACCCAGCCGCGCCCCGCTTTTTTCACGGCGACGAGGTCATAGCGCGTCTTGCGCTTCGGATTTTCCGAGGCCGCGAGAACCACGGGGACGCCTGGCAGCAAAAGCTCCCGGCACCGGCCGGTGTTTTTGACATGAACGGTTTCTACGCCGCCGCCGATGTTCACCCGGGCGATGAAGCGGTTCGGCCGGTCGATGAAGGTGCCCGCGACGGTATCAGGATAGGTCATAGAGGATGAGACCGCCCTTCTGCTTGTGTCCCGTGTCCCACAGCACCGTGAGCTCCAGCCACCGCCAAGCGCCGAAGGTGACGGCTTTGACGAGAAATTTGCCATCCCGTTCCTCATAGCCATTCAGGAGATACCAGTGCCAATCATAGTCTTCCATGGAAGGGTGGCTGTGCCGGAGGGTGAGGCAGGGGATGAGCCAGCCGCTGTCGATCTGTTTTTTGACGGCCGCTTTTGTTTCCGGCAGGCTGCTTTCCCCCGGCCACGGGCGCATCTCTATGCCGGTCTCGCCGCGATCGCGCAGGAACTGTCCGAAGCCTTCGATGTAAGTCTCCAGCCGGTCAATGCCGCCTAAGCGGGGCCTGAGATACGGTTTCATGATGTCGGTGAAATCGACATATTCCTGGCGGGCAATCTTTTCGGTGGGGTAGGGATACAGTCCCTGCCGGCCTTTGAACAGGGTAAAATAGATAGCGCTGTCGCAAGCGGTGACGGCGGCGCAGCCGCCTAACTTCATCCAACGGCTCGGGCACCAGTCCTGGGAGCCGCCGTACGCTGTGTCAACGGAAAAATGCGGCAGTTCAATTTTTGTCGGAACATTTCTCGTTGTCGAAAGTGCGTTCATGTGTTACCCTTTCCATCGAGGTCTAAAAACCTTCGGTTTCCCGTCCTTGGAGAAGTCCCACGGCGGCGCTGCACCCCAACCGCTGGCAGCCTTCTTCCAAATAGCGCTTCATGTCAGCGATGGTGCGGATGCCGCCGGCCGCTTTGATTCGCACCTTCGGGCCGATGTGGCGGCGAAAGAGGGCGATGTCCTCGTGGGCAGCGCCGGCGGGGCCAAAGCCCGTGGAGGTTTTGATGAAATCCGCGCCTCCGTCGGTGACGCATCGGCAGAGGGCGATCTTTTCTTTTTCAGTAAGATAGCAGGTTTCGATGATAATCTTTAAGATGTGTGCGCCGACGGCCTCTTTAAGGGCGGCGATTTCGGCGGTGACTTTGTCGAAGGCGCCGTTTTTTACGTCGGTGAGGTTCACCACGGCGTCCACTTCCGCCGCGCCGTGGTTGATCGCCTGCCGGGCGGCGCTGATTTTGGTTTCCGCCGTGTCGTAGCCCAAGGGGAAGCCTACGACGGTGCCGATGGGGACGTCGCCGCCGCAGGCCTGATAGGCCGGGGCCACGTAGGCGGCGGGAAGGCAGACGGAGGCGGTATGACAGTTTTTTGCCTCCTGGAGCAGCGTTTTGATTTCTTCCCACGAAGCAGTGGGGCGGAGCAGCGTGTGATCCACATGGGCTAAGATTTCCGATCCTTTCATGGGAAACTCCTTTTTAGTCATTCGTATGGGGAATAGGCGAATAAAGGAAGCACGGATAAATGCAGCACCGCCATCTTTGGGCATCTTTTCCATCTTCTCTGCGTCGGCCAATCCTACGCATAGCCTTGCTATGCGTCCGGTTTGTCTCCTTGATAGGACGAAAAGTCTGCGTCCATCTGACGGACTTCATTTTATCGGTGCTTCCTAAAAAATCCCCTTATTCGTACAGATGGGGATTACCGTCGAAACAGCTTGGCATGACTGCCCAACCGTGCTAAGGTCAGAATAAGGGTATCGGTTCTCACTTGATAGATGAGCAGCCAATCCGACGTGACATGACATTCACGGAAATTGCGATATTTGCCTGCCAGTGCATGGTCATGATGGATAGGAGGGAGGGGTTCCTCACGGGCCAGTGTATCAATGACCTGTTTTAGGCGGGCGAGATCACAATGTTGGCGGATGGCAGCTTTCAGATCTTTTTTGAATTGCGAGGTCTGTTTAATCTTCAGCATAGACCTCAGCCTTAGCTTCGCGTATCAGTTCTTCGGCGCTGTGGTAGGTCTTGGCAGCGATTTGTCCCGACGCGATGGCGTCGGACTCTTTCAATGCGGCGAGGGTCTCAGCGCGCAGGCGTGGGGCCTGTACGGGGAAGGGAAGGCCGCCGTGAAGGAGAATCTGATGAAAAAAAATATTTACGGCTTCCGAGGCGGAGAGTCCCAGGTTGTGCAGGGTATCTTCTACCGAGGCCCGAAGATTGGGCTCAAGGCGCACATGTAAGGTTTCAGTTCGAGCCATAAGTATCACTCCTTTGAGGAAATTGTATCACGTTCGGTGGCCGTGCGCAATGGTTGGCGGGGCGTGGGGTTGGGGCAAAAAGACAGCCTTTTATGGGGGAGTGGGAAAATTCCTTATTCTGTGGTATCCTTTAAAGTAGCGAGCGAACGGGGGAACGGAAGGGAAGGCACGGGGCGGACGATGAAGAAGCAGGACGCGGCGGGAAAGAAGCCGGAAAAGCGGGATTGGCTGGCGGAGATCCTTCTGAATGCCACTAGCGAACGGCGGCGGATCAACAGCATCAAGTTGCCTGACGAGCCGGATTTTCAGGAGCGGCCCTCGCGGGTGGACGACGGCCAGTTCCAGAGTTCCGTGGGGAGCCTGATGAGCGAGATGGGGGATAAAATCGAGCGGGCCGAGAAGGAAAAGCAGGCGGAGATCAAGGAGCAGGGCGTGGAGCCGGTGGACGAGACGGCGGCCATTCGCGGTTCTAACAGTGTCCATACCTGGAGCAGCTGAGCGGACCGTCGGCGATTTGCGATTTGCTGTCATCTGTGCGATGGGCGGGGCGGATCGCTGACGCCCGGAGGGGAGAGGCATGGCGAATTACGCGGTGTTCGATATCGGTGGGACGGCGATCAAATGTGCCGTGACCGACGGAGGCGGATGCTTTCGGGAAAAGGAGAGGCTGGTCAATCCGGCCCGCACCGAAGGGGTAGGGGCGATGATCGCTTTGCTCGTCCACCGTTTGCGTGATTACGGGACGGCGTATCCTTTGACGGGGATCGGGGTGGCGACGGCGGGGGTAGTGGATGCGGCCACGGGGACGATCGCTTGCGATGCGATGAATATTCCCGATTATCGCGGCACACGCCTCAAGGCGATCCTGTCAGAAGCGGCGGGGCTGCCTGTGGCGGTGGAGAACGATGTCAACTGCGCCGCTCTCGGAGAATACTGGCTGGGCGCCGGGCAGGGGGCTTCTTCTTTAGCGATGCTGACGCTGGGCGCCGGAGTGGGTGGAGCGCTGCTCATGGACGGGCGTATTCTGCGCGGGGCTCTGGGGTTTGCCGGGGAGGTAGGATATCTGCCGCTTCCCGGGGGAAATCTTGAGGCGCTGGCCTCGACGGCGGCGCTGGTGCGGCGCGTGGCGGCAGCGAAGGGACTGCCCGAGGAAGCGGTGGACGGCGAGATGGTTTTCGCCTGGGCTAAAACGGGCGATGAGATCGCCCGGGGAGCCATCAGCCGTATGACCGAGGCATTAGCGGCGGGCATCGCGGCGGTTTGCTGCGTGGCGAACCCGGCGGTGGTCATCATCGGCGGGGGCATTTCCGCTGAGGCCGCCTATTTGCGCCCGCTGCTTTTGGAGGCGCTGGGTGCCGTCCTTCCGGCGGACATTTTCACCGGCACGCGCTTTGCTTTCGCCCGCTTGGGCAACGATGCGGGGCTGTTAGGCGCCCTGCACTTTCTGCGGCAATGTATGGCGGGTGGGACGGCGCGTGGCGAAAACGAGGGCGGCGCTGCCGGTGATTGATGCGGGGGGGCTTCATGGGATCGGCCATAAAAATTCCTCTTTGACAGGGTGAGGAACAAGAAGATACAGGAGGCGAATGATGGAGGTCAGGATCAACGATACCTACGAAGAGATGAGCGCGGCGGCGGCGGAATTTGTCATCCGGCAGCTTCGTCACAAGCCGGCCAGCGTCATGGGGCTGGCGGCCGGAGGGACGCCCTGCCTGCTCTATCAGCTTTTAGGGGAATCTTTCGCGGCGGGGGAGGTGGATTTCTCCCGGGTGAGGACCTTCAGCCTCGACGAGTACATCGGCTTGGGGGCGGATCATCCTCAAAGCTACCGCTATTTTATGGAGAAGCGCCTCTTTTCCCGGGTGAACCTCCCAGGAGCGCACATTGCCGCGCCGGACGGCATGGCGGCGGATATCGCCGCGGAGTGTGTCCGCTACGGGGCGGCCATCGAGGCGGCAGGAGGGATCGATCTCATGATCTTGGGCATCGGCTCCAACGCGCACATCGGCTTTAACGAGCCGGGGCCATGTTTCGTGCCGGACACCCATGTGGTGGAGCTGTCGGAGGCCACCCGGGCGGCGAACGCCCGCTTCTTCGAAGAGCCGGAGGATACGCCCCACTGGGCCGTCAGTATGGGAATTCGCGACATCATGTTCGCCGGGGCTATCCTGCTTTTGGCCAGCGGGGCGGGGAAGACGGAGGCCCTATACCAGGCAGTGTGCGGCGATATCACGCCCCAGGCTCCGGCCTCGGTTCTTCAGCTGCACCGAAACGTCCTGGTACTGGCGGATCGGGCGGCAGCCAGCCGACTGCCGGAGAAATATTTTTAGACGACGCAGCGCGGGCGGAAAATGCGGTGATCTTAGTGCCGGCGTGATTTGATCAAAGGCGCGGAATGAGGGGAATGGAATGAAGGCAATTACCAACGGAAAGCTGATTCTGCCGGACGAGCGGGGAGAATTTCAAATCGTGGAGCACCAGGCGCTGCTCTATGATACGGAAATTCGGGAGATCGTCCCGGAGATGGGAATTCGGAGCGATATCCGCCCGGAGGTGGAGGAGATCATCGACGCGCGGGGCGCCTACGTTTCGCCGGGCTTCGTCAATATTCACCTTCACGGCTGCGTGGGCTGCGACGCCATGGACGACGATCCGACGTCGCTCCCTTCCATGGCGCTGTATCAAGCATCCACCGGGGTCACGGCCATGCTGCCCACCACTATGACGTATGATTTCCCTACGATTTACGCGGCGCTGGATCATATCCGGGGCGCGATGGCCGCGCCGGGGGACGGGGCGCGCATCCTGGGGGCCCACATGGAAGGTCCCTTTATCAGCGTAGAGCGGCGGGGGGCGCAGGCGCCGGAGCATATCGTGCCGGCGGATTACGCTCGGATCGCCGATTATCATGATATCATCCGCCTCATTACCATCGCTCCAGAGGAACTCAAAGGGGATTATACCTTCGTGGAGCAGTGTCAGGAAGCGGGCATCACCATTTCCCTGGGGCACAGCTCCGCTGACTACAATACGGCCCGCCGGGCCATCTTACAATACGGAATCAATCATGTGACGCACCTTTTTAACGGCATGGTGCCTTTCCATCACCGCACGCCGGGGCTGGTGGGGGCGGCGCTGGACACGCCGGTGGACTGCGAACTCATCGCCGACAACGTCCACCTCCACCCCATGACCCAGCGCCTCGTCTGGCGCATGAAGCAGGGGCGGCACATCGTCCTCATCACTGACTCCATGCGGGCCTGCGGCCTCGGTGACGGAGAATCGGAGTTAGGCGGTCAGGTAGTGCGGGTTTCGGGGCAGGTGGCGGCCTTGAAGGACGGTACCATCGCCGGGAGCGTGCTGACCCTTGACCGGGCCGTGGCGAATTTCGCCGCCAACACCGGCGCGGGGTTGGCAGCTACGGTATCCTACGCCACTAAAGCGCCGGCGGAGAGCATCGGGGTCTACGATCAGATGGGGTCTTTGGAGATCGGCAAACGCGCCGACATCACGATCTTCGACGGGGCCGTCCGAGTGCAGCGCACCATCATCGGCGGGCGGCAGGTCTATCAGGCGGATGACGACGGAAGGGCGGATAAATGATACCAGGCTGGGGAGAAAAGAAATTGGGCATCGTCGCGCCGCTTCACGGGCGGATCATGGATATCACCGCCGTCCCCGACCCGGTGTTCGGGGAAAAAATGTTAGGGGACGGTTTCGCCGTGGAGCCGTCCCCCGAAGAAAACACCGTCGTCGCTCCCTGCGATGGCGAGGTCGTTTTGGTAGCGGACACGAAACACGCTGTGGCCCTCCGTGCCCAAGGCGTAGAGATGCTCATTCACGTGGGCTTGGATACGGCCGTCTTGGGGGGCGAAGGTTTTCAGGCCCTCGTCCGGTCCGGTGATCAGGTATCGGCGGGCACACCGCTCCTCTCCTTCGACCGGGATATCCTCCAGGCCAAAGGGAAAAGCCTCGTCACCGTGTTGGTCGTCACCAACGAGGCGGAGGCCGTGAAAAAGATAGCGAAAGATTTTACGCAGCCGTCCGCTGTTTTAACGGTGACGGTAAAATAAAAAACAAATGTTCCACGTGAAACATTTTTGGCGAACCCCATTTATTTTCGGCGAGGCGTTTTAAGAAAAATCGACAGGGACTCGCAGTTTGCTGGGGAGGTAAATAAAATCGCGGACGGTTGATTTTCTGTCAATACAAAAAGACGGCTCAGATCAGCGGGATACGTTTTCGGTATCCTTCGACCTGAGCCGCCTTTTTCTTTGCGGGTGTTATTTTTTGTTTGGATTCAGGGTGAAGCTGCGGTATTTGTGGGCGAAGCGGTCAGCGACCACCACGAAGCTTTTGAGAAGAGGCTTAAAGGAAGCGTCGTCGAAGCCTGTGGCGGAAAGGGCGAAGACGAAGCGCCCGGCGTGCCAACGGACGACGCGGGTGCCGTCGGCGAGGGTGGCCACGTCCACTTGGGTGCGCTTGACGTCTCCAGCGCTTTGGGTCTGCCAGTTGGCGCCATAGACGCCGCTGATGTCGGTGGTGAAGATGCGCTCTTCCAAGGCGGTGCGCAGGGTGATGGCGGTATCGTCCGCTTTACCCTTAAAGCGCAAATCCGCTACCTGTCCGCTGATCCCGTAGACGTGGACGGCCGGATGATAGAGGGCGTAGAAATTGCTGGGGAGATAGAGGATGGGAAAACCAATGGCCCGTTCCAGCGCCGGGACATCCGGGTATTCGATCATAGGATTGGGCGTACCCACGGGGTGGGCATCGTCCTCGTGCTCCGGCGCACTTTCTGGGGAATCCGTTTTCTCAGCCGTCATTTCTTCCGCCGCCGAGGCCTCGTCTTCCGGGGCGGCCTGGGCGGTTCCGGTGAGGAGCCCGACGGCCAGCAGGGCCGCACACAGGGGATGGGTCAATTTTTTCATGGGGATATTGCCTCCTTTAAGGCGTTTCCGGCTTCAGCCGGTCACGCGGATGGACTGAATGATGCGCTCTATTTCGGTCGGCAGTCTTTCGTCGCCGCCGTCGTAAAGGATAGTAATGAGCCAAGCCTCTCTGTCGTCAGGGATAAAAATGGTTTTGAATTTTCCGGGGGTTTGGAAGCCGCTGATATAGTCGACGGAGAGAACCGTCAGATCTCGGCCAGCGACGGACAGCGTTTCGCGGGCGTCACTGATCTCTGCTGCCGCGTCTTTTACCTTAAATTCGGGGGGCAGCGCCGAGAGCAGGGCGACGAGACCGCTGCCCAGCATGAGCAGCGGAGTGGGAGGAAGTCCGCCGGTAACCGGACCCGCACCCGAGGAGATGGTAAAGAACGCGATGATGAGCGCAGGGAAAATCTCATCGCCCGCCGCGAGGTAGATGATGACAGCGATGACTGTGATTGCAATGTAGATCAGCGTCATCTCGCACATGGGGCGCATCATTCGGTTCCAGAGCGGACTGAAGAGTCGTTCCTGCCGTACGGTGAAGTCAACGCCGAAACAGCCGCTCACGACGGGCAGCACCGATACGAGGATTACGATGAAGAGCAGACCACCGAACCAACTCATCAGTGCGCGCCAAAGGATGAGTGAGGGCGGAAGCGTCTCGTTGAGCGCCGTCATGCCCGTTGTCGTGAGCGCGGAGATGCACTCGAAGAACGTGTCCACGGGCGAGAGGTGCAGCCCCGCCAGATGAAACGGCAGCATGCCGAGCACAGCGAGCAGGAACCAGACGGAAAGGAGGAAGAGCGTCCCCTCCTCGACCGAGAGCTGACGCATATGGCTGCGCCCCATATTGCCGAACACCATGCCGAGGATCGCGGTCAGAACGCCGAGCGCGAGAAACGATCCCGCAAGCGGATCGCCGAGCACAAAGCCATAGCCGAACGGGATGAGGTAGATCGGCGCAAAGACATATGCCGTACGTCCCATGAGCACCCAGAACAAATCGAAACGCATCAGTCGTCTCCAAAATAGGCAAGCGCCTTTTTCGCGAAACTCTTAAGGACGAAAAGGATCACGCGGTCACCCGGCAGGAGCTCCGTCATGCCGTTCGGGATCGCTGCCTCCTCGTTGCGTACATAGGCACAGACGAGGCATTCACGCGGGAGATTCGCATTCATCAATTTCTTTCCGACAACGGAAGCGCCGGAACTGACAATCACCTCGAGCGCCTCCGCACGGGCTCCCTCAAGGAGAGTCACGCGCGTCACATCGCCGCCGCGCGCGTAGGCAAGCACCTCGCTCGCCGAGAGCAAACGCGCCGAAAGCGCGATGTTGACGCCGACCTTCTCCATGAGATCGATGTACTCATTGCGGTCGACGCGCACGACCGTCTTGATCTTGTTGTCCGAGAGGTGGCGCGCGAGGAGGGCAAGCATCAGGTTCAGCTTGTCATCCTCCGTCAGGCAGACGATGACATCCGCCTCGGCGACGCCCTCCTCCGTCAGCAGGTCGATATCTGTCCCGTCCCCGCAGATCGCAAGCCCCGTGGTCAGCTTTTCCGCGAGCATCTCGCAGCGCTCGCGATTTCGGTCGATCACCTTTACCTGCACCCCCTGTCGTTCGAGGAGGAGAGCGAGCCCACGCCCCGTTCGTCCTGCGCCGATGATGGCGGCACGCTTCAATTTGTGCGTGTCGCTCGGTACGAGGCTCTGACTGAACTCTTCGATGCGGTCGGGCAGACCGATGAAATAGGCATTGTCCCCGGGGAGGAACATGTCATCACCGTGTGGAATAATCATGCGGTGATCGCGGAAGATCAGTCCCGCGAGTACGCCGTGTGGGAGTTTCAGATCCTTGAGCGACTTGCGAGCGATGACCGAGCGGCGGCGTATGCGTGTCTCGAAGAGGCGCACCTTACCCTGCGCAAAATCCTCCACGTTGAGTGCGGCGGGCGTCATGAGAATGCGGTTGATTTCATTTGCCGTGATGAGTTCCGGATTGAGTACAAGATCGATATCAAAATTTTCTTTGAGATACTGTCCTGCCTGTACCGTGACATTCATGTCGCGGATGCGTGCAATCGTATGCGTGATGCCGTGCTTCTTTGCGAGCACACAGGCGACAATGTTCACCTCGTCGCTGTCTGTGACGGCGATGAGGATGTCCGCGCTCCTGATATCGGGATCGTTCATCGTGAGCGGGCTGGCGATATTCGCCTCGATCGTCAGCACGTCGAGCGTCGTCTTTGCCGCCTCGAGCTGGCTTTCCTCGCCGTCCACCACGACGACATCCATGCCCTCCTCTGAGAGCAGCGCGGCAATGCTGTAGCCAAGCCTCCCCGCCCCCGCAATTACGATACGCACAATGATTCCCTCCTGCGTCTGATAAATATAAAGAAGTATATCATAAAATACCTGATTTGGATAGAAACCGGCGATATGTGGTGCTATTTTTTGTCGAAATTTGAAATTTGTGTTAGACTATGCCTATGAAAATTTTTGGATGGGGGTAATGGTTTGCTGTGCTTTTCGGGGGTGTCCGTGGACTACGGAACGGGGGAGGACGC
>ERZ772967.821-NODE-821-length-22959-cov-2.747118_pt1 | contig 22959 bp, 20 predicted proteins | sample MGYA00511677_ERZ772967 | MGnify/ENA primary metagenome ERZ772967 (study PRJEB29015, sample SAMEA2737931) | human oral metagenome | biome: human oral; feature: human-associated habitat; material: dental | place: China | collected 2146 ...
ATAATGAGGATATCGGACAGGGATGCGAGCGTTTTGTTTTTTTCGTTGTCGCGCTGCATCGAACAACCGTCGAGGGACACCGTAACGCCCGCCTCTTTTGCGATGCGGACGGCCGAAAGCGCGTTATCGTATTTCGTTCCGTCAATATGAAGCGCATGCGCGCCGCCGACAAGCTTTACAAGGCGCTCATCCCATTCGATAGGCGCGAGTTTATCCGGATACGGAAACTTCGTACGGGAGGCGTTGGCGGGATTGACCATGAGGTACGATACGGAACTGCGGCCGCCGGGCACGATATCGATATATGAAGTATCGACGTTGTCTTTTTGCAAAGAGTCGATTATCTTCCGCCCGGTATCGTCGTCGCCGAGCTTTCCGATAAAAGCCGAGGGACAGCCGAGGCGGGAAGAAGCGACGACGGCAGTGGCTGCAGCTCCTCCGCCCTGCTCTGCGATTGCAGTGATGTGTGTAGAACCGTCTTCGGGAGGATAGGCTTCGACGGTACACAGATAATCGAAACAATTATGCCCGATGCCGACGATTTGCGGAAAATCACTCATCTGCCGAACGCTCCTTTTGCATACCTTTACGCATCGCTACCCCCGCATACAGGGCGTTGATGACGGCGATTCCTGCCATCCGTTCATATATCGAATCGCCGGAAAGCATACGGGCACGGCTCGTTGCAACGAGACGGTAATCGGCAAGCTTCGCGAGTGAGGATTCCCCGACATCGCTTATACCGATGACGACAGCACCCTTTTGTTTGGCGATTTTAACGGATTCTACGACATCCCGTGTTTCACCGGAACGCGAAATGGCTATGACCACATCCCCTGCATCGAAATGCGCCGGCTGCATGTATTCAAAGTTAAAAGAAGTCGTGTAATTGACGCGGATGCCGATTTTTCGAAAATTATGCAGGGCGCTCCGTGCGGCAGGAGCCGCTCCTCCGATACCGAAAATTTCTATGTATGATGCGCGGGACAGCACGTCGACGGCTTTTTCAAGTTCGGTGTCGTCGAGCAGATCGAGCGTATCGCTTAAAGCTTCCATAGAGCCGAAAAAAACTTTGCGTTTGATGTCATGTATCGTATCGTTCGGGCGCAGCACAAAATCGTCCGGGATTCGTCCCCTATCCAAAACCCTTTCTTCGGAAATTGCAATTTTAAAATCTTTTAAGCCCGCATAGCCGATATGATGAAGGAAACGGACGACCGTCGCTTCGCTGACACCGTTACTGTCGGCAAGTGTTCGGACAGTACCGCTTAAAACGGATTCGGGAGCGTTTAAAACATAGTCAGCGATACGATTTTCCGACGCGCTGAGTTTATTCAAAGAGCTGCGTACTTGTACTTCCCAAAGCGGAATTGCTGCAATATTGACCTGCTCCATGTGCTGCGACCTTCTTGGTAAATCGTAACACGACTTTCAAAAACTGTCAACAAAAATGTAGTAAAAATATCACAGGGTACGCAGCAGTAATATCACTTTTTAATCGGTATAACCCGCACGAGCGTCAATTCGGGATTATTGAAGATACGAACGATTTTCGGCTGCTGGTACGAAAGGCCGCGGCTTACGATCATCACGGAGCGCGTATTGTTTTTAAGCACATATTTCCCGCCCGCATATTTCGGAAACATACCTTGTCCCGGCGCATAGAGCGCGTTTATAAAAGGCGGAAATCGCCACAGCCCGCCGTGCGCATGCCCCGCCAAAATCACATCGAAATCGTATTTTACGTAATCGTTTACGTATTCGGGGCGGTGAACGAGGAGCATCGTAAACAAAACCGTGCGCCCGTCCTCCGCAAAGGAACGAACGAGCGCGTCCGTTTTTTGCGCGACTGCGGCAAGGCGCTTGCGGTAGGAAACTCTGTCGTCTCCGACTTTGAGCGCCGCCCGTTCTCCCAAACCGAAATACGGATCTTCGACGCCCGAGATAACGACGGTACCTTGCGCAAAATCGAGAGAGACCGCTTCGTCGTGCAGCACTTTAAAACCGTACTGCTCGAGCATCGCATATTTTTTTTCGATATGCAGATCGGAAAAATCGTGGTTTCCCGTCACAAAAAATCCGGGACAGAGATCGCGAATGCCTGCAAGGAGCGCTTCAACGTTTTTGAAGGGCTTATCGCCTTTCATTCTTTCATCGAAGAGATCTCCCGTGATCGCGATGATGTCGGGGCGTGCCTTTTTTATCTTTTCGATGATTTTGATTTCATCTTTTCCGAAATCGTTCGAATGAAAATCGGAAATCTGCACGATTCTGATTTCGCCCGAAACCCGCTCCTCTTCGATATCGTATACGACCGTTCGAATCGTGCGGCATGAAGTGATGACGACGATTGAAAATAAAATAAATAATTTATTAAGTTTTCGTTTCATACCTATTCCGATTTGCGTAACAAAACGACCGGAAGCGTGCACGATGCGGCGTTCGAGCGGGAGACCCGCGTGCGACTTTGTGCGTTCAGCTTGCGAAAGCGACGTTCGGCTTCGCCTCACTACCGAGTTTGCGTCGCAAACTCGCTGTATCTACGGAACGGTTGTACTTTTACACGCAGCGCCCGCTGTGAGAGCCGCACTTGTTCACAATTCCGAACGATTGTACCGCAGCAGGTCTCGCCGAAAGCATAGCTTTATTCACACATACTCTCAAAACTCATCATTCAACCCAATGCTTTCATGACGCGAAGCGAATCGACGGCCGCCGCCACATCGTGCACGCGGACGACAGACGCACCTCTCATAACGGCGATCATATCCGCCGCAACCGTACCGCAGAGCCGATCTTCGGCGCACTTCCCCGTCATCTCGCCGATGCAGGTTTTCCGCGACAGCGCCATGAGCACGGGATAAGAGCCGCCGCAAAGCTTTCCGCAGTTTTTAATAAGAATGCGGTTCGCTTCGAAATCCTTGCCGAAACCGATACCCGGATCGACGATGATTTTATTCGGCGCGATGCCTCGTGAAAGGGCATACGAAACGCGAGAGGCGAGATATGCGTCCACTTCCCGAAACACGTCTCGGTACGACGTATTATCTTGCATTATAGCAGGAATTCCGCGTTTGTGCATCAGTATGACGGGGATACCCTTTTCGGCGGCAAAGGATGCGATATCCTCATCGTCTTCGAGAGCGGAAACGTCGTTTAAGATATCCGCACCTTCCGAAACTGCAGCTTCGATCACTTCCTTTTTCCGCGTATCGACCGAAATCGCTGCGGACGAAACGGCTCGAATCTTTTTGATCACCGGAATGATGCGCCGTATCTCTTCTTCCGCCGATACGTACGCCGCCCCCGGCCTCGTCGATTCTCCGCCTATGTCGATGATGTCGGCTCCTTCATCGATGAGTTTTAACGCGAGATCTTCGCCGCCCCTGCTCCCTTTCCAAAACGAATCGGGCGTTGCATTTACGATGCCCATAACAAAGGCGGACATTTCCGTTTTAATAATTCCGTCTTTGAGTAAAAGCGTTTTCACCGGCCGCACCCCTTTAGACGTTTCGACTTTCGGCAAGACGTAGCGCCGTCGCCGCGATGTCTTCGCTCGACATGTGCGCATCCCGGCAGATTTCGGATCGCGTTCCCTGCGGATAAAATCGATCTGCAAACGCTTTTACCGCAACGTTTCGAATGTCTCGCTTTACCAAAACCGCTTCGAGATACGAAGCGATGCCGCCGGTCAAAACCCCGTCTTCAACGATGACCGCTCCGTCGTATGAAGAGGCGGTGTGCACAAAATATTCTTCGTCTATCGGCTTAATAAAACGGAGCGCGTAGATATCGGCATAGATGCCCTTCATCAAAAGCGATCGACAAGCGACGAGCGTTTCCGCGTACATCCCGCCCGTACACACAAAGAGTATGCGGATAAAAGTTCCCGCTTTTTTTTCTTCGAAGTCTGCCGCTTGCAAAGGTGCAATATCCGCTGCCGAAACGATGACGCCCCTGCCCTCTTCGACCGCGGAAGAAAAAGATACCTGCTCGGAAGGGCACGAGAGCTTCGGATAGCGGATCACCGTCGCACCCTCGGAGTCGACGGCAAAAGAAAGACAGCGTTTCAAATCTTCGGCGCTCGCGGGACACAATATACGAAGATGAGGGATCGGGCGCAAAAGAGCGATATCGAACAAGCCCTGATGCGTCTCACCGTCACCCGGAACGACGCCCGCTCGGTCGAGCATAAAAACGACATGAACGTCCTGCAGCGCGATATCGTGAATCATCTGATCGATCGCCCGCTGCATAAAGGTCGAATAGATGCACACGACCGGCACGAGACCGCCCCGCGCGAGAGCGCCCGCAAAAGTGACGGCGTGCTCTTCGGCGATGCCGACGTCGAAAAAGCGATTCGGATAACGACGTGCAAAAGCGTTCAAGCCCGTACCCTTCGCCATGGCGGCCGTCACGGCGACGATCTTTTCGTCCTTTTCGGCAAGCGAAATGAGGATATCGCTGAACGATTCGGTAAAACTCAATGCATCGAATTTTTCGACCGCGCCGTCGGATATGAGAAAGGGACCGATGCCGTGGAAACGTTCGGGATTGTCTTCGGCGGGACTGTAGCCCTTGCCCTTTTTCGTTACGACGTGGACGACGACCGGACGCGGAAGTTTTTCCACGCGGCGGAACACCTTTTCAAGCGTTTGTTCGTCGTGACCGTTCAAGGGGCCTACGTATTCGAATCCCAAATCGACAAACAAATTGTTCGTCAAAAACATACCCTTGAGGGCACGCTTAAAGCGGAACGCGAGTTTTTCAAGTTTTTTGTTAAAATACGGAACGCGGTCGATAAAGCGGTCGATTTTATAACGGAGGGTTTGATACTGAGCGGACATCGTCATCCGCGAAAGATAGCGCGAAATGGATCCCGTATTGTGATCGATCGACATCTGATTGTCGTTGAGCACGACGATGAGATTTTTTGCAAGCTGTCCCGCATGCGAAAGCGCTTCGAAAGCCATCCCCCCCGTAAGCGCTCCGTCGCCGATAATTGCAACGACCTTTCCGCCTTTGTTTTGAATATCACGGGAGACGAGGAGACCGAGCGCCGAAGAAATCGACGTCGACGCGTGACCGACGCTGAAAAAATCGTGCTCGCTTTCGCCCCTCCGCGTAAAACCCGAAATGCCGCCCGAAAGGCGGAGCGTCGGAAACGAAGCATAGCGCCCGGTCAGCAATTTGTGCGCGTAGCATTGATGACTCACGTCCCATACGATCGCGTCTTCGGGACTCGAAAACACACGGTGCAGCGCAATCGTAAGTTCGACGACGCCGAGATTGCTTGCGAGATGACCGCCGTTTTTACCGACGACTTCGATAATCGTTTTTCTGATTTCACGGGCAAGAAAAGAAAGTTCGGATGTCGGAAGTTTTTTAATATCTGCAGGGGAACGTATGCCGGAAAGGATCGTAAAAAACCTCCGTATTACAAACAAAAAAGACCGCAGCGGTTACACGAACACACGCGGCCTGTTCACAAAGTTTAAGCAAAAATCATTTACTCTTGTGTCTGTTTTTTCTGAGCATCTTTTTTCGCTTATGTGTCGCCATCTTTTGACGTTTTCTTTTTTTCCCACAGGGCACGACATACTCCTTACATCGAATAGTGTTTTCCAGTATCGCAAAATTCGCGCAGTACGTCAAGAGCGTGACGGAACATTATGCAGCAAAACAGTTTTTTTTAAGAACCGTAAGTGCAAAAAGAATCGGCGGTCGACGCACAGCCTTATTGTCGTTCGATTTTAAACGTCACTTCGTCGTCAAAAAGCTGACGCGCGGCAAGAGAGACGACTTTACCGTCGTTTTCTTCGATTTCCGGATCTTCGACTTTTGCCAGCTGAAACGCACGGCGGCTCGCCGCAACGGTGATTTCATAAATATTGTCGCTGTATTTTACAAGTTCTTCAAGCGGAAATACCATATACTACCTCATGCGATATTATAACGACATTATAAGAAAAAGATGCGGCGTTGTAAAGGTCTTTGCCGGTGCTGCAGACCGTCGAAAAACGAACGACGTTAAACGATCCCTTTCACACGCATAAATTTTTCGTCGCTTTTTCGTATATAAATCGCAAGTCTTCTTCCTGCAGCGATGTATAGACGCAATCCGCACAGGTTCGGCTTCCTCCGTCCGCGCGGTATATCTTTGCAGGCACGCAGGTCGCAAAAACGTCGCGCTTGGCTACGGGTCCTTTTTTCAGCGAAAACGACAATTTGAGCGCGTATTCCGCGCCTCGCGAAAGCTGAAAATTTTCATCGGTGCTGCCGAATACGATGCGTTCGTGATCGACATACAGGATGTCGAGCGGTTTTACGCTTCCCGAAAACGATTTTATTTTCGTCTCCCGTTCCGTAAGATAGCGGCATATCGGAATGAGCTGCAAGCCGTTGCCCGCGTTTTTTTCTTTTTTCGCTTCGGCGACAAATCGTTCGAGATATGCTTTTGCAGCCTTTTGATTTTCAAGCGCGATCGATGCCCACACGGGACGCACAAAAAGTTCGCAGCCTTCGCAGGGCACACAGTCGAAATTGACGGTCGCCTTATTGCTGCACGAATAGTAGATCGTCGCCGAAAAATCGTAATCGTGTTTCACTTCGGTATTTTTTATGCGGCAAATCGCTTCGGGGGCGGCAAAGGCAAGTCCCGATTTTACCGATCGCATTTCCGTGATAAAAAAAAGCCCGACACTGTTAAAATAGAATTCTATTCGCACCCTCTTTCCTGCAAAGCCGATTACCGACTGCGGCGGATTTTTTAATAAAATTATATCGCCGCCGTCCGAAGCGAATTGTTCCGATCTAAGCGCTACGGGAAACACGGCGGACGAAGGCGGTTTCACGGTCTCTCCCGATCCGTCTTCTTTTTCAATCGGCGTTACGGTAACGGGAACATTCCCGTCGATCAAATACCGGAGTACAAGCTCGCGCTCTATGCCGGTTAAAGTATTATTTCCCATCGAACCGCTCCCATTTCCGTATTTCGATATTATTAATTTTATACGTTTCTCCGTCTTTTTCAAAATAGAGCAGCACGTCGACGCTGCCGCCGGAAAAAGCGAAACGCACGGGAACTTCCGCGCCCGCATCGTCGATAAACGGAGAAGCGCAAAGAGATGAATTAAAAAGCGGCGTTTGCGCATCCGGAAAATCCCGTCCGAAATGCGTTTTCCATCCGCTTTTCAAATCCGACAGAAAAAAAACGTACGAAAATAAATTTTCAGGGGCAAAAGATGCGTCCGCGCTCTCGTTGCGGGAAAGTGCGGAAATAAAAGCGTCGAGCGCGTTTTGCAATTCGCGCGATACGAGGGAAGTATCGAGACTTCCTAATCCGCTCACAAAGGGATAGAGCTCTGCCGGCTGAGCAAGCGAAGCGATCATCGATTCGGCTTCAAGCTTTACCGAAGAGAGGATGCCGTTCTTTTCGGCAATCGTTTGCGTAAGCCTTTCTTTTTCGATTTCGCGCGTCCACAGCGTATCCGCGTCTTTTACAGCGGCTTTCGCGCGGAGCGTTTCCCCCGGATCGGAGACGAAGACGGCTTGATTGTCCGAACACGATGCGGCAAAAAAAAGGATACCGAACGCAAAAAAAAGGAGCGGACGCTTCATACCATAACCATAACACAATATCGTGAAAAAATCCACGTATGAACTTTTCGTTTGTCCCATATTTTATCCGGCAGCAGACAAACGAAAAAGCTCTTGTTTTCTCATCTCTTGACAATAAGTACCGAAAGATTATACCGTAATCACGGATAAATTATACGGGTACATCAGTTTTTAGGAGCGGCAATATTTTATGGAAGCGAAACTCATCGCAGAAGAAATACGATCGGGCAAAGCGATTCTCGGTATCGAACTCGGTTCGACGAGGATAAAATCGGTGCTCATCGATACGAAAAACGTCCCCGTCGCACAGGGCGCTTTCGATTGGGAAAACTCCTTTATCGACGGCATCTGGACCTATCCGCTCGATAAAGTGTACGAGGGTATTGCGGAAAGCTACGCTCGAATGAAAGAAGATGTCATGCAAAAGTACGGCGTAGAGCTCACAAAGCTGCGAGCGCTCGGCATCAGCGCGATGATGCACGGCTACCTCGCCTTCGACAAGTCCGGCAATCTGCTCGTCCCGTTCCGTACTTGGCGCAATACGATCACGACGGAAGCGGCGGCAAAGCTTTCGGCGCTCTTCGATTACCCCGTTCCCGAACGATGGAGCATATCCCATCTGTATCAGGCCGTTTTAAACGGCGAAAAGCATGTCGGAGACGTCGCGTTTATGACGACGCTCTCAGGCTACGTGCATTGGAAGCTGACAGGGAAAAAAGTGCTCGGTGTGGGAGATGCGTCGGGTATGTTTCCGATCGACATCGCAACAAAAAATTACAATAAAAAAATGCTCGCACAGTTTTCATCGCTCGTCGCGGAAAAAAAGTACGGCTGGAATATCGAAAGCGTTTTGCCCGAAGTGCTCGTTGCGGGAGACGACGCGGGCTCTCTTACGAAAGAAGGCGCCGCTCTGCTCGACAAAGACGGTACGCTCGAAAGCGGCATTCCGCTCTGCCCGCCCGAAGGAGATGCGGGCACCGGCATGGTCGCAACGAATTCGGTCGCAAAGCGTACGGGCAACGTTTCGGCAGGTACGTCCGTATTTGCGATGGTCGTGCTCGAAAAAGAGCTTTCAAAAACGTACAGCCGCAAAATCGATTTGGTGACGACGCCCGACGGTTCTCTTACGGCGATGGCACACGCGAACAACTGTACCGGAGAATACGACAGCTGGATCAAGATATTCGGCGAAGCGGCGGCAGCTCTCGGCGCTCGCTTCGACAAGAGTACGCTCTACGATGCGCTGCTCGGCCTCGCGTTGAAAGGGGACAAAGACTGCGGCGGTCTCATGCCGTACAACTATATTTCAGGCGAATCGATGACGGGTCTCGAATCAGGACGACCGCTTTTTGTGCGAACGCAAAGTGCCGGCTTTAGCCTTGCCAATTTTATGCGCGCCCAACTCTTTACCGCACTCGGCGCGCTGCGTACCGGCATGGACATTCTGTTCGACAAAGAGCACGTCGCCCTCGATACCCTCGTCTGCCACGGAGGATTTTTCAAAACGGCGGAAACCGGTCTTCGCGTTATGGCGGCGGCAATGCACACGAAAGTCGCCGCTCTCGACACGGCGGGCGAAGGCGGCCCGTGGGGAATCGCCCTCCTCGCTTCATATATGGTACATAAAAACGGACGCAGCCTCGCGCAATTTTTAAACGAAGACGTATTTGCATCGAGCGAATCGAAAACCGTCGTACCCGATCCCGCCGACGTCGAAGGATTCAATACATTCTTTGCGCGCTATACGAAGGGATTGCCCGTCGTAAAGGCCGCGACGGAATACATCGATTGGTAGAAACGACAATTTTTTACGGGAGACAAATATGGCAGGTGCATATCAAAGTTTAAAAGAAGAAGCATACGAAGCGAATATGGAAATCCCCAAACACGATCTCGCCGTGTACACGTGGGGCAACGTTTCCGCATTCGATGCGGGAAAAGGCGTGTTTGCGATAAAGCCGTCGGGCGTCCCTTATTCCGAATTGACGAGCGACGCTATGGTCGTCGTCGATTTGGACGGAAAAATCGTCGAAGGGAAACTGCGCCCGTCTTCGGACACGCCGACGCACATCGTTTTGTATAAAGAATTCGCTGTAAAAGACGGATGCAAAGTCGGCGGAATCATCCACACGCATTCGCCGGCTGCAGTCGGTTGGGCACAGGCGATGCGCGCCGTTCCGCTTTTCGGTACGACGCACGCCGATCACATCCAAACGGAAATCCCGTGTACGCCCTATCTTTCAAAAGAAGCCGTCGAACGCGATTACGAAAAAGAGACGGGTACGCTGATCGTCGAGCATTTTAAACAGCACGGCTACAATCCGGCCGAAACGAATATGGTACTCGTCGGCGGACACGGCCCCTTTGCGTGGGGAAGCGATGCGGCAAAAGCGGTGTACAACGGTGTCGTCCTCGAAGAAGTGTGCAAGATGGCGCTCAATACGATACTCGTCAATCCGGGCGCGATGCAGCTTCCCGACTACATCGTCAACAAGCACTATATGCGAAAGCACGGCCCCGCCGCTTACTACGGACAGCAAAACAGATAGCGGCAATTTAAATTTTTCGACAGCCCGCCGAACAATCCGTCTACCGTTTCGATGCTTTCGTCCGCTCAGGCAGGTACGCTTCGTCGCGGATACGCACGAGAGAAGAGCTTTCAAGCGCCGTCGAACTGTAGAGCACGCACGGATGTCCGTCGAATGCCCATGAACGAAGCGTGCCCGTTTCAGGATCGATGAGGAGCCACTCGCCCGCTTCCGCTTTTCGAAGCGCGCATCCGGGCGAAATGATTTCAAGCGTATCGGCCGTATCGATTTTATTAAAAGGCGTAAACTCATACATACGCCAGCCGTCTTTTTTTTCGGCTGCGGCGGGTATTTTTTCAGGATGATTTTTCAAATCGCGTTCGCGAGCAAAGCGTGCTTCGTTACACAAAGCCGCAAGCGATTTTTGAAAATCGCACACCGTTTTTTCTCCGCGCAAAAAGATCTCGCTTTGCTCCGCTTCGCTCACTTCGCTTCCGATTTCCGCCGCAAGCGCATAGGGACTGTCGGATGCGCCGCTTGTCGTCACGTCGGCGTCTTCGCGGCTGTAGTAAAATCCCGTCGTCGATTCCCGATGCGGCACATTGTCGAGCTCCGCGATAAAAGGAGCAGCCTCTTCGGAAGAAATTTTGCCGTCGAGCGCGTCGAGCGCTTTACGGTACGCCCTCGTTACGAGCGCAACGTAATACACGCTTTTCATCCGCCCTTCGATTTTTATCGCGTCGATACCCGCGTCTTTCATATCCGAAAGCTTATCGATCATATTGAGATCTTTACTCGAAAGGACTGCGGTAAAATTATCGCCTTCAAAAATCGGAAAATACTCACCTGCTCTTTTTTCTTCCGAAAGCCGCAATACACCCGATGAGGCGAGGCGCTTCGCAGCATCAGAATCGAAAAACCGATTTTCGTCCGCGCTCACGCTGAAATTCCAGCGGCACGTATGAGAGCAAAAACCGCTCTGAGCGCTCCGTCCCGTAAGATAGGCGCTCATGAGACAGCGACCGGAATAGGCGATGCACATGGCGCCGTGACAAAAGGCTTCGAGCTCCATGTCGGGAACGGCGTCTTTAATTTCTCGGATCTCTTTTAGCGAAGCTTCCCGTCCGAGCACGATGCGTTTAAATCCGAGCCGCTTATAAAACAAAGCGGCGGAAGCGTTGATGCAGCTCGCCTGCGTGCTCAAGTGAAGCGCCGCGCCGGGGAACGCTTTTTGCAAAATCGGCACGATGCCCAAATCCTGCACGATAAACGCATCGATCGGATAGCGCTTAAAATAATCGATATTGTTTTGAAAAGAAGCGATATCGTCATTGTGAAAGGCGATGTTGAGCGCGCAGTAAAGTTTTTTTCCGGGAAAGCGTTTTTTGAGCTCACATACTTGCTCGTATTCGTCGTCGTAAAAATTGTCGGCTTTGACGCGGAGCGAAAAATGCTTGAGACCGATGTACGCGGCGTCCGCTCCGTACGCGTATGCACAGTATAATTTTTTTACATTGCCTGCAGGCGAAAGAAGTTCCATCGCAAAACTGCGCGCTACGCGTCCGACTGCAAAGAGTTTTCGAGACGCGGCTTATTGTGAAAGGATGTGCCCGCATCCGTATCGCCTTCTCCGGATATGACGCTGCCCGCCTTTCCGATCGCGAGGTGCGTTTCCCACAGGTGATCGTCGGCAAACTGAAAAAACGGCATCATCTTCGGCCACACATCGAGTTCGCACTGCCCGCCGTTCGATACGAGCAAATTCGAAAACCGTTCGGTATCGCCGAGTAAAAGCTCCTTTTCGCCGCACTGTATATATACAGGCGGAAAATCGGAAAGCTGTTCCTTTGCCGCATACAGAGGAGAGACGAGCGGATTCGTTAAATTGGAAGCAAAGGTATATATCTCCCCGCAGCGCAAAAGCGTTTCTCCGTTTATCAATTCGTCCGAAGCTTTTTTACCCTTTGAAGCGGCAGCCTCTTCGGAAAAATCGAGCCACGGAGAAAGAAAGACGAGGCGGGAAACGCCCATACGGTATTTTTCGCGGAGACTGAACAGGAGCGCACAAGCGATGGAAGCGCCCGAGCCGTCGGAGGCGATGATGATCTCGGGATGAGCGGCAGCTTTTTCCGCAGAAGCGTCGAGCGAACAGGCCACCTGCAATTCCGTGTACACCGTACGGAACACCGCCTGCACGTCTTCGAGCGCAGCCGGATAGGGATGCGCCGGTGCGAGGCGGAATTCGGGCACGACGACGCGGCTGAAAGATTTTGCCGCAAGGCGCGCGCAAAAACCTCGCCACGAAGCGCGGGAGCCTGCGATAAAGGAGCCGCCGTGAATATAGATGATGATGCGCCTCGAAGAATATATTTCCGGCGAAAGGACATCGCAGGAAACTCCTCCGTAATTGTAATCGGCGCAGTCGACGTGATTGGGCAAAACGGGACAGGCAAAACCTTCTTCCATCCTGCTTCGGAACGAGTCGACGTTTAATTTCGGAGCGTAGACGAGAAGCTTGAGCCGTTTGAGCGCTGCGCGTCTGTCCTGTTGTACTGCCATTGGAGCAGTATAGCAAATTTAAAGAACTTCCGCTATACTCGTTTATTATGCCAATTAAGATTCAATCGGATTTGCCGGCACGCAGCATCCTCGAACGCGAAAACGTATTCGTCATGACCGACAAACGGGCAAAAGCGCAGGATATCCGCCCGCTCAAAATCGCGATCGTCAATCTTATGCCGGTAAAAGAAATAACGGAAACGCAGCTTTTGCGCGTTTTGGCAAACACGCCGCTGCAAGTTGAAATATCGCTCGTGCGCATGGAAAATCACGTATCGCGCCATACGAGCCGCTATTATCTCGAAAAATTTTACATCACGACGAGCGCGCTTTTAAAGCACAAATTCGACGGCATGATCATAACCGGCGCACCCGTCGAACAACTGCCCTTCGAACAGGTCGATTACTGGGACGAACTGTGCGCCATCATGGACTACGCGAAGACGAACGTATTTTCAACGTTATACGTGTGCTGGGGCGCGTTCGCGGGATTGTATCACCTCTACGGTATCGATAAACACCCGCTCGACAAAAAAATGTTCGGCGTATTTATGAACACGCGCCTCACGAACGCGGACCCGCTGCTGCGCGGTTTCGACGACAGCTTTCCGATTCCGCAGTCGCGCCACACGACGATCCGAGCCGAAGACGTCGCTTCTTGCAAAGCGCTCGTCGCCCTCGCTTCTTCACGAGAATCGGGAACGACGCTCATCAAATCGAAAGACAACCGCGAAATCTTTATGACCGGTCACCTCGAATACGATACCGACACGCTTGCCGAAGAATATGTCCGCGACAAAAAAAAGAATCTTCCGATCGCAATCCCCGAGCACTATTTTCCGGGCGACGATCCGCAAAAAACGCCCGCTTCGACGTGGAGAAGCACGGCGTATTTATTTTATTCGAACTGGCTCAACTATTACGTCTATCAGGAAACGCCGTTCAATTTCGTATGATCAACAATTTTAATCGGGAGTCCGGATTATGAAAAAGTATCTGTTTATTTTCGATATGGGAAGCGTACTCGTCGAAAACGACGAACCGTGGCCCGAAGCGATGAAAGCGCTCGGTCTTCCCGATGCTTCGAAAGAAAACTCACCGTACATCCATCTGTACCGCGCGGCGGCCCGAGGCGATATCACATCGATGGAATTTTCACTCCTCGTCGCCGAACGCGCAAAGCTCCCCCGTCCGACGGAAAATTATTGGAAAAAATTTTTCCGCCCGACGCTGAAAACCGAAACGGCGAAACTCATCAAAGCGATAAAAAAATCGGACGTGCGCATCGTATGCGGCACGAACACGTTCGACGTGTATTACGACTATCTTTCGGAAGCGGGCTTTTACGCCGACTTCGATAAAGTGTACGCATCCTGCTTTATGCACACGAGAAAGCCCGACGTATCGTTTTGGCAGTATATCCGCAACGAAGAAAAAACATACGATTTTTCCGATATGCTCTTTTTCGACGACTCCGAAGCAAATGTGCGCGCCGCGGAAAGCCTCGGCATACACGCTCACCGCTTTACGGGCGCCGATAAAGCGAAGGAATTCATTCTGTCTGTTTTGGGAAACGACTGTAAAATCGATTTTAATAAATTTTAATAAATACGGCAAATGCGATGATCGAACACGGACTGAAAACGACGCATGCGGTAAAATACGAAAAAAACAGTTTTCACGATGCGATGCTCCGTATCGTCGCCGTTTCGTCTCTCCTGCCTCTCTTTTCGGCGGTGATCGCATTTTGCATTTTCGCATACATTTACTTTAACGCGGGTATCCTTGCGGAAAACAAAAACGACAACGAAGCGGTCGCTCACGAGCTTCGCTCGATCTTTCAAACCTATGTACAGGAATTGAATGCTTCGGCCTTCGACTTCGAAGCGAAACTGCCGCAAGGTGAAAACGCCAATACGTTTTTGACGCTTGAAATTCAATTTATGAATCGGCAGGGACATTCGGCCGATTTTTACCTCTTCGATGAAAATTCCCGCCTGCTCTTTTCTTCCACATCGATGCCGCTCTCCTTTATGCCGCCCGATGTCGGACGTAACTGGGGTTTATACAAGAGGATGGAAAGGAGGCCGGGTACCGTTCAGTGCGTATTTTTCCGCGGCAATCTCCTCATCGGAAAAAAACTCGCCGAAGGCTGTGCCGTATTTGTCATCCCCGCATTCTATTTTACAACCCACACCCTCGAGCACGTTTCAAATATCGCCGTCACGAACCGCTACGGAGAAATAGCGCTTTCATCGACGACGATGTTTACCGGCAATTTTAACCGGCTCGATCCGCAGGCTGCAAAGGCAGCGTCGTTTTTTTCTTTTAAGAACAACCGCTATTTTAAAACGGAGCGCCGCATACGTCTCGCAGACGAAACGTTTATCGTCTATACCTTTTCCGCCGTCAAGCGGACTTTCGCAATGCTCGTCTTAGGCGGTTCGATATTGCTGTGCATCATCGCGCTTTCAGGCCTCATCACCTATGCGGCCGTTGCGCGCTCGGTTACAAAGCGGACGAATTCGATTGATAAAATAACGGCGTGCTTCGACGAAGTACAAAAAGGCAATTTAACAAAGCGGATGACGCTCGAAGAAAACGACGAATTTGCCGTCATCGCGAATTCATACAATACGATGATTCAAAGCATCGACGAGCTGCTGCGGAAGAACAAAGAGATAAACGAAGAGACGACGAGAGCGCAGATCAAACAGCTTGAAAGCCAATTCAATCCGCATTTTCTGTCGAACACGCTGCAGGTTATCAAATACATGGTAACCCTCGAACCGGACGCCGTCCCTGCGATCATCGACCATCTTTCAAAACTGCTTCGCTACAGTATAAACGCTTCGGAAGCAAGGTGTACGCTTGCCGAAGATTTGGAATACACGAAACACTATATCGCGATCCAGCGCTTCCGTTTTACCGATACGCTCGACTGTAAACTCGATGTTTCAGAAGCGGCGCAAAGCTGCATCGTGCCGAAACTCCTCGTGCAGCCGCTCATCGAAAACGCAATCCAATACGGTTTAGCCGGAACCGGCGGAAAGAGAAAATTATTAATTATTATACGCGCTCATATCGAAAACGGAAACCTCATCATCAACGTTACGGATGACGGTAACGGCATGGACGAAAAAAAAGTTTCCGAACTGCACGAGATGCTTTCCGAGCGTACGCGGACGACGAATCACTTCGGCCTGTACAATATCGCAAAACGCATACGCTTGCTCTACGGAGAAAAATCGGATATGATTATTAAAAGCGGCTTGCGACGAGGAACTTCCGTAACGATATTTTTCCCCGCAATATTTTGATTATGTATAAAGTGCTTATCGCAGAAGATGAAGAATTGATCCGCCGAGGACTGGTCTACACGATAGATTGGCTTTCACTCGGCTGCACCGTCATAGGAGAAGCGGCGGACGGCCTTGAAGGTTTACAAAAGATCAAAGAGACGCATCCCGACATCGTCATAGCCGATATCCGCATGCCGGGTATCAGCGGCCTCGAAATGATTGAAAAAGCAAAAGAATCCGGAGAAGGTTTTTACGCGATCATCCTGTCGAGCTACAGCGAATTCGATTATGCGAGACAGGCGATCCTCCTCGACGTCGGCGAATACTTGGTTAAACCGATCGTCGACGACGAACTCGAAGAAGCGATCGAAAGAGCAAAAGAGAAAATCGGCGAATCGGCGAAAACCGACATCGACGGAACGGCAAAAACGGAAGTCGATCAAAGCGGCCGCGTGCTTCGGTTTTTCAACGGCAGCGTACAAAGCGGCAACTTTTACGTCGCGGAAACGATCAAGCGCATTGAAGACGCCTACCGGACAAAGATTACTATAGAAGATATAGCGGCCTCTCTCGGCGTTTCCGTAAGCTATTTGAGCAGAAAAATCAAGAGGGAAACGAATATGACCTTTGTCGATCTGCTCAACGGCTTGCGTATCGCAAAGGCTGCCGAATTGCTGAATACGGGAAAATACCGCATGTACGAAATCGCCGAAATGACGGGTTTTACGAATTACAAATATTTTTGTACGGTTTTTAAGCGCTACACGGGTTACGCGCCGTCAAAGCTCGTCCGATAAAAGTCTCGACGCAGAGGATTTGTACGGCAAACGCGGACACAGGCACAAACGTGTGAAGTTCATTTTTCCGAACCTTTTTACCGAATTTTAGGATTGCGTTATTAATAAAGCGGAATTAAAATTAATAAATAAGAGGTATTAACTATGAAACGAAGCATTATTTTAACGGCGACGCTCGCGGTCGCCGTGCTCGCAGGCTGCTCGAAAAAATCGGGAAGCGGAGCTGAAAGTGCAGCTTCGAGCTGGAAGCCGGAAAAAGACGTAACGGTTATCGTCGCATACAAAGCCGGAAGCGGTACGGATACGGGAGCGCGCATCCTGTGCTCGGTCGCCGAAAAATATGTCGGCAAAACGCTCATCGTCACGAACAAAGAAGGCGCCGACGGAAAGATCGGGTATACGACGCTCGCCACTTCAAAGCCCGACGGCTACACGATCGGCTTTATCAATCTGCCGACCTTCAGTTCGCTTTCCATCCAGCCGAACAGCCCCTTTACGAAAGATTCGATCGTTCCGATCTGCAATCACCTGTTCGAACCCTCGGTCGTCGTCGTACGCAAAGACGCGCCGTGGAACACGATCGAAGAATTGATCGACTACTGCAAAGCGCATAAAAACGAAGTCAAATGCTCGACGAACGGCGTCAAAGCGTCGAACCACATCGGTGCGCAGCTTTTGGCAAAAGCGGCCGGTTTTGAAATCAGCTGCATCCCCTACGGCGGAACCGCCGACCAGCTCCTCGCGCTTCGTCAGGGCGAAGTCGATATGTCCGTTCCGAAATCGGCCGATGTCGCCCCGCTCATCGGAGACAACGGAGAGCTCAAAGTGCTCGCGACCTATACGGAAAACCGCCTCGCCGAAATGCCGGACGTTCCGACGCTGAAAGAAAAAGGCTATAACCTCGTCTACGGTTCGGCACGCGCCCTCGTCGCGCCGAAAGGTACCCCGCAGGCCGCGATCGATTTCTACGTCGATGCGTTCGAAAAGACGATAAACGATCCCGACAATATCGAAAAGAGCAAAAACGCGGGTCTCGCACTCGACTTTATGTCACCCGATGCGCTCGGCCAGTTTATGGACGCGCAGGAGGACTTCGTCAAAAATACGCTTCCCACATTGTTCAACTGACGGAGCATGCCGTAAAACGTCGATTGATCCGCATGAACATCGATCGGCGTTTTCGAAAAGCTGCGGCGAGCCGTTGTATGCAGCCGCAGCTTTACCGTCTCCATCTTCGGAGGTTATATGAAAAAAAGCGATATCATTTTAGTTGCGGCAGTCTATGCGATTACCGCTTTTTTCTTTGTCATGGTGCTGCAATATCCGAGCGACGTGCGCATCTATCCGATCTTTATCATGACGGTACTCGCCGTATTGACGACGATGCATTTGATCGGCTGTCTCGTAAAATTCGCTCGGGAGAAAAAAATCGAAAACGATATGCCCCTTCTCTTCGAGCATTTTAAAGCCAAGCAATTTTTTACCGTTTTTGCAATGCTGCTCGCATACGTCGTTTTAATAAACGTACTCGGTTTTTACGTTTCAAGTCTTTTGTTCATCGCGGGAACGCTTATATTTTTTAAGATCAAACCGCTGTACATCGTCATAACGACCGTCGTATTTCTCGTTTTGATTTACGGCGGATTTTCAACGTTTTTGCATGTTCCGCTTCCGCGGGGTCTGCTGATCTGAAAAGCGGGAGGTATTTTATGGATTTTTCGTTAATCGGCGCGGGATTCGTCAACGCACTTATGCCGCTCAATCTGCTTGCAATGCTGTTAAGCACGACGATCGGCATCATCATCGGAGCGCTTCCCGGTCTTTCAGCCGCTATGGGTGTCGCGCTCATCATTCCGATCACCTTCGGTATGCCGCCTTCGACCGGTCTCATCGTGCTTGCAGGCATTTACTGCGGTGCGATTTTCGGCGGCTCCATTTCAGCGATATTGATTCACACGCCCGGCACTCCCGCTTCCGCAGCGACCGCGATCGACGGCTACCAGCTGACCCTCCAAGGCAAAGCGGGTAAAGCGCTCGGAACTGCGGTTATCTCGTCGTTTTTCGGCGGGCTTTTAAGCTGCATTTCCCTTTACTTTTTTTCGCCGCCGCTTGCAAAGCTTGCGATGGCGTTCGGAAGCCCGGAATATTTTTGGCTTTCGATTTTCGGTTTGACGATCATCGCCGGCGTCAGCTCCGACTCCATGATAAAGGGACTCATTTCCGGCGCGTTCGGTCTTTTGCTTTCGACGATCGGCATGGATACGATGAACGGCGTATTCCGCTTTACGTTCGGACAGGCGGCCTTGTATGAAGGGCTTCCGTTTACCGCGACGCTCATCGGACTCTTTTCGATGTCGCAAGTGCTCGTGCTCGCCGACCACAAAATCCGCAAAGCCGGAGAATTGGTCGATTTCGACGACCGCGTCCTCCTCAACCGTAAGGAGATGAAACTGATCGCGCCGACGATTTTGCGCTCGTGGATCATCGGCAACGTCATCGGTATCCTCCCGGGTGCGGGCGCGTCGATCGCGTCTTTCCTCGGCTACAACGAAGCGCGGCGCGCATCGAAGCACAAAGAAGCATTCGGGCACGGAAGCATCGAAGGAGTTGCCGGCTCCGAAGCGGCGAACAACGCGGTTACCGGCGGCTCTCTCATTCCGACGCTCACGCTCGGCATCCCCGGCGAAAGCGTTACGGCGGTTCTCATGGGCGGTCTTTTGATCCACAATATGCAGCCCGGCCCCGACCTCTTCAACAAATACGCTGCCGTCACCTATACGTTTTTTGCGGGCTTTGCGTTCGTACAGTTTTTTATGCTCGCGCTGGGACTGTGGGGCAGCAGATGGTTTGCAAAAATTTCGCGCGTATCCGACGCGATTTTGATCCCGATCATATTTGCACTGAGCGTCGTCGGATCCTATGCGATCCGCAACAGCATGGCGGACGTCGTCATCATGTTCATCTTCGGCGTCATCGGCTACTTTGTAAAACTCTTCGGCCTCAACTCCGCAGCCATCGTCTTAGCTCTCATCCTCGGCCCGATCGGAGAACGCGGCCTTCGCCGCTCGCTCTTGCTTTCGAAGGGAAATCCTGCTATCCTGTTTTCAACGCCGGTTTGCTGGGTCTTGATAGCGTTGTGCGTATTCAGTATATTCTCTCCCATGCTCATGCAAAAACTGGAAAATAAATACAAGGAGCGCGATCCGAACGCGGATATGCCGAAAGACTGATAATGACAAATGCCGTTTTTGATTTGCCGGAAATACTGACATCGCTGAATACCGTTTCGGTGTTCGTGCGCCTCGCGCTCGCCGTAGCTTTCGGAGGCATACTCGGACTCGAACGGGGGAGAAAACACCGCCCCGCGGGTTTTCGCACGTATATGATCGTCTGCCTCTCTTCGGCGCTCATCATGATCACGGACTTATACCTCGTCGAATTCTACGGCACGGGAGATCCCGCGAGGCTCGGCGCGCAAGTCATCAGCGGCATCGGCTTTCTCGGCGCCGGCAGCATTATGATAAGCAATATGCGTATTAAAGGCATTACAACCGCCGCCGGTCTTTGGGGATCGGCGGGATTGGGTCTTGCGATCGGGGCGGGATTTTACATCGGCGCCTTTATCACCGGACTCTTTTTGCTCGTCATCCTGACGATTATGAGCAGGATCGACGCGCGGATGAACGCGATGAGCCGTTCGATGATCGTCTTCGCCGAATTCAAATCGACGGAAGCGTTTACGTCCTTTGTAAAAGAAGCACGCAAAATGAACTGCACATTGTCAGACATCGAAATGAAAAAATCGCTGCTCGACGGAGATTACGTCGGCGTCAACATCGCAATTTCGCTTCCGAAGCGGCAAAACCATGCCGAAGTCATTCAGCAATTCGGCGCACTCAAAGGTGTAAAATACATCGAAGAATTGTAACGTGTCGGTAAACAATCGACTCAGGACAACCGTCTTGACTATATAGAGTTGTCTTAAAAGTCGGTTCCTTTTTTTCGCCCCCATAACGCGCCCCCGTTTCAAACGAGGGCGATCCGTGCTATACTGACGCTATGCGTACCCCTTTCCGCGCGCTTTTGTTTTCCGCAGCGCTTTCCGTTTTTACGGGCTGCTTTCAAAAGGCGAAAGGCGGCGATGCGAACACGCTCGTCGTCGCAAGTCCCCACCCGCTCGTACTCATCGTTCCCGTCATAGAAAATTTCGAAAACGAAACGGGGATCGCCGTCGAACTCGTACAGGGCGGCACAAAAGAAATACTTAAAAATCTTCAAATGCACCCCGACGCTTCTCCGTACGATGTGCTGTGGGGCGGCTCCTACGCGTCGGTGCTCCCCGCTTCTTCTCTCTTCGATTCCTACATCAGCGTAAACGAAGCGTATATCAGGGATGAATATAAAAACGTCGAAGGGATGATGAACCGCTTTTCCGACGTGCCGAGCGTTTTAATGATCAACAAAAAGCGGCTCGGCGACGTCGCAGTCTCAGGCTACGACGATCTCCTCAATCCGAAATTAAAAGGCGCGATCGCGTTCGGAAACCCGGAAACGTCGTCGTCGGCATGGGAACATTTAATAAATATGCTCTACGCCGAAGGCAAAGGAAATCCCGACGACGGCTGGGACTACGTAAAAAAGCTGTGCAAAAATCTCGACGGCATTCTTTTAAACTCTTCGAGTGCGGTGTACAACGGGGTCGCGGACGGGCGCTTTGCAGTCGGTTTAACTTTCGAAGAGGGCGGCGCCAATTTTGCCGAAAAAGACGACAACATAGCCCTCGTCTACATGAGCGAAGGCGTCGTCTTCACTCCCGACGGCGTCTATATGCCGAAAAAAATCCGGCACAAAGACAACGCCGTCCGATTTATCGATTATGTGACGGGGAAAAACGTACAAAGCTATATCGCAAAAAAAATGAACCGCCGTTCCGTGCGAAGCGACGTCGACACTAAAAGTCTCCTTCCGGCAAAGAGCGCAATCAAGTGTATCTCGGTAGATTACGCGTATACGACGTCGCATCAAAGCGAATGGGTAGAGCGCTTTCTCGATATCTTTGAAAGCGCGAGGCAAAGCGATGAATAGCACTGTGCACTTCAAAGAAGAAATACGCCGCTCGTTCATAGCGCATTCGCTCATTCCGTCCGTCGCGTTTGCAAGTATCGTCATCATCACTTCCGTTTTTCTGTGGAACGTAAATCTCTACCGCACGCTCGTGCGCGAAAACAAAAAGCTTGCCTCCGTTTTGAGCGCAGCCGTAGCCTCATACGGTGCTTTTATCGAAGAGAAAAGTCTTTCTTCCGAAAGAAGAATTTTTGACGACGCACCTTTCGTCTCCGAAGCGTATACCGTGTTGAAAGAATTTATCCATACGCAAAAGATCGCCGCGAATTTTACGCTGCTTTCCCCGTCGTACGGTATCGTACTGCAAGGAAGGACTGATGACGACTTTATCGTTCCCGAATGGCAAAATCAATTTACCTGGGGCGCGCTCGGCCGTATGCGTGAAAAGCCTGACCGAACGGTGATAGAACTGTCGTCGGAATACAATACAAGCGGAAAAAGCGAAATCGTCATCGGCCGCGCGCTCGAATCGAAAAACGGAATCGCAGGCTACATCATCTTTACGATAGACGAAGATGCCGTGCGTTCATCTTTCAGTCCTGCCATCCCCTTTGCGGTCACCGATACAAAGGGTACGCTCTTTGCCGCTTCTTTTCAGCATGCGGCAAATGCGGCGGGAAAACTCGCGGACGGCTATCGAAGCGAGAAGCGATATTATTTTACGGAAAACGAAGCGGTGTTCCGCACGTCGACGGCGGGCGGCGCCTTCGACGTCTATACCTTTCAAAATACGCAGCAGATGAGGAGCGCTTTTTTAATAATCGCATTAACGACGCTTTCGGTTCTCGCGCTTGTCATCGGCGGTCTCTTTGTCAGCGCAGGTAAGATCGCCGAAAACGAATCGCGCTCTCTCACGCAGATCGCGGAACTTTGCGGCGAAGTCGAACGCGGCAATCTCGGCGAGCGTCTTTCGGTTTCCGGCAACATCGAATTTCAAAAGATCGCAAACGCTTACAACGATATGCTCGACACCGTACAGCGCCTCATCGATGAAAACAAAAAGGAAACGCACGAACGCTATGTCGCTGA
>ERZ772967.824-NODE-824-length-22913-cov-8.482588_pt1 | contig 22913 bp, 21 predicted proteins | sample MGYA00511677_ERZ772967 | MGnify/ENA primary metagenome ERZ772967 (study PRJEB29015, sample SAMEA2737931) | human oral metagenome | biome: human oral; feature: human-associated habitat; material: dental | place: China | collected 2146 ...
CGAAATAAAAGAGCGCGTTTCCGTCTTTATCGAATACGTCGACGCGGCTGTTTCCGTAGTCGGTCACGTAGATGTTTCCGTTTTCGTCTTCGGCGAGATATTGCGGGCCGACGCATTGACCGACGCCGCGTCCCTTCGAGCCGATATATTTAATAAATTTTCCGTCGGGGTTCAAAAGCGAAAGCCTGTCGCCCGCGCTTTCGCTGACGAGCATATTGCCGCTTTGAAGCGCAATCACGTCGAGCGGCCGATCGAATCCGTTGATCGGTCCTTCGGCGCGGAGAACGACGGTGCCGTTGACGTTTATCTTCAAGAGTTCGTTGGAACCGTAGGCGACGACCCACAGAGTGCCGTCGGCAAGCGGAAGAGAGGAAACGGGTTCGCTGAACACGAGGACATCTCCGTTCATGCCGGGAAAGCTTCCCGCTTCCGTATAGCGCGCGTCTTTTCCGTAGGCATCGCCCGTCACGCGCCGCTCGCTCACGACTTCGATCCTGTTTTGCATGAGGATGCCGCCGTACCCGTTTTCGTAGGCTCTCTTCCACGATGCGAGCGCTTCGCCTTCGAGGCCGCTTCGGTAATAAGCTTTACCGAGCCAGTCGAGTATCAAATTGTCGTCGCTTTTGTATGAAAGGAAACGTTCGAACTGCAAAATCGCTTCGTTGAACGCGCCTCGGTAATAAGCCTGCACGCCGCGCCGGAACTCTTCGGACGCAAAACCTTCGTCGGCCGTACGCATCCTTCCGGGAGCGGAAAGACCTGCCGTATCCTCTGCAAAAAGAGAAGCGGCGAACAGCAGCAATAAAAGGAGCGCTTTTTTCACCGCGCGAAAAGAAGCCCCACTAGGGAAAGCATTTTTACGTATCGATTTTTTTGCCGAATGAACGGAATACGGTGCATGGGAAAAAAGATTTTTCATCGGTCGTCCTTAAAAGCCTCAAGCTGCGCGACGTGTTCTTTGATGACGGCGTTCGAACCGTCGAGCTTTTGCGCTTCCGTAAGATATTTTGAAGCTTCTTCCATGAGGCCGAGTTTGAAATATACCCACCCCAGCGAATCGAGGCACGCAGCGGATTTCGGTTCGGATGCGACCGCTTTTTTGCAGTAGGTCAGCGCTCGCGTCAAATCGGTATTTTCGCATGCGAGCACGTATCCCATGCCGTTCAGCGACGTGAGATTTTCGGGATCGATTTCAAGCGATTTTTCGTAATATTCGAGACATTTTTTAACGTCGTTTTGCTCCCACGCGATAAAGGCGATAGCCGCATAGACGGATGCGTTGCGGTAGCCCGTTTCGAGCAATTTGTTGAGTTCGAATTCGGCAAGACGCCTGCGGCCGGAAAGCGCGTAGATGACGGCGAGGAGAAAGCGGCACTGCAAAACGCGCTCGAGTTCCGTACCCGATGTAACCACCTGTTCCAAATACAAAAGCGCGTCGTCGTAGCGTTCGAGCTTCGCATAGCACAGCCCGATGTAATACGCGAGCTCTATGCCGTCGATGCCCGTATCCTGAGGAAGCGCGAGAAAAAACGCGAGAGAGTCCGCATATTTTTTTTGCTTATACAGCAGTACACCCTGCCGCACTATATCGGGATTTTCGGATGATTTTCTTGCTTCGTTTGCCATGTTCCCACCAACACATTATTTTACACCGAAAACGAAATGCCGTCCACTCCTTTTGCCGCGCGCACTTCGGCATAGATGCGAGAGACGGCGACAAAGCCTTTTTCGCATACCGCATTGTCGCTTGTATCTCCGCCGTGCGTAACGATGTCCCCTCCGCAAAAAAAGCTGTACCGGTCGCCGTCGGGTCCTTCGAGCACGTGAACGGCATCCCTATATTCGCGAAACGATATTTCATCGGCAAAGGAAGCGCCGCCGTAGCGATCGAGAGACAAACCGTTGACGTTTACAAAAACGCACAGACCGTCGGGAGTGCCGTCTCCGTTTGCCGTATGCGTAAGCGAAATGAGCGATGACAGATTGGAAGAAGCAAAGCGCGCCATCGCATCGTAACGCCAGAAGCCGTCCGAAGAGCGCACGCTGAAGGCGATTCCCGGCACTCCGTAGAGCACCGCCTGCCTCGCTGCAGCCGCAGTTCCCGAATAGAGAATATCCGTTCCGATATTTGCACCGCGGTTGATCCCCGAAAGCACGGCATCCACGCCGTTTCCGATGATGCCGCTTTTGAGCGCGGTGATGACGCAGTCGGCAGGCATACCGGAGCACGAATAGATACGCTGTCCGTGCTCTTTTATTCGAAGCGGCTTATCCATCGTAATGCGGTTCGAAGCGGCCGAGCGGTTTCTGTCGGGCGCAAATATCCACACTTCGTGACCGGCATCGGACAAGTGTCGAGCAAGCGTTTTTATGCCGTCGGCGGAAAATCCGTCGTCGTTTGTTAAAAGCAGTTTCACCGTGAAGTCCTATATTCGACCTATTACTTTACGATGTGCGCGCCGTCGGCGGGCAGCACGCGGTACGAAGACGGATGAAAGCCGAATATCCTTTCATATTCGGAAAGCTTCGTTCGAAACGCTTCTTCGTCTTCTTTTCTGATAAACGTATACAGACATCTCCCGAAGCCCTTTCCCGTAATGCGGCCGCACGTAACGGGGTTTCGAAGCTGTTCGAGATTCGGCTCGAGTTCGCCGACGCGTTTTAATATCCAGTCGATTTCCGGACACGAAATCTCGAACAAGTCGCGCATGCTTTCATGGCTGTGATTGACTGCGCGCGCAAATTTTCCGAAATCCTTTTTGACGAGGGCGGTTCGCGCATCGATGACATCGTTGTGTTCGCGCATGATGCACAAGAGTTTCCGCCTCGTATCTTCGTTTACCGCAGAAAGCGTTTCGTTTATTTCGGTGACATTGTTTTCGTACTGCCAGCCGCCGTATACGCCCCGCTTCCGTTCGCGGAGATCGCCGAGCAAAAGCGCGTTTTCCGATTCGTGGATCGTATTTTCATCCCACACGGATATGCGCGGCACCCTCGCGTCGGTAAGGAGGATGAGAGAATCGTCGAACGGAAAATCGATGTAATCGTAGACTGCGCGCGCGTGGTCGGTGATGAGCAGCTTTCCCGCTTTCGAATAGAGGGCGGCAAAATTGTCGGCATTGTAGTTGCCTATTTTCAAAAACGATTTATTGCCGCGCTCGATCGCCTCAAGCATTTCCGCATCGCTCATGTCGAGCGAAAAGAGTTCGCGAAGCGCAAGAGCGCTCGCCGCCTTTATCGCCGTCGTAATGCCGAAGCCCGCGGACGGAAGGATATCGCTGTACACGGTGATGTTCATGCCGCCGAGCGTACATCCTCCTGCAAGGAATCCCGAAATGACGGCTTTAATCGCATTTGCCCAGCGGTCTTCGCGTCTGAATTTCAGCGACGAAAGATTCGAGCGCTTCCGCTCGTTCATCTGCGAAAAATAAAATTTCAGTACGGAATCGTCGCGCTTTGAAACGGAAATGTAAACCGGAAGGTTTACCGCCATGGAAAGCGTTTTGTCGCGAAAAAACCACGAATGCTCCCCGATGAGATGAAAACGTCCGGGGGCGACAGCCGTCACTTTGGGATAAACTTCATATTCTTGTTTGTGGGCACCTCTCACCTGTTTCATACGGCAGTCCGAATCCTTAAAACGCCGCTTGTACTCGGCAGCGTTATATATTATAATATCCCGTATTGTATACTAATGAGTAACTTTTTACAAGTTTTCCGCGTGATTTTTTCGGCGATTCTCGTATCTCTGGCCATTCCGAACGAGTTTTTTTTGCTCGGATGCCCCTCTATCGCCCTCATTTCGCTTATTCCGCTCTATATCGCCGTCGCCGAATGCCGTTCCTACCGAAGCGCGTTTCGGCTCGGTGCCCTGCATACGTTTTCCGTCCATCTGTTTTCGAGTTTTTGGCTCGCCTTTTTTAAAGATTTTGCGATTTTTACCCTCGGCGCATCGGCACTCGGTACGGGTCTCATCGGCGGTATTTTGGGGCGTATGCTCTACGTCCCCTACGCACGGTACGGCGGATGCAAAAGGCTTGTAAAGGGAGCGGAACCGGCGTCACAAAAATATCTTGCCGAAGGAGCGGGACTTTCATCTTACGGCATTCCGTTCCGCGTCTTTTGGTTTTCGTGTGCATACACGCTCTACGAATGGTATAAAGCGTCGGGAACGGGCTTTCTCGCATATCCGTGGGGCACGCTTTCGTCGAGCGCATTTCCGTGGCGGCTTTTTATGCAGATCGCCGATCTCACAGGCGCATACGGCGTTTCGTTTTTGTTTGCGCTGTGCTCGGCAGTCTGTGCGGAAGGCCTTTTGCTTCTCAAACGGGCGCCGCATCTTATCGTACCGCGCGCTTCTCTTTCGGCGCTCAAGCGTACGGCGGGTGTATGCATTACGCTCTTTGCGCTTTCGTTTTTATACGGAGCTTTTCAATACGCAAAACCGCGCAAACCCGAAAAAACACTCAACGCCGTCTTAGTGCAGCAAAACAGCAATCCTTGGAACGAAACGTCGGACGAAGCGTCGATCATGGCATCGGAAAAACTCAGCGAAGAAAAAATAAACGAATTGAAAGCGGAAGGAAAAGATGCACACATCGTCGTTTGGAGCGAAGGCGTTCTTCGTCACTCGTTTCCGAACGGCCAAGCCTATTATTCGCTCTACCCTCCCGAAGAGCCGCTTGTGCGCTTTATCGAAAGGATGAACGTGCCCTTTATCATCGGCGGTCCCTACGTCGCGGAAGGCGAAATACGCAGGCTGAGCAACGCTTCTCTTCTCTTCGATGCAAAAGGCAATTTTCGCGGCGCGTACGAAAAGATTCACCTCGTCCCCTTTGCCGAAGTGCTTCCCGGAGAAGAATACGAATGGGCGGTCAATCTGATGGATAAGCTCGTCGGAATTTCGGCCGGATGGAAAGCGGGCGATCAATACGTGCTCTTCGATATTCCGTGCGAACGGAACGAAGGGCGCGCAAAAAGCGTATCGAAAATCGTATCGCTTGCAAAAGATGCCGGAGATGATGCAGTAGGAAAAGAGATGCCGCTCGTCCGCGTCAGCGCGCCCGTCTGCTTCGGAGACGCTTTTCCGTCCGACGTGTGCGGCCCGCTTCACCGGTACGGCAGCGACGTATTTATCAACATAACCGACGACTCGTGGTCGAACACGAAGTCCGCCGAATATCAACACTTCGTCATCGCCTCCTACCGCGCGATCGAATACCGCACCACGCTCGTGCGTTCGACGAACGCCGGCTATTCGGTCGCCCTCGATCCTGCAGGAAAGATCGTCGCCGATATGCCGCTTTTCAAAAGAGACGCGCTTGCCGTTTCGATTCCCGTCTACGAACATTCGACGACGGTCTACGCGCTTTTCGGAAATTGGCTCCCCTTCGTCTTCGGCGTTTTAATAATCGCCTACTGCCTCTACGTTTCGCTCGCTTTCGTTTTCGGCGACGACTTTATCTACGAAGCACATTAACAGCAAAGAATACTTTCCGAGGAATATAGGCGAAAAATATAAAGTATCAATGGGTGAATTAAAAAAGCATTGACAAATAAGAAATTTGAAAATATTTTCCTTAACTTCATTTTTATCCGAAACGAGTAACAAATTCCTCACGAAACTAACAGCATAACAACGGGAATCACCGCGATAAATAAAATGGTGCTTGTTGTCACAACGTTCGTTGCATACTCAACGTCACCCTTGCCTTCATCGGCCAATATCGGCAAAACTGTTAACGCCGGTACAGCAGCTTGAACAATTAATGTCCGGCGCAAAACGCTGTCGATTATCATCCCGGTCTCGGCGGAAACAAATATAATAAATGCCGTCACCAGCGGACTCAACACAAATTTTCCAAGGAGCGCCGTCACGGTATCCCTGTCGAAATGAATGCTCTTTAAGCCGGCCTTCGATAAAACAACTCCGATATAAATCAATGAAAGCGGCGTTACAAGATTCCCGAGATAGGTAAAAATGTCCGTTATCATCGCAGGAATTGTAATTCCCGATAATAAAACAGCGATTGCAACGATGAATCCGATGATAGGCGGAGATAAAATCTTTTTGAAATTGATTTTTCTGCAGGAAACGCTGTCCGCTTTGGAATCGTTCGCAATAAGGATGGAACCTATCGTCCATGTCGATATCGTGTTCAATACGTAATATACGAGAAAATATTTGACTGCAGCCTCTCCAAACAGCGCTTCATTCAAGGGCATTCCGATAAAAATCGTATTGGCATTCACAATGGTGTTGACAAATATCCCTCGCCTCCCCTTAGGGATCTTTGTAACCTTCATGAGAAAAAAAGCAAATACATAATTAACTGCAAATGCGGCAGCTCCGATTAACAAAGGAAACGCAAGAGTTTTAAATTCGGACACGGTCAGGTTTTTTGTGACGGAAATAAAAACGGATGCCGGCAATGCGATGTTCATTATAAGATAGGATACATTCGCATTGAATCCGTCATCAATTCTTTTTTTTTGATGAATCAAGTATCCGATTACGACCAAAATTATAATCGGTACGATGCTTTTTATGACATCAACAATTACCATAACCGCCGCCGCTTGCCCGTATAAGCCTCTGTATCAGCCTTACCTTTCCCGTATTTTAATATTCCGGTTTCCAGATACAGGCTTTGACCGTTTTTTCCACATTATCCGTTGCAACGCGGTTTAATTTTTGACGGATGGCACACGAAGCAACCGCAACTGCAACCGCTTCGGAAAATTCCGTCAGCCGTGCTACCGGCGGTAAAACCGCCTCTCCGGGTTTTCCGGTTTCGAGAAATGCCCCGAGCGAGTGTGCGGCTGCCGAGATCATTTCATCGGTCATGAGTTTTGAATTTACCGCGATACTGCCTAATCCCAATCCCGGATAAATCAATGCATTGTTCGCCTGTCCGATTGTGTACGTGACGCCTTTGTATTCTACCGAATCGGCAGGAATTCCCGTTGCCACCATGGCTCGCCCGTCAGACCAATGAATCAAATCCGAAGCGGTAGCTTCCGCAAGTTCCGTAGGATTGCTGAGCGGGAAAATAATCGGGTGCTCGCACCATGACGCCATAGCGCAAACGATCTCTTCCGTAAAGGTTCCCGGCGTTGTCGATGTTCCCACAAGAATCGTCGGCCGAATCGCCATAACCGCTTTTGTAAGCGAGGTAAGATTTACGGCGTCGGCAAATTCGCTGCGTTTCCGAGCAAACGGTTTTTGCTCGGGTGTCAGATCGTCCATGTCATCGAACAAAAGTCCTTGCTTATCGACCATATAAAAATGACTGCGGGCTTCGTCTTCGGAAAGCCCCTCGGCAACCATTTCCCTGAAAATACGATCCGTAATTCCGGCTCCTGCAGTTCCCGCACCGAAGCACAGATATACCTGCTCCGTAAGCTTTTGCCCGTTGATTTTCATAGCGCCGAGGATTCCCGCAAGCGTAATGATACCGGTTCCTTGGCAGTCATCGTTGAATACGGGGAAAGTCTTCCGATACGTTTGCAAAACCTTTGCGGCGTTCGATCTGCCGAAATCTTCAAAGTGCAAGTACAGTTTCGGGAAGAGTCTTTCTACCGTTTCTACAAAAGATTGGAGGAAGTCGTAATATTTTTCTCCCGTCACCCGTTCATGACGATTACCCAAGTATAAGGAGTCGTTCAAAAGGGCCTTGCGATTCGTACCGCAGTCCAGGATAACGGGCAATACCTGCTCGGGATTAACACCGGCAGCTGCCGTATAGACCATAAGTTTGCCTACGGAAATATCGACACCGTTCGTCCCCCAGTCACCGATACCTAAGATTTCTTCCGCATCGGAAACGACGACGAGACGAATATCCCGTCCAGCCGCACCGCTTTTCAAGGATTCCTCAATATCTTCGGGCCGGTCAATAGACAAAAACACGGCATTTTGAGGGTTGACGAACAATTCGCTGTATTCTTCAATATTTTCGGCAATAACCGGATCATAAACGACAGGCATAAATTCAGCTACATGTTCACTGAATACCTTATAAAACAAGGTGCGATTCGTATCGAACAACTGCATGAGAAAACGCCGTTTTTCAATACCCGCATCTTTACGGCAAATATGTTCATATGCCTGCTGCGCCTGTTCTTCAAGAGACTGCACGCGAGGCGGCAACAAACCGACCAGCCCGTATTCCTTACGTTCTTCGTCCGTAAAGGCCGTCCCTTTGTTCAAAAACGGATCGTTTAATAAATCGTACCCTGTTTTTTTCATCATTACTCCCTCTTTTCGGACAAACTGAAAACAAATATTTCTATAAGGGTGATTAAGTATTATATTATATTTTAAAATTGAGTGCTCAGTATTTTTAACGGATGACATTCAATACTACCAAATCACAGCCATAGATGAGAATATACAAGAAAGCGTGTCTTAATGATCGTTGGGCAAAAGAGTGTCACCCATACGAGCCAATTCATATTAAACTTAAAAGCACACATGGGATTTAAGATCACAATGATACAGACGGATTAATGGCAGAGAGTTTACTAATTATGGAGAAAAGGACCGGAAGTGTCAATTTGATATCATGTTGAATGAATTAAACATAGCACATAAGACAACATAGCTGCTTTCTCTGTGGCAGAACATAGCCATCAAGTGGACGGAGAACGTTTTTATTCGCATAGGTTCGGTACATTCCTCAAGGCCCACAAACGCTACTCAACAAGATACAACATAGCACAACGGACACTGGACATTAAATCATCCGATGAGGTGGTAACAGAATTCTTCTTATACCATTCTGTATGAGTACGTGTCACAAATGTTTGATTACTCCACATTCGATATTATAAAAGGGATTGTAACTATGTATAAAATCTTTTCTCTGCTGCCATCTATATTCCTCCATAAACAAGGCTGATAAGGGTAAGTGTCAGTTTACACGATTTTACAAGAGACGGAACGGGCAGAAATTCATAGGGGGAATGGAAATTCATACCGCCTGTGAAGTAATTCGGAGTAAGGATACCTTTCGTTGAAATAAAGGAACCGTCCGTACCACCACGCATGGCAATGGGTTTCGGTTCGATGCCGAGTTTTTCCATGGCTGCATAAATATAGTCAATGGCTTTTCTGTTTTCGTCTGTTACAGCATCGTTGATATTTCCGTATGTATCGCTCATATCAAGTTCAAAGCGGGCGCGCTTGTGCTTAAAAGCCATCCCTTCCACATATTCACGAATACGTTTTTTCTTTTCTTCGTACTTAACCTTGTCATGATCACGAATGTTTAAGGTAATCTTAGCTTCCGACTGGTTTGAACTAATAGACTGGCACCATATATATCCTTCTTTTCCTTCTGTACACTCGGGCGTTTCCGTTCTGTCAAAAAAGTTTACGAAATCAACGGCCAGCAGCGTCGGATTGACAAGAACGCCTTTTGCACTCATAGGATGAGCGCTCACACCATGAATGGTAACAACGGCTGAACCGGCATTAAACGTTTCGTAAACAACTTCGCCGAGTTCACATGAGTCTATGGTATATGCAAAGTCTACGGGAAAACGGGAAAAGTCCATATTTTTCGAACCGTAAAGACCGCATTCTTCATCAGGTACGAAAGCAATATAAATATCACCGTGATAAAAATTGTGATCTTCAGCTATCGTATGAAGAGCCGTCATGATATTAGCAACAGCGGCTTTATTATCTGCCCCTAACACGCTCGTACCGTCCGTTACTACAATATCCTGTCCTACATAGGATTTAAGTTCGGGATGCTCCTCTTTCGTCATTACAATACATTTTTCTTTGTTTAAGATTATGTCGCCACCATCGTAATTTTCCACAGTATGCGCATGGACGACAGGTGACAAGTTAACATCAACCGTATCCAAGTGAGCACAAAAACCTACAGACGGTACGACTTTTTTCTCTCCTGCAGGCAAATGAGCCGGCAACCTGCCTGTAAGCACACATTTATCGCTTAAATACAGATCGACCAGACCGATTTCTTCGCACTCTTTTTGAAGTAATTTCGCCATATCCCACTGTTCTGGTGTGCTCGGAACCAATGTACCGCCATTCGACGAACTCTGAGACGGTACGGCAATATACCGATAAAACCGTTCGGTCAGTTCTCGTGTTAAGTCTTTCATATCAATTCCACCCCTTTTCGGTAACAGTACCGATTTTGCATCTCTCAACGTACGGTATTTATCTGTCTTTTGCACTTAGTACATTTGTCTCGGATATACATAATCCGCTTGAAAACCCAAGGGTACCCCTGCCGCCCAGAAAACATAAAGAGTTACCGTCAGGATAATAAGTAAGGCGAAAGTATAAGGCAACATTAAACTGCTAAGCGTACCAACACCGGTCTTTTTGTAATACTTCTGGCAGTAAATGATGATAAGAGGGTAGAAAGCAAACATGGGTGTGCAAACATTAACTGCCGAGTCGCTGATACGAAACGCTGCCTGCGTAAGTTCTGGTGCAATACCAACGGACATAAGCATTGGCACGAAAATCGGAGCTAGGATGGACCATTTGGCTGAAGCGGACGTAATAAGAAGGTTCAAAATGGCAACGAAGATGATAATACCGAAAATCGTCACCTGCGGCGGCAAGGCGAGAGATTTGAGGAATTCCGCGCCGGCAATGGCGATAAGCGCTCCCAAATTAGACGCGCCGAAGGCATACATAAATTGAGCCGCAAAAAAGTAAAACACAATAAGTTGTACCAGCGTATGCGTAATCTCTTCCATAGACTTTGTAAAGTCTTTAGAACACTTGAAATTGCCGCTGATAACGCCGTAAACAATACCGGGAACGGCACTTAAGAGGAAAATAATACCGACAATGGACTGCATGACAGGCGCCTTGAAGCTGGCAATATTACCTGCCGGATCGCGAAGAATGGAGTCGTCCGGAATAAGTGCAGCAATAAGGCCGGCAACCATGAGCACAAGAATGAGAGAAGTTATGTAGAAAGCCCTATTTTCACGTGGTGAAATTTCAGCAATAGTATCTTCCGACACGTCGATATCCTCATCAAGCGGGCAAGCTTTCCAGCACCAAGGTTCCACAATTTTTTCCGTTATCCACCAGCACACAGCTATAACAGGAACGGTTGCCGCCAAGGCGAAGAAGTAATTGCACAAAACGTTTACTTCATATGACGGGTCGATAAGTTGTGCCGCTATCTGCGTGAAACCCTGAATAACCGGATCAATAGCCGATGGCGTATAGTTGGCTGCAAAGGCGCCGGCAATACCGGCAAAGGATGCACCCACACCAGCAAGAGGATGCTTGCCGGATGCATAGAATAAATAGGCGGCAATGGGAATAATGATCATGTAACCGCTGTCAGGCGCTAAATGGCTGAGCATGCCTACAATGACAACAATTGGCGTAAGGAGAAACCTCGGCGTAACGGCCAAAAGTTTCTTCAGGCCTGCTGCAATATAGCCGGATCCCTGTGCTACGCCGATACCCAAAGTAGCGACAATAACCATGCCCAGAGGCGGGAAACCGGCAAAATTACTGACCAGCTTTGTCATCAGCGTAGTCAGTGACTGAGGAGATAACATGTTTGTAATTTCAATTTCCTTCCCTGTCGTGGGATGGATGTAACCGAAATGAATCTGTGAAAAAACGGCCGATACTACGCACGTAATAATAAATGCCGCAATAAAAAGCATCGTAATATCGGGAATCTTATTACCTACTCGTTCAATCCACCCGAGGACCCCTCCTGCGTTTTCAGTCGTGACAGTCATGCCGTCCTGTTCTTCCTGCGACATATAAAAATCCCTCTCTTTCCAAATTTTTCTGTATCAGTATGATAATTACAATCTATATCTATACTAAATTATAGAATATTTTTCTGTCAATAAACAACAGTCATAAATATCTATATGGTATTGCTACGCTTGGAATATTGCGGTTTTAGATAGAGAATTCATAATCATACTGACTTGATCATGATAAAAGTCGAAGACGAAAACGGGAAAAATACATATTATCGGTGCCATGGTAAAGGAAAAAGCTTTGCGTATTTTCCCGCCTAGTTTAAACTATCTAAAAATCGTGAAAATACACCATGATAGCCAAGTTGTGAGGATACGCAAAAATAATCTTTTAGTCGAATTCACAGCTACATTTGCCGTGAAAAAACCGGCCTACGTCAGTCGTATTTTCCGGTTCTGACTGACGTAGGCCGGTTCCATGCCAATTCACTGTCAAGTTTTTTACTTTGCTGTCAGGATTACGTATTATTGGCCACAACCGCCCCTACTACTGCCCCTATCACAAAGGCGGCCGCTTCATTGCCGTGACCGGAATCATGATGAGTTTTTTTCGGTTTGGGAGGCGGCGCTTCATGATGCGCAGGCGGCTCATCCGGCGGCGGAGGAGCCGCATAAACCATAGCCGTACCTGCAGTAAATGTCATAAACGAAGCCGCGACCATTATCATTTTCATCTTCTTGGACAAGCATAACATAAGTGTCACACCCCTTTCATCAACCTTTCGTTGATATCCGAATTATATGAAAACTCATCACCATTTTCAAGTACCCGGAGGGAATTAGCATTATACTGTAGAAATCGCGAAAAATATCTGTCAAATATAACCGGCAGAACACACCCCGAGTCATTTTTCGTTTTCTGTTCCATCTGTCCGGTAAAGAAAACTGTATAATATGAAACCGGCGCAGCACATACGGGCCGCGCCGGTCGTTTTATCAGTAGAGGCTTTGGTAGATTTCCAGGTAATCCCCTTCTTTTAAGGGAACAAAGTTATTGTCTGTCAGCCGCTTTTGATTGGTTGCCACGGAATTGGCAAAACTTTTTAAGTCGCTTTCTTTTACTCCGTATTCATGTAAGGGCTTTTTCGGCAAAATGACATTAAGAAGAGTTTCCAGTTCTTCATAAACCCGATCCGTCGTCGTATCCAGAAGGTTCGCTATAAAAGCATTGAGCCTGTAAATTTCGCCGTCTTGCCGGCGCTGCATGTAGGCCTTCATCACTCCTGTAAACATGGCGTAATTCGACTCGCCGTGGGCTACGTGATACATAGCGCCCAAAGGATAAGACATGGCGTGTACGGCCGCACAGCCGGCATTACCGAAGGCTATGCCCGCATAGGTTGAGGCCATAAGGAAATCTTCCTGTAAAGGAAAGCGGGCATCAATACCGCGCTCCCTAATCTGCATGTAACCGCCGATGATCTTCTCAATGGCCTTATAGCTGAATATTTTTGTCGTTTCCGAGGCCTTCGGCGAAAGAGCCGATTCAACGGCATGAACGAGGGCATCAATGGAGCTTGTCGCAAAAACCTTGGACGGGAGCGTCTGCAGAAGTTCGGGCACAAGAATAGCTTTATCCGCATAAAATGCTTCTACGGCAAGACCCTTTTTCATATTTCTGCCGTTCAGGGAAAGGACAGCCACATTCGTCACCTCACTGCCTGTGCCGCACGTTGTCGGCACGATAACCAATTCTCTCTCCTTAACCGCTTCCATTATACCGTCGTAGAGATCAAGGACAGGAATAACGTTTTTCAGACAAAAGAATTTGGCCAGATCGATGATTGTACCGCCGCCGATGGCGATGATCCGTTTCGGATTTCCTTGGATATCTTTATAAATAGCTTCAGTCATATCATCGGACGGCTCACCCGCACCGTATTCTTCCTGGAAAATAACCTGACAGGGCAGATTGAATTCCGCAAAATAAGGGCCGTAAATATATTGATTTGTAAGAATCAAGTCATCGGCCGTAATATTCAGGTCGATAACCATTTGTCTGCATGTGTGATAGTGTAAAATCGTGGCTTTCAGTGCCAATTCCTGCATTGTAATCCATCCTTTCACGAACGCATGTATACTATGTTCTTATTATAACATACTCTCCGCTTCCTGTACGAGAATTGCCATGCTTCTCTGCTATAAGACCCGCAGCCGCGTGCCTTTATCCGTATGCAGCCGCCATGTTCCCCGTCCTGTCTCAATTCGCAGTACGCCTGTAGCGAGACTGTTATCTTCCATCCATTTAATACCGATGCGTAAGGCAGGCCCGATTTTCATATTTTCGTTTTTATAGCCGCGTGTGCGCGATGTATCTTTCCGATTATAAGCAACGGTCACTGTACCGTCAGGATTGAGTTCTTCAAGTAAATGTCGGATTTGTCTGCCATATCGGAGAGAATCGACCATTTCACCCATAGCGGGAGCATAAGCGCCGCCGAGGATATTCACGGCCCGGTCAAGTTCTTCCGTCGCTTGCAAACCTGTGCGTATACAGGCAATACCGTTACGCAGGAAATGCTCTTTCATAAAGGCGGCCCGACGTACACCCTCGTCAACGGTTAGCGGTCTGTAGCTTCCTTCTTTATAGAGGTCGGCCAGTTCCGTATTATTGATGACGACAACCGGATAAATACGTGTAAAATCGGGTTTCAACGCGCAAATCCTTTCTGTTGTGGCCATCAGACTGGCCCGGTCTTCCTCAGGCAGTCCCGGCATGAGCTGTAATCCGACGGCAAAATTTTGTTCCCGCAACAGCATAACAGCCTGCTCCACATCTGTTGCCGTATGGCCGCGCTTCGCTTTACGGAGAACGGCATCGTCCATGGACTGAACGCCCAGTTCAACGACGGTAACGCCATATTTCTTTAACCGCGCCAACTTATCCGGTGTGATACAATCCGGCCGTGTCGAACAGCGTACGGCGGCAATTTTTCCCGCCTTTAAGGCTTCGTATGCAGGCCGCAGCAGCTCTTCCTGCAACACCGCGGCAACGGCCGTAAAAGAGCCGCCGTAGAAGGCAACTTCCCAATGACGCGCTTTCCCCCGTATATATTCTTCAATGCGTCTTGCCACCTCCTGCCCTGTCGGCACGTCTTTGTGTCCCGTAATTTTCTGCTGGTTACAGAAAATACACCGATAAGGACAGCCCAAATGGGGAATAAAAACGGGAATAATCGATGTTTTCATACAGTCTCCTGAAAAAAAGGCCGATGCGGATGCATCGGCCTTTCATTATGTTTGCATATCTTAGAAGGATAAGGCATTCATCTTTTCCAACGCCTTATATGCGGCATGCTGTTCAGCCGATTTTTTCGTCTTTCCTGAACCCGTCCCCATGATCTCGCCGTTCACCGTGACTTCCATAAAGAAGGTCTTGTTGTGATCCGGCCCTTCTTCACGGCAGAGCCGGTATCGGATATCTTGCGCCCCGTCTCGCTGAAGCAGTTCCTGGAAATACGTTTTGTAATCTTTCCCGTATATTCCCTTATCTACAAGCTGTAAGTATTTATCAAGCTGCTTCAGAATAAAATCACGAGCCGCCGTATAGGAACAATCTATATAAACTGCACCGACGACGGCTTCGAAAGCATCAGCCATAATGCTGTTGCGCGTCCGGCCTCCCGTGAGAGCTTCTCCTTTGCCGAGAAGGAGAAAATTTCCCATATGAAAGGACGCACAAACGCAGGCAAGCGGTTCTTCACTTACCACACTGGCTCTTGCCTTGGTCAGGTTCCCTTCCGGCATATCTGGATAACGGCGAAAGAGGTATTCACCGACCACCATATCCAGGACGGCATCGCCCAGGAATTCCAGCCGTTCATTGTGTATGCTGTGATGCGTTCTGTCTTCATTCGTATAGGAAGAATGAGTAAGCGCCTGATCAAGAAGATGCCAATTGTGAAAGGGCGGAAGATTTAATAATTCCGTAAACCGCCTCAACTGATCTTTTCTTGCTTTATTCATGAATGAACACTTCTTTTACGCCCCTGTATATTTTTTGAATAATAATGTCGCATTGTGACCGCCGAAGCCGAAGGAATTGGATATGGCCACGTTGATGTCCGCTTCTATTGCCTTATTGGGCACATAGTTGAGACCGAATCGCTTCAGTTCATCGTCCACTTCGACGAGATTAATCGTCGGATGCACTTTGCCGTCCGCAATGGTCAAGGCGCAGGCAATCGCTTCAACCGCACCGCCCGCACCGAGAAGGTGACCGGTCATGGATTTTGTCGAGCTGATGTACATATCTTTGGCATGGTCACCGAATACGCGGGCCACCGCCATCGACTCGTTAAGATCGTTCAAGTGCGTCGATGTGCCGTGAGCATTGACATAATCAACATCTTTCACGTCAAGATGAGCATCGTCAACAGCGAGTTTCATACACTTGGACTGCTGCAAGCCTTCCGGAGCAGGCGCCGTAATATGATATGCGTCGGCATTGCTGCCGTAACCTGCCAGTTCGCAATAAATACGGGCACCGCGTTTTTCAGCATGTTCCAGTTCCTCAAGAACAACGACCCCCGCGCCTTCGCCCATGACAAACCCGTCACGGTCTTTATCAAAAGGCCGGGATGCATGTGCGGGATCATCATTTCTCGTGGAAAGCGCTTTCATGGCGCCGAACCCCGCTACCGCTCCGGGCGAAACGGCCGCTTCCGTACCGCCGGCAACGGCCGCATTCAATTCGCCGCGCTGAATCATACGGAACGCGTCACCGATGGAATTCGTGCCTGTCGCACAAGCCGTAACAACGCTGGCACAATGCCCCCGGAGCCCGAAGGTAATGGACACCTGACCTGATGCCATGTTGGCAATCATCTTGGGCACGACAAACGGGTTCACGCGGGACGGCCCTTTCTCAAAAAGGCCCTTGTACAAATTATGCAGTGTTTCCATACCGCCGATGCCTGTCCCGATAATCGTGCCGATACGATCACGGTCTTCTTTATCCAAATCCATGCCCGAATCGTCCAGCGCCAGTTTGGTGGCCGCAACGGCATATTGTGTGGACGGATCCATGTGGCGCGCTTCTTTACGGTCGATACCGAATTCCGTAACATTGAACTCCTTGACTTCGCCGGCAATACGAGTGGTATATTCCGCCGCATCAAAATGCGTAATCGGGCCGATACCGTTCCTGCCCGCCAACAACGACTCCCAGAAGACGTCCTTTCCGTTACCGACAGGAGAGATAACGCCCAAGCCGGTAATAACTACACGTTTTTCCAAAGTGTTCACCTCATCATTCAAAATCAGTCGTGAATTATTCGGGAATTGCGTCCGTTTCACGTCTAAGATATGCAAAAATTTCTTTAACCGACAGAATTTCATGGATTTCCTGCATCCGCCGTCCCGAAAAGACCAGACCGGTTTCGACATCACCCTGCTGGGCACGCGTTAAAGCGCGAATGATACAGTACTTATGACTGCATTTCTTGAGACAGGCATCACAGACCTCCGGTTTCGGAGCTTTCTCCAAGAGGATTTTTTCGGAAAAGGGCGTTCTAATCGCCTGTCCGGGTAATCCTACGGGGCTGTGAACCAGGACAAAGTCTTCCGGCTTGTTGGCTCGCAAGTAAACTTTTTTCAATTCATCCGAGCTGTTAGCTTCCACACTGGCAGCAAAACGACTCCCCATCTGGACGCCGTTCGCACCGAGACGCAACATCCCGGCAATGTCTTCACCGTGCAATACACCTCCTGCCCCGATAACGGGCAGGTCTACGGCAGCTCGCACTTCGGGAACTATTTCCCGGCTCGAGCGATTCGTCCCCAAATGGCCGCCGGCTTCCGCGCCTTCCACCACGACAGCGGCAGCACCGAGGGACTGTGATATTTTAGCTAATTTTGCAGACGAAACGATGGGCACAATAGGGGTACCCGATTCCTTTCCCAACGCGAACATATCGCGTGAGAAACCCGCTCCCGCAACAATCAGATCGATTCCTTCTTCAATAGCAGTGGCCACGATACCGCGAAATTCGCGAGCCGCAACCATTACATTAATTCCTATTATTCCTGCCGGCGATAACTTCCGCGCCAGTTTGATTTCAGATCGTAATTCTTCAAAGGGCATCCCCGATGCCGCAATCAAGCCTATGCCGCCTTCATTGGCAACGGCCGAGGCCAATTTGGCCGTCGACAGGCGAATTGCCATGCCGCCCTGCACAATAGGCACTTTTGCTATGAGCTTACCAATCTTTAATTCAGGCAGCTTCACTTTCTTTTCCTCCAATCAAGATCCCGACGGGGGAAGTCTCCCTCAGCCCTTCCCCGGCAGCGGATCTCATTGCATGCTTACGCTTTTTTTTCCTTTTCGATATAATCAACCGTATCCTGTACAGTTTTGATTTTTTCTGCAACATCGTCAGGGATTTCAATATTAAATTCTTCTTCGAAAGCCATGATCAATTCAACGATGTCCAAGGAGTCAGCGCCTAAATCATCGATGTATGCAGCTTCCATTTTGACTTCTTTTTCATCAACGCCGAGCTGCTCTACAACGATACTTTTAACTTTCTCAAAAGTTGCTTGTTCGCTCATTGTACTTCACCCCCTTTCGATGCGGCTATAATAGATAAAAAACATAAACTGAATCTATGGTATTACATTACCATGCCGCCGTCAACATTGAGGGTTTGTCCCGTAATGTAGCCTGCCCTGTCCGAGGCCAGGAAGACGACGGCCTGAGCAACTTCTTCAGGAGCGGCCGTTCTGCCCAGAGGAATGGTTTTAATCATCTCTTCCTTCACAGCGTCGCTCAATACGGCAGTCATGTCCGTATCAATGCACCCGGGAGCAACCGCATTGACGCGAATGCCGCGGGACGCGAGTTCTTTTGCGACGGATTTCGTAAACCCAATCACGCCGGCTTTGGCGGCCGCGTAATTGGCCTGTCCGGCATTCCCCGTTTCACCGACGACGGAGGTCATATTGATAATGGAGCCGCTGCGCTGCTTCATCATCATCTTTGTTACTCCCTTCGTACAGTTATATACGCCTGTAAGATTCGTATTGATAACGGCATTCCAGTCGTCGCTTTTCATGCGCATCAAAAGGCCGTCCCGTGTAATGCCGGCATTATTAACGAGAATATCAACGGAGCCGAATTTTTCCTGTATTTTTTTAATCATATCCGCCACGGCGGCTTCATCGGCTACGTCACACTGAACGGCGACAGCCGTACCGCCCGCGTTTTCAATAATCCGCACCGTTTCCGCCGCAGCTGCCGTATTACCTGCAAAAACAACGGCCACTCCGGCACCTTCCGCCGCCAACGCGACGGCAACGGCACGGCCGATGCCGCGCGACCCGCCGGTTACGACGGCCGTCTTACCTTGTAATAACATCTTAATTTCCTCCTTGGAAGAATTCGAGAGTCTTCTTGAGAGACGGTATATCCTCCACATTTTCACAGTGAATGGCTTTATCAATCTTACGGTTAAAGCCCGTAAGTGTTTTTCCCGGACCGACTTCAACAATATTTTCCGCGCCGAACGCCTGAATTTGCCGCACGCAGGCTATCCATAAAACGGGACTGGCCGCCTGCCTGACAAGAGAGGCCTTAATAACGTCCGCAGCCGTTTCGAGTTGGCCGTCGACGTTTGCCGCAACGGGAACCTTGGCGTCTTTAATTACAATCGTACCGAGCACTTCGGCAAGCCGTTCTGCAGCAGGTTTCATGAGCGTGCTGTGGAACGGGGCGCTGACATTCAACATAACGGCACGTTTAGCGCCGGCCGCTTTCAATGCGTCGACCGCCGCTTCAACCGCTTTGGCCGCACCGGCAATAACGGTCTGACCGGGGCAATTGAAATTCACCGCTTCCACCGTACCGTCCCGACTGCCGACTTCGGCGCAAACAGCTTTGATTCTGTCTTCATCAAGGCCGAGAATAGCCGCCATAGCGCCTTCACCCAGAGGAACGGCTTCCTGCATGAACCGGCCGCGCTGACGCACCGTACGAACCGCATCCGCAAAGGAAACGGATTCAGCCGCGACGAGAGCCGAATATTCACCGAGGCTGTGACCGGCTACGATATCCGGCCGCAATCCTTCTTCCTGCAGGACGAGGCTGCATGCCGTACTGGCCGTAAGGATAGCGGGCTGCGTGTTATAAGTCATCATGAGTTCTTCATCAGGCCCTTCAAAGCAGAGCTTCGTCAAGGAAAATCCCAACGCGTCGTCCGCTTCTTCAAAGAGCCGTCTGACAGATGCGTAACCGTCATACAGGTCTTTAATCATACCGACTCTTTGAGCCCCTTGTCCGGGAAATACAAATGCCTTTTTCATGTGTTACCCCTCTTTTAATACCACTTCATGACCATACCGGCCCAAGTCAGACCGGCGCCGAAACCGGCAAGCACAATGATGTCACCGCGTTTAATACGGCCTTCGCGATATGCCTCGTCCAGTGCTATAGGAATGGATGCACCCGACGTATTGGCGTATTTATGAATATTGACAAACACTTTTTCCATAGGCAAATCCAAGCGTTTGGCTGCCGATTGAATAATGCGTATATTTGCCTGATGCGGCACAAGCAGGTCCACTTCCGACTTATCAATACCGGCGCATTCCAGCGCCTTTTCGGCCGTCCGGCCCATGACCCTGACGGCAAATTTATACACTTCTTTACCGTCCATGCGGATAAAGGTCAGGCCTTCTTCACGGGCTTTATCCGTCGGCAGGATTTTCGTGCCGCTCGACGGGATATCAAGAAACTTGCCGCCGTTGCCGTCAGCTCCCATATCCGTCCCCAGGATCCCGTATCCTTCCGGCACGGGACCGAGAACGGCGGCGCCGGCGCCGTCACCGAAGAGAACGCAGGTGTTGCGGTCTTTAAAGTTTAGGAACCGGCTTAAAATTTCCGCGCCGATAACGAGAACCCGTTTGTACATTCCCGTTTCAATATACTGAGACGCAGTAACGACACCGTATGCAAATCCCGAGCAGGCCGCATATAAGTCGAAAACGGCTGCATTTACGGCGCCCAGATTTGCCTGCACAATGCAGGCCGTCGACGGAATCGTCATATCCGGTGTCAAGGTACAGACAATGATCAAGTCCAACTCTTCCGCTCTTATACCGGACTGTTCCAAGGCCTTCCCGGCCGCTTCGGTACAAAGGTCGGACGTGTTCACGCCTTCCGGCGCGAAATGTCTTTGTTTAATACCGGTACGACTGCTGATCCACTCATCCGATGTTTCGACGATTTTTTCCATGTCCGCATTGGTCAGGATTTTATCAGGAACGGCATGTCCCGTTCCCAGAATACCGGCTGCATTAGCTTTCACAATCATTGTGCTGCCCCTCTTCTTCTTCAATACTGGCTCGAATATGGCCGACTACATCTTCCTCTACCAGCTCGCCCGCTACGCGAACGGCATGCCGAATAGTCTTCGCCTTCGAGCTGCCGTGACAGATAATGAAGCTGCCGTCGATGCCGAGCAACGGTGCGCCGCCGTATTCTGTAAAATCAAGGCGTTTTCTCAGGTGTCTGAAAGCCGGCAGTACCGCCATGGCGCCCAGCTTGGCCAATAAGCCGCCGTTGCGTATGGAATCCTTGACAAGCTGCATGATAAGCAGCGCAATGCCTTCACCGAATTTTAAAATAATATTGCCCACAAACCCGTCACAAACGACGACATCAACAATGCCTTCCGTAATATCACGCCCTTCTACATTGCCGTAGAAAGAAATAGTTTTCGTCTGTTCCAGCATGGGATACGTCGTTTGTGCCAGCTCGTTTCCTTTCGATGCTTCCGCGCCGATGTTGAGTAAACCGATGTTCGGTTCTTTTATGCCGAATATATGCTGTGCATAATGAGAGCCCATAATAGCCGCTTGAACGAGGTGCTTCGGTTTACTGTCCGAGTTGGCCCCGGAATCAAGAAGAATACTCACGCCCTTCTTCGACGGAATAGGGGTTGCGATACAGGGCCGTTCAATACCCTTGATACGACCGAGACCCAAAAGCGCCGCCGTCACGGCCGCACCCGTACTGCCCGGTGCCACTACAGCATCACAAACGCCCTCTTTGACAAGTCGTGTCGCAACGACAATGGACGCGTCTTTTTTCTTGCGAATGGCCTGCGCCGGATGTTCATCCATTTCGATGACTTCTCCCGCATGGACAATCGAAAGACGGTCCGACTCCGTCGTACCGTACTCTGTCATAACCCTGCGTATCTCCTTCGCATCACCGACCAGGACGACATCATACTTTTTATATGCTTTAACCGCTTCAATAGCCCCGAGGACTACTTCTTCCGGGGCATAATCGCCGCCCATAGCGTCTACAGCTATTTTCATGCGTTACCGCCTCTACTATTCCAATGATTCGATAATAAATTTAGCGCGAAAAACTTCTTTCGCATTTTTACGAATTTTAACCCACACATATCGCTTATTATCCCTTTTACGGATAACCTCGGCCTGAGCGACGAGCTTATCCCCTGCCGTCACGGGCTGCTTATATTTTACATTGCCTACGGCCATAACACAAACGGGTATATTCAATACGGCCCTTGCCAGGGAACCGGCCTGGGCATATAAATATTGAGATTTGACGATGTTTGCGTCATCGACCATATCCTGCGTTGCCGTCAAGACGGATATGCCGCTTTGACCGGGCACACACTCAATGAGTTCACCGACAACGCCGGCCAGCTTGTTATCCGGGCCGGCCGCAACAGCACGCTGCTTGATGCGGATGCGAAGTTCCGGAATACCCAAGGCCATACGGTCCAACCGAACGGTCGCAATACTGACCTCAAAGGCTTCGGCCAATTCTTCATCGTTGATAAAAGGATTTTCTTCTATTCGTTTTTTCAGCAATTCATGCCGCTGCGCTCGCCCTATTTTCACCATTTTCCGCCCTAGTTTTATGACCAAGTATTAACAGTACATACTACAGAAAAATTATATATTGTTTTCCTGTATTTGGCAAGAAAAAAAGTATGCATTCAACTGGTTTTCCGACTATGAAAACTGTCTCCTGCATACCGGTTCCTTAATATTTATCAAAATCCATTTCATTCAGAATTTCTTTTAACTGGCTCTTTTGCAAATGTTGGGGTGTAACTAACCAACAAGCTTTTCTCGGCATC
>ERZ772967.825-NODE-825-length-22877-cov-2.936158_pt1 | contig 22877 bp, 22 predicted proteins | sample MGYA00511677_ERZ772967 | MGnify/ENA primary metagenome ERZ772967 (study PRJEB29015, sample SAMEA2737931) | human oral metagenome | biome: human oral; feature: human-associated habitat; material: dental | place: China | collected 2146 ...
GACATCGTTTATCTCCCGATCGTCAAAATAAATTTTGCCGCCTTCAATGCTGTTGAAACCGGCGATCATCCGCAAAAGCGTCGTTTTACCGCAGCCGGACGGACCGAGCAGCGTAAACAATTCTCCGTTGCGAACCTTGATCGAAAGGTCGGGGATAACGACGCTGCCGTCTTCAAACTTTTTCAGCGCATTCTGCACCGTAATCGCTACACTCATTGCAGTCCTCCGTAAAATTATTAATTATTAAAAACTATCAATCGTGTCGCAAAGCATACCGATGCACATCGTCGTAAAAAAACGGCAGCGTTTTCCTCCCGCTTTTAACATGCGGACGGACATCGCTTCCGGCAGAACCGGAACAACCGCCGCACAAAAAGCGGGTATTCCCGCCTTTCCTCACTCGTACAAAAAACACGCAACGCTGTGATCGGCCGCCGCCCCTGCGGGTTTTACGAACTTCGGCTGGCACTGTTTGCATTTTTCCATGCGGTTCGGACAGCGATCGTAAAAATAACAGCCCGGGCGCTGCGTGTCTGGAGAAGGCACGTCGCCTTTCAATATGATGCGCTGGCGCTGCCGCTCGACTTTCGGATCGGGAATCGGAACGGCGGAAAGCAGCGCTTTCGTATAGGGATGGAGCGGATTTGCATAGAGGTCTTTATAGCCGCCCGTTTCGACGATTTTTCCGAGATACATGACGGCGATCCTGTCGGAAATATATTTGATGACCGCCAAATCGTGCGCGATAAACAGGTACGACAGCTCCATTTCTTTTTGAATGTCTTTAAAAAGATTCAGCACCTGCGCTTGGATCGAAACGTCGAGGGCGGAAACGGGTTCGTCGGCGAGTATGAGGCGCGGCTTGAGCGCAAGCGCGCGTGCGATACCGATCCTCTGCCGCTGACCGCCTGAAAATTCGTGCGGAAATCTGTTTTTGAAAAATTTCGAAAGACCGACGAGTTCCATGAGGTGTTCGACGCGAGAGGTGATGTCGGCTTCGGCTATGTCGAGCAGTCCGTATTTTTTGTAGATACGCATGGGTTCGGCGATGATTTCCGACGTCGTCATGCGCGGATCGAGCGACGAATAGGGATCCTGAAATACGAGCTGCATATCGCGCCGGACTGCGATCATTTCCGCCCTTTTCATCTTCGTCAAATCTTTTCCGTCGAGCAGCACTTTTCCCGCCGTCGGTTTGTACAAGTGCGAAACCGCCCGCACAACGGTCGATTTTCCGCAGCCCGATTCGCCGACGAGTCCCAGCGTTTCGCCCTTCGCTATGTCGAAGCTGATGCCGTCGATCGCGTAGATATACTTTTTTTTGCCGCCGAAAAGGCCTTCGCTCCCGTCGGAAAAATGCATTTTCAAATCGCGTACTTCAAGGATATTGTCGCTCATTTTGTCGTGTCCTCTGCGGTAAACGTTCCGCCGTCTTTTTGTGCATAGAGCCAGCACGCCGCACAGTGCGTATCGGAAAACCGCACGACCGGCGGATAGCGGTTTTTGCACACGGGCAATGCCTTATGACAGCGCGGATAAAACGGACAGCAGTCCGGCAAATCGACGACGTTCGGCGGCTGTCCTTCAATTGAAAAGAGTCTGTCCTCATCGTCGCGGTCGAGGCGAGGCACCGATTTGATAAGCCCCTGCGTATACGGATGCTTCGTATCGTAAAAGATGTCTTCGGTCGTACCGCGTTCGACGATGCGGCCGGCATACATGACGACGATCGTATCGCACACGCCGGCGACGACGCCGAGCGAATGCGTTATCAAAATGACGGCCGTTCCGAGACGGTGCGTCAAATCCTGCATCAAATCGAGTATCTGCGCCTGAATCGTCACGTCGAGCGCGCTCGTCGGTTCGTCCGCGATGAGTATGTCGGGATTGCACGACAGCCCCATTGCGATCATGACGCGCTGGCGCATACCGCCTGAAAACTGATGGGGGTATCCGTCGATGCGTTTTTCCGCCGCGGGAATGCCGGTAAGCTTCAGCATTTCGATCGCTTTTTCTTTTGCGGCTTTTTTGTTAAGCCCCTGATGCAGACATATCGTTTCGATCATCTGCGTCGAAATCCGGAGGTACGGATTGAGAGAAGACATCGGATCCTGAAAGATCATCGCGATCCTGTCGCCTCGTATTTCTCTCAGGCGCGCATCGCTCATTTTTAATAAATCTTCGCCGTTAAACAGCACTTCCCCGCCTTCGATTTTTCCCGGCGGCGTTTGAATTAACTTGATAACGGAAAGATTCGTAACGCTCTTTCCCGAACCCGACTCGCCGACGAGTCCGAGCGTTTCGCCTTTGTGCAGGTCGAAAGTCAAACCGTCGACGGCTTTTACAACGCCCGCATCGGTATAAAAATAGGTGCGGAGGTCTTTTACCTGTAAAATCACTTCATCCGTCATATATGCCTCACACCCTGTTTTTCGACTGCGGATCGAATGCGTCGCGCACGCCGTCGCCTAAAAAATTCATTGCAAACAAAAACACCGTCATGACGATTGCCGGAACGAGCAGACACCACGGATAGAGCGCCATGCCCTGCACACCGTCGGAGATAAGAGAACCCCACGACGCAAGCGGCGCCGAAATACCGAGTCCCAAAAACGACAAAAAGCTTTCGCTCATGATAAAAGACGGAAGCGACAGCGCAGTATACACGATGATGATGCCGACCGTATTCGGAATGAGGTGATGCATGATGATATACCACGGACCGGCTCCCATCGAACGGGCGGCGAGGACGAATTCCATATTTTTCAAACTCATCACCTGTCCGCGCACGACGCGTCCGATCGTAAGCCACGACACGAGCGCGATCGCGATAAAGAGGATAGCGACGTTGCGTCCGACGATCGCCATCATAATGATGACGACGAGCATATACGGCAGTCCGTACATGACATCGACAAAGCGCATGAGAAACGAATCGATTCTGCCGCCCGCGTAACCGGCAATCGAACCGATGACGATACCGATGAGAAGCGCGGTTACCGTACCGATGAGACCGACCATCATGGAAATGCGTCCGCCGTACACCGTGCGCGACAGCATGTCGCGGCCGAGAGAATCGGTACCCAACAAATATCTCCGATTCTGTTCGGGATCGGTTTTATTGCGTTCTTCGATGGAAGCGATCGCCGCCTGCTCTTCGGCATTGTATTCGCTGCGCTTTTCCTTTGCCATCACTTTTGCAAAATACGCTTTGCGCGTTACGAGTTCGACGGCTCCCGCTTTTTGAAACGACGGCGGAAGATTCGTATGGTTGAGATTTTGCTGTGCATAGGGATAAAAAGGCAGCACCGGCGCAAAGAGCGCGACGAGGGCATAAACGACGACAATCCAAAAACTCGCGTATGCCATTTTATTTTTTCGCAGACGGTTCCATGCATCCGCCGTCAGCGACACCGATTTCATTTCCTGATTAAATTCGTTCGTCGCTTTTTTTTCTTTTTTAACCATAGCGTTTTAATATTCCCGTTATTTATAAGAAATTCGAGGATCGAGGAATCCGTACAAAATATCGACGATGAGGTTCATAACGATAAGAATGCCCGAATACACGATAACCGTACCGATGATGAGCGTATAATCGCGGTTGAGCGCCGATTTGACGAAAAAGTTTCCGATACCCGGCACGAGAAACACCTGTTCGACGACGACCGAACCGGTAACGATGCCTGCAAACGCGGGGCCGAGATAGCTCACGACCGGAAGCAGCGCGCCTTTGAGCACGTGCTTTACCATGACGACTGAATTTTTCAAACCCTTTGCACGCGCGGTACGCACATAATCGGAACGGAGCGTTTCAAGCACGCTCGCGCGCGTCAAGCGTGCGATCGACGCAAAGCGCGGAAGGGCAAGCGTAAAAGCCGGCATGATAAGCGTTTTCCAGCCGTAGCGCCCCGTAATCCAGCCGGACGTCGGAAGCCATTTGAGCGTAAGCGCAAAAACAAAAACCGCGACCGGCCCTACGACGAAAAGCGGCACCGAAAGCCCTACGCTCGCAAAGGACATCGTCGAGTAATCGATCCACGTATTTTGTTTTACCGCGGAGATGAGTCCGAACGTAATGCCGAAGAGCATCGCAAAAGCAAGCGAAATGACTCCGAGCAAAAGAGAGTTCGGCATACTCGAACCGATGAGCTGATTGACCGTAAAATCTTTGTTTTTGAACGACGGCCCCAAATCGCCGTGGAGGACATTGCCGACATAGCGCAGATACTGTTTAAACAGCGGTTCGTCCATGTGATATTGCTTTTCGAGATTGGCGAGGATTTCCGGAGGTACTTTTTTTTCACTTGCGAACGGACCGCCCGGTGCAAGCCGAGTGATAAAAAAACTCAGAGTTACGATAACGAAAAGCGTCGGAATGAGACCCAGCAAACGTTTTATAATAAATTTTCCCATATAATTACTCCGGCATAAAAAAAACGGAACAGCCGTTTCAGGCCGTTCCGTTCATTGTACCAGAAAATTACATTTTCTGCAATTTATTTTTTCGGTTTTATGCCCGTATACGAATGGATATCGAGGACGTTCGAATACCAGCCGTCCCATTTATTCAAATCGATAAGGCACTGCGAAACGTAGATGTACATCGGAATAACCGCCGCATCGCGTGCGATCGCAATCGATTCGGCTTTTTCAAGCACTTTCATGCGTTCAGGCCCCGCCGGCATGCGGGCGGCGTCGCTGACGAGCTTATCGAATTCGGGAACGCTGTAGCGTCCGTCATTGTTTCCGCTGCCCGTAGTCAAAAGTTCGAGGAAGTTCGACGGATCTTTGTAGTCGCCGATCCAGCCCGCGCGCGCGATTTCGAAGTCGTTCGCCTGGCGCTTTGTCAGGAACGAATTCCATTCCATGTTCTGCAGTTCGACGTTGATACCGAGATTTTTCTTCCACTGCTGCTGCACCCATTCGGCGGTTTTTTTGTGCTTTTCGTTCGTATTGAAAATATACGTAAGCACGGGGAAGCCCTTACCGTCGGGATAGCCCGCTTCGGCAAGCAGTTTTTTCGCTTCGTCGGGGTTGAATGAAAAACCCTTCGGCGGCGTATAGCCCGCCATTTCGGGAACGAAAGTGCCGGTAGCCATTTCTCCGCCCTTCGTCACTTTTTCGACGAGCTCTTTCGTATCGAGGGCGAGGATGAGCGCTTTACGCACGCGGACGTCTTTGAGCGTTTTATTGTTTACGTTGAAAAACGCGTAATACGAACCGAGGTACGGCGCGCACTGATAATCGTCGCGGAGCGCAACTTCGTCGATTAAATCCGGCGGAATATGAGCGCTCGAAGAGTTCCAATCGATTTCGCCGTTTTTATATTTATTGTAAGAGGTAACGCTGTCTTCGATCGGCAAAAACGTAATGCGCGACAGGAATATATTTTCTTTGTTCCAATACTTATCGTTCGGAACGACGGTGAGCTTATCCTGCGGCACCCACGATTCGAGTACGAAGGGACCGTTGCCGACGAAGTTTTCTTTTTTAATCCATTCGGAACCGTATTTTTCTATCGCGTGCATCGGAAGCGGCGAGAATGCATAGTGCGCCATCATATCGACCGCATAGGGAACGGGACCGACGAGCGTCACTTCAAACGTATAATCGTCGACGGCGCGAATACCTACGGAACTCTCGGGTGCTTTTCCTTCGTTGTATTCTTTTGCACCCTTGATAACCAATGCCGGCATATAGCCGTAGACGGCAGCCGTTTTCGGCGACATATAATAGAGCCACGAATCGACAAAGGTTTTCGCCGTAATCGGCGTACCGTCGCTCCACGTCGTTTTGCGCAGATGGAACGTCACAACCGTGTTGTCCGCACTGCGCTCCCAGCTTTCCGCAACGCCCGGAACGGCTTCGCATGTTTTAACGTCGTAGCCGACAAGACCTTCGAACAGCGCCAAAAAAATGCGGTGCTCGGGCACGCCTTCAATCTGCGTCGGATCGATCGACTGCGGTTCGGCACCGTTGCTGATAGTAAACTCGGCACCTGAAGCGCTTTTTTTACCGCACGCCGAAAAACACAGCACGGCGGCACAGAGCGCAAGAGCCCATACCGATAGCTTTTTCATACAACCTCCATAAATCTCCATAAAACTTTTGCGAGTATATTGTACAAAATATTCGATTAAATGTCGAGGAAAAAAGCCCGCTTATCGAAAACAAAATTCGTCAACCGTAACCGCGCACGCGCAAAAAAATCGGTCGAAAGACACAATACCCTGCCGATATTTTTGCGCTATGCCTCCGATCTCCGCTGCGTACCGAAACGGTAAAACAATATCCCCAATACAGTCCACACGATTAAAAAAACGATCGACCCGCCTTTCAGCCGTGCGGGAGAAGTCGGCCACAGCAAAAGAGTGATAAAGAGCAGCGCGACGGCGCACGCAAGAGAGCACGACAACTTATCGAAAACGGAAACGCTTTTTTTTGTGCCGATGAAGCCTACGTATCCGTACGCTAAAGCCGCGAGCACGGACGCCATATCGACGATGAGGATGATCACTTCCCTGCCGATCCACGGGCCGATTAAACTGATGCCTGCGATAAATAAAATCGCTTTCGGGTACAAGCCTTTTTCGTTTTTTTCTCCCAAAAACGCGGGACTCAATTTTTCTCTTGCAACGGCGCCGAGCAATTTGCTGCTGCCGATCATAAAGCCGTTGATGCCGCCGGTAACCGCCGAAAAAAGTGCGGCAAGCATAAACACGAAACCGACCGTACCCGTCTTTTCCGTCACCGAAGATGCAACCGCCCATTCGAGCCTCTCCGCTTCTTCGGGGCCGTAGCTCAAGCCTGCGATCATATTCAAAAGCACATAGATGACGACGCCGAACGCGATCCCGACGATCGCCGTCGCATGAGCTTTTGCAGGCGAAAAACGGAGGTCGTTCGACACTTGCGGTATCACGTCGAAACCGACGAACAAAAACGGAACGATGGCGACGACCGAAGCGATTTTTGCGGGCGAAATCTGCGATACGCCGAAATAATTGTGTGAAAAATTTTCCAAATCGCTTTTACCGAGGATGATAAAAAAGAGAGAAACGACGATGACGACGAGAGACGTGCTCATGACGTTTTGAATGCGGGCGCTCAGCGACAGACCGCGCAAATTGACAAGCGTAAAAACGATAATGGGCACCGACGCGATAACGATATCCGAAGCGTACACGTCCGTCCCGCCGATCGTATACAGGTGTTTCCACAACACCGCGCTTCCGAAAATTTTCCGCAAAATCAAAACGTATGCGGTCGCATTGAGCGGTATCATGCTCAAATAACACAGGCTCAGCGACCAGCCGACGATAAAGCCGTGAATCTTTCCGAGATTCGAAAGCGCATACGAAAATTCGCCGCCTTCACCGACGTGGCGGGCGAGCATCACTTGATATGCTTTTTGAATGATCGCGATAAAAAATCCGCCGAGTCCGAGGCCGATTACCGTACTCAAAACGCCCGCTTTCGGCAGAAAAAAAGTGCCCGGCAAAATAAACGAACCCCAGCCGATGATCGAACCGATTACGAGATTGAGAACGTCGAACTTTGACAAACCTTTTTTCGCGTTTTTCGTATTCATTGTTAAACCGGCCGAAGCCGTTTCGATAAAAAAAGGCTGTCTTTTATGAAGTTTTGAATAACTTCGGAGACAGCCCTTTTTTCACAGCATGTATACTTCCCCGCGCCCGTCACGAAGCCGAACGCCTCGCCGGACGCGCGCAGATATTTTTACTGAGCGCCGCCGAGCGCCTGCAGGACGGCAGCCGCAACTTTCGGACCGCCGGCGCGGCAGCCGTTGGAAGGCGCCTCGCCTTTTGAAACCGCCGCTGCAAATCCGTCGCAGCCGGGATATCCGCAGGCTCCGCAGTTTATGCCGGGCAATACGGCGCGGATCGCAGCCGCTTTTTCATCGACCGGAATATAAAATATTTTTTTAAAAATGCCGAGCAGCACACCGATGACAAACGCAAGCACAAACGAAACTGCAACGGCCGTAAGTATAGCAACCATAGTGTACCCCCTTCCTTTTCAGATCAAACCTTTGAAGCCTAAAAACGACAGCGAAAGCAAACCCGCAGTGATAAACAGGATCGGCTTTCCTTTTATGAAAAGCGGAAGAGGCGCGCTTTTGATCCGTTCACGCACGCCGGACATGATCACGAGTGCAATTAAAAAACCGAGCGCCGCACCGAGCGCGTACACAAGCGATTCGATGTAGTTATAATTTTTATTGATACACGTAATCGTAACGGCGAGCACCGCACAGTTCGTCGTGATGAGCGCAAGATACACGCCCATCGCGCTGTACAATCCCGGAATCGATTTTTTCAAATAAAATTCGACAAGCTGTACGAGAGCGGCGATGACGAGAATGAACATGAGCGTCTGCAAATACTGCAGCTTCAACGGCACCATGATTCCGTAGTAAAGCGGATAGGTGACGGCCGTCGCGAGCACGATGACGAATGTTGTCGCGATCCCCATGCCGGTCGCTTTATCCGTCTCCGCAGTCATACCGATAAACGGACAGATCGCAAGATATTGAATAAAGACGACGTTGTCTATAAGCATCGATTTAATAAAAATACCGAGTAAATTGTTCATGCCGCACCTCCCTTTGTCTTTGCTTTCGCTTTTCTGATCTTCGCCGCACGTTCCGCCGCGAGCGTTATCGCGGAAAGCAATCCGAATACGAAAAATCCTCCCGGCGCATCCGATAAAAATTTTACGGTATACGCTTCGGGGATGACGGCTTTGCCGAAGAGCGAACCGCTTCCCAAAAGTTCGCGCACGAGTGAAATGACGCAGAGCACCCACGTGTATCCGAAACCCATACCGAACGCATCGGTCACCGCATCAAGCGGACTCTCTTTCGACGCGAACGATTCGACGCGCCCCATGATGATGCAGTTGACGACGATGAGCGGCAAAAATACGCCAAGCGATGCGGACAGCGACGGAATATACGCTTCAAGCAAAAGCTGTACGATCGTCGTAAACGCGGCGATGACTATGATGAAAATCGGCAAGCGTATGTCTTCCGGAATAATATTTCGGAAAATCGCTATTATTAATTCGCTCATAACGAGGACGAACATCATCGAAAAGCCCATACCGATGCCGTTGAACACGTTCGTCGTAACGGCAAGCGAAGAACACAAACCGATCGAAAGGACGAGCAGCGGATTTTCTTTTACGAGTCCGTTTGTAAAAATCGATAATCTGCTTTGTTTTTTTTGCATTTCGTTTTCACTCCTATTTCGCAGCAAGACAGGCGAGCGCGCTCTGCGTTCCCTGCGTCAAAAGTTCGGCAACGCCTTTACTCGTGATCGTCGCACCGGATACCGCTTCGAAGGTCTGACCGGGAACGAAACCGTCGTTCGCATTTTTACCTTCGAACTGCCCGTAAAACGTTTTGCCGCTCGAAACCGTATAGTTCGGATCGCTCGCTTTTAAGCCGAAGCCCGCCGTATCGCTCGATGCGAGAAACTGCATACCCGTGAGCACGCCGTCTTTTTTTATACCGAAAATGATCGTCGAGCGGTCGTAAGTCGGACCCGTCACCTGCGCGACGGCGCCTATAACGCTGCCGCCTTTTTTTGCAAGATACATTTTGTCGATACTGATCGCCGGCACCGCACTCGCTTTAAAATTCGTCACTTCTTCAAACGAATCCGCGTCGGCAAATACCGTTTTCATACCGGAACTCGCTTTATCCGCCTGACGCTGTTCGATGACGGGAGCCGTGATGTGGTTGACGAGCGCAAGACAAAAGCACGAAACGGATGCGAAGATCGCAAGCGTAAGCCCGAGTTTTAAAATATGTTTCATTGTGCCGCCTCCTTTTTCGCCGCTTTGCCCCAGCCGTATTTTCTCGGCGTCAATTTATTAAGGAATGTCGAAAGCGAATTCATAAATAAAATCGAAAACATAACGCCTTCGGGATAACCGCCGAATTTTCTTATTAAAAAGGTGAGAAGTCCGCAGCCCGCGCCGAACACCGCGCGTCCGATTTTCGTAACCGGCGTCGTCGCGTAATCCGTCGCCATAAAGGTAGCGCCGAAGAGGAGACCTCCCGATGTGAGCGCCATAACGACGTCCCCTCCGGAAACGAAAGTCAAAAGCGCAACCGTCGCGACCATCGCAACAGGCGCACGCCAGTCGATCACCTGCGTGAGAGCAAGAAATGCGAATGAAATCAAAATGAGCAATTCATTCGTTTCGCCGATACAGCCGGCCGTGTTGCCCAAAAAGCTTTCAAGATACATATCCGCATTTGCGGCTACGGCTCCCTCTTTGAGCTTGGAAAGGACAGTCGCAGCGCTTACCGCATCCGTTCCCGGAGTAAGCCACGATGCGCCGATCGCGGCGGAAAAGCTGACGAACAAAAACGCACGCGCCGTAAGCGCGGGGTTCCACACGTTCGCCCCAAGTCCGCCGAAAAATCCCTTGGCGACGACGACCGCGAAGAGATCGCCGAGCAGCACTTGCCACAGCGGAACCGTCGGCGGCAGTACGAGCGCAAGCAGCAATCCCGTGACGACGGCCGAACAATCGTTTACCGTGACATTCTGTTTTGTCAGTTTTTGAAACGCCGCTTCGAAGACGACGCTTCCCGCAACGGAAACGAGCACGACAAACAGCGCGCGGAAACCGAACAGCATAACACCGTATACCGTTTCGGGAAGCAGCGCCGTAATCAGCATGCACATAAGGAAGCGCGTCGACACCCCTTCGACAAAATGCGGGGCGGGAGACACGTACATTTCTTTTTTCACCGGTTCGCTCATTATTTTCCTCCAGCTGCTTTACCCGCAGCGTTTTTCTTTGCAGCGCGCGCTTTGACGACGCCTTTGCCGAGTTTAAATCGGTACACCAAACGGACGCGCGCGGGACAAACGTATGCGCAGCTTCCGCACTCGATACAATCCATAAGTCCGAATCGTACGGCGGCATCGTAGTCGTTCGCTTTCAGCGAACGCGCCATCATAACCGGCGAGAGCCGCATCGGACAAGGCGGAATACATCTGCCGCAGCCGAGACAAAGCCCTTCTTCGCCGATATGAATTTCTTTTTTTGTTAAAAATAAAACGCCGCTCGTACCTTTTACAACGGGGAAAGAAGCGTCAGCCGAAGCGACACCCATCATCGGGCCGCCGGAAAGGATCTGCACGAGCTCGTCGTCTTTTATGCGGATGACGTCTCCGATCAAATCTTCAACAAGGGTACCGACCGGAACCCGCAGATTCGCAGGATTTTCACACGCACCTCCGCTTACGGTAAACGCGCGCTCGATGAGCGGCTTACCGAGCCGAAACGCATCCGAAATCGCACAGGCCGTACAGACGTTTGAAACGATGCAGCCGACGTGTGCCGGAAGACCGCCTGCGGGTACTTCACGCTTTAAAATAGCGGTAATAAGATTTTTTTCACCGCCCTGCGGATACTTCGTCTTAACGATTTTGATTTCTATATCGTTCGTATGATTCGCTTCGGCAATCGCTTCGTTGATGACGTTTATCAGATCGAGTTTATTGTTTTCGAGCGCGACGATACCTCGTGCCCCCAAGATATGCATTTCGATCGCAAGCCCGTCGATCATCTTTTTGCACGATTCCTTTACGGTATGATAATCTACCGTGAGATAGGGTTCGCACTCCGCCGCATTCGCGATAACGTATTCGATCTTCGTACCGTCGGGTGGCGAAAGTTTCACATAGGTCGGAAACGACGCGCCTCCCATACCGACGATGCCCGCGTTCCTGATGCGATCGAGCGCATCTTTCGTATCGCACGCAAACGGATCGAGCGGACTCATATACGACGTCTCATCGCTTCCGTCCGATTCGATCGTAACACAGGGAACTTGCGCGCCGCCTGCCACAGTGTGCGGCGCGATCTGTGCTACCGTCCCCGTAATCGACGCATGTACGGGAACGGACATGTATTTGTCGGAGGCAGCGATAACCTGCCCTTTGACAACGCGGTCGCCGACGTTTACGGTACATTCGTTCGGAGAACCGCCCATCGTGACGGGGATCGTCACTCGCTTAGAGGAAGGAAACGCATCCTCGACGGTCCCGTCGCGAGTGTGTGTCTTCCGCTCCGGCGGATAGACTCCGCCTTTAAATGTAAACATACGCATAGCCGCTATTGTATGATATTCTTTCGGAATGGTCAAACTCTAAACGGTACGTTGTAAGCGGTACGTCGGCGATATTCCTTGCGAGCATTTCAAAACAAATTGGGAAATAATGACGCGGGAATCATCAGCCAAAAATCCGGAAACAGCGCGAGCAATACGAGAATTACAAGCGATGAAATAAAATACGGCAGACAGCCTTTAAAAGATCTTTCGATGCTGAGATTTCCGATCGAAGAAGCTAAAAGCAAACACAAACCGTACGGAGGCGTTACCAGTCCGAGTGAAAGCGTACAAACCGTAATCAAGCCGAGCATTATCGGACTGATCCCCAGACTGACCGCAGCGGGAAGAATAATCGGGACAAATAAAATTTCGGCAGGGACTGCGTCCATAAACGTTCCGACAAACATAAAGAAAACGATTACAATAAAAAGAAAGAATATTTTTCCGCCGGGAAGCGCAACAAAAAAATTGCGGATAATCATATTCAACTGGTAATAGCTTAACAATTCACCGAGCGCATTTGCGGATGCAAGCGCAAAAAGCGAAAGCGAAGAAAGTTTCATCGTTTCGATGAGAATATGAGGAAGTCGAGAAAGTTTTATAGACTTATAAAAGAAAATGCCGATAACGAGAGCGTACATACAAGCAAATGCGGCTGACTCCGTCGGCGTAAACCAGCCGCATACGATCCCTCCGATCAAAAGAATGGGCGTGAAAAGCGCCGGTAAAGAAATCGCTGTTTGTTTAAGAGCGACCGCCAGGGGAACTTTTTCGCCGATAGGGAAATTCTTTTTTTGGGAATAAAACTTTACAACCAGCATCATTGCAAGTCCGAGTAAAATTCCCGGAACGATTCCCGTCATAAACAAAGCGCCCGTGCTTACGTTTGCGACGCCGGCATACACGACCATGATGATACTCGGAGGAATAATCGAACCGAGCGTCGACGACGTCGCGGTAACACCCACGGAGGTTTCCATATCGTATCCCTGTTTATCCATCGCAGGAATAAATACTTTTCCGACGCCGGCTGTATCCGCCTGCGAAGATCCGGAAATCCCCGCAAAGATCATCGAAACGAGGATATTCGCATAGGCAAGTCCTCCGCGGAAACGGCCGACAAGAGCGGTACAACAATCTATGAGTTTATCCGTAATCGCACCCTCATTCATAAGGTTTGCGGCAAGGATAAAAAGCGGAACCGCAAGCAATGTAAAGCTGTTGAGACCGTTGAACATTTTGCTGAACACAACGGCGTTGGGAATTTGAGGGAGAGCAAAAATTCCCGCAAATGAAACCACACCCAACGAAAACGAAATCGGAACACCTATCGCTATGAGGACGATAAATAATACAACCAACAACGCTGCCATTATTTTACTCCGTTTTTACAATTTGCCAATGAAATACAATCCGCAACGATACTGTCCAACAAATAGATTGAAGACGTAATTCCCGCAATGGGAACGCAAATCCACGTAATCCCGCGCTTGAATTTCGGAATATTCACCCACGTATAATTCCAAAACTGCTTTGTCAACCGAATGCCGTAATACGTCATTAGCATGCAAAATATCATCATGATAACGGAAATAATAATGGACAATTTTTTTACCGACTCCGCTTTTTTTAAAGAATCGCTTAGAGCCGTAAAAGCAAAATGCTTTTTCTCATACACCATGGCACCGGCTCCCATAAATACGGCCCAAATAAAAGAATACATTTCGACATCTTCCGTCCACGTAGCAATGATTCCCGTATATCGTGTAAACATCTGTATTACAACGGTGATAAGAAAAAGCAAAAGGAAAAGACCGCCTATAAGGATTTGAATCTTTTGCATACCTGCAATAATTTTTCGCATATAATTTCCCGAATATTTTATAAGGGCACCTCTAAAAACTGCAGTTTTTAGAGGTAACTTTGAAAATGCGATGTTGTAACTCGCGATAATACAGCGAGTTACAACTCGTCAGCATCTCGAAAAAATCGCTAAAGGTGAGTTTTTCGAGATGCCCAATTGTATTTACTTTCCAAACTCGTCCTTCAATTGGTGAACGAAACGGATGGAAAAGGGACTGTCTCAAAAGTCGATTACTTTTTCGACAGTCCATTGAACCGATTGACCGTTTGCGGTCTGCAAAAGTTTTTATGGAGGATTACATTGAAAGCGTTGGACAGTTTGCGTGCAGCCTACGATTATATCCGGCTCATCCTCGACATCGGTATCCTCACCTTTATCCTGTATAAAGCGTACGAGCTCATCGTCAAAACGAACGGTATGCAGATCATCCGTGCCGCCGTCATCGTCGGCTTGGCCTATGCCGCTTCCATTTTTCTGCATCTGGAAACGCTGCAGTGGATATTGACCGTCATGGGGCCGGGTCTTCTCATCGCCTTTGCGATCGTGTTTCAGCCCGAAATGCGAAAGCTCTTTTTAAAGCTCGGACAGAGCAGGTGGTTCGCTTTCGGCAGCCGTTCAAAGCATACCTACGTCGATTCGGTTTTGATCGCGGCGGAGATATTGTCAAAGCAAAAGCGCGGTATGCTCGTCGTATTCGAGCGGCACACGAAGATGGACGATATCCTCAATACCGGCACAAAGCTCAACGCCGACCTTTCATCGAGTCTGCTCGTGACGATCTTCGGTATGGACACCCCTCTGCACGACGGCGCGTGTTTTGTGCTCGGCGGAAAGCTTCTCGCTGCAGGCTGCTTTTTGCCGTTGAGCGAACAGTACGATATTAAAAAAACTTTCGGTACGCGGCACCGTGCCGCTCTCGGGCTTTCCGAAGTTTCCGACGCCGTCGTGCTCGTCGTGTCGGAAGAGACGGGAGCGATAAGCCTCGCATACGATTCGAAGCTGCACTACGATTTGACGATGACGGAGCTTACGAAGATTCTCGAAAACCTTCTCGAAATTACGCCCGATGCATATCAGGTAGAGGATACGATAGATGAAAATAAAGCGGCTGTTTGAAAAGATTATGGAAAATTGGCCGGCAAAAGTGATCTGCTTCGGCATCGCACTCGTGCTGTATCTCGTGCACATCACATCGCTCCTCGACCGGAAAACGTATACCGTTCCGTTAAAGATCGTTGCAGACGGCGGTATGTATCCGATGAGCGATTATCCCGAATACGTGCGCATAACGGTACGCTCGACGGCGGAAAACATCGCCGAAACGCTGCAGAGCGATTTTACGGCAACGATCGATTTGACGAAGTATGAAAAGGAAGGGAGCTTTTCGATTCCCGTATCGGTGCACTTGTCGCCGAAACTTTTGCTCATGGATCCCTTTGAAATAAAATTGAATCCCGAATCGGTGTCGATGCGCCTCGAAGAAAAGACGCTGAAGTACGTGTCGGTTACGCCGGCTCTTTCCGGCGAAGTGCAGCACGGCTATACCGTTACGAAAACGACGGTGGAACCGGCGACGGTCGAAATCACAGGTCCTCGCAGATCGGTAGACGAAACAAAGCAAGTGTATACGTCCGCGATCGACGTGACCTCTCTTTCCGAGTCGAAAACGGTCGAAGCGTCGCTGCAAAACATCAATTCGCTCCTCGCGATAAACCCTGCAAAATCCTATACCGTACGGATCGAAGTCGCGGAAGAACCGCTCGTAAAAAAGTTTACCGACGTACCGGTACGCCTTTTGTTTTTGCCGGAATGGTTCGAAGCGGAAGGAGAAGCTCCGAAGATAAGTTTCGATGTAGCGGGCACGGTACCGATGCTCGAAGATTATGATTTGAGTGAAGGCGCCGTATACGCCGACTGCAGCGCGATCGATAAAGCGGGCACCTACGATTTGCCCGTACACATTACGCTTCCGTCGTATTTTCAAATAGAAAATCAAAGTGCGGAAACGGTAAGCATTTCGGTACGCGCACGGCGCGAAGACAACGCCGATCTCGGAGCGGAGAACCGATGATCTACGGCATCGGAACCGACATTGCCGACGTACGCCGCTTTGCGAAGTGGGTCGAAAACCCCGATTTAATCGAGCGATTTTTTAATAAACGAGAAATAAAAACTTCCGGTTCACGCCAAACATTGCAGGAACACTATGCATCGCGCTTTGCCGTTAAAGAAGCCTTTTCAAAAGCGCTCGGAACCGGCGTTGCGGGCTTTCAGCTCGGAGACATCTATGTCGGACACAATGAAGACGGTAAGCCCGAACTGTACCTCGAAGGGCGTGCAGCCGGTCTCGTCGAAAGGCGGTGCGGAAAGGGCGCTCGGATATTCGTATCGCTCAGTCATGAAAAAGAATATACCGTTGCATTTGTCGTCATTGAAGTGTAGAATTATCGTATGATGCGTGCAAAGGTTGGGATATGACAATACAAGGTGTAAAAAAGGAATCCGATAAAAAGAAAACCGCGCTTTCGTATTGGTCGAAAGATAAATGCCTGTGCCCCGTGTGCAATAAAGAGTTCGACCGCGAAATTATGCTTTCGGGGCAGGGCAGAATGATAGCCGGAAAACTCACCGATGAACTGCACCGCATCTTCGAGCCGTCGAAGCGATACGGCCGCATCTATCCCCTCATCTACGATATCGGCGCGTGCCCGAACTGTTTTACGGCGATGCTGTGGTCGGATTTTAAAGACATCAAAAACAAAGACGCAGCGGAAAAAATGTATTCCGATTCGGAAAAACGGCGAAAAGCGGTAAACACCGTATTCCCGTATTTCGACCTGCACCGCCGACGCACACTCTTCGACGGCTGTGCGGTATATTATCTTGCGCTGCTTACCTACGAGGATGCGAACGTCGAAATGCTTCCGACGATGAAGCGCGCGATCCTTGCGCTGCGTCTCGCGTGGCTTACCGGAGAATTGAACGAGCGGTGCCCGGGTCACAATTACGATTATATTTCGAAAGTGTTTTATCAAAAAGCGACGTTTTTTTATGAACAGGCGGTTGTAAATGAAATGAACCGCGTTGAAAAAAGTTCCATGCTCGTAAACTGCGGCCCCGATATGGATAAAAATTACGGCTGGGACGGAGTCATCTATCTGTGCGGATTGCTCGAATACAAATACGGACAAACGGACGATCAGCAGCTCCGCCTCAAAAAATTGAGCCGGGCGAAAACGGCGATCGCACGCATTTTCGGTCTCGGAAAATCGTCGAAGGCGAAGCCCGGCCCCCTGCTCGAAAAATCGCGCGACCTCTACGATAAACTTTCGGCCGAAGTACGCGACGACAATATTTAGGGAAGCTCGTGCGTAATATTTTATTGACCCTTTCTTATGACGGTACCGACTTTTGCGGATGGCAGCGGCAGGACGGAAGCGATGCGGGAAAGAGCGTTCGCACGGTGCAGGCTGTCCTCGAAGAATCGCTTGCAAAACTGCACGGCTCGCATATCACGCTTTACGGCTCGGGGCGCACCGACAGCGGAGTGCACGCGCTTTCTCAAGCGGCGAATTTTTTTTCTCCGATCGATTCGATCCCGATCGAAAAGTATCCTTTAATAATCAACAATATGCTGCCGCTCGACGTGCGCGTTATGAGCGCCGCTTCGGTCGATGAAAAGTTCAACGCGCGCTACAGCGCGACGAGCAGGGTGTACCGTTATTGTATGTTCGCATCGGGCACCCCTCCGGCGCACCTTGCGCGTTACGTGTGGCCGCTTTTCAGAATGCCCGATGTACAAAAGCTCAATACGCTCGCCGCATGCCTTTCGGGTGAACTCGACTGTGCGTCTTTCGCCGCTTCGGGGGATGCAAGCCTTTCGACAAATCGCTATATAGAGCGCACGCGATTTTTTTCCGCACAGGTCTTTCCGTACGGCACTCTCGTCGTATTCGAAATAGAAGCGAACGCGTTTTTGTGGAAGATGGTGCGCACGATTTGCGGCACGCTTTTGCAGCTCGAAAAAAAAGGGGCACCCGACGATGCGCTTAAAAAAATCATCGAAGAGAAGGATCGGAGAAAAGCCGGCATAACCGCTCCGCCTCAGGGATTGTTTTTACACGAAGTCAAATTCGACGGAAAGAGGCGGCACGCCTAGCGGGAAGCGCGCTTGTTCCGTTCGTATACTCGCCGTCTTATAACAGCGAAACGGGATCGACGTCGCATTCGATGTACACCGACTGCGCATGGCTGTAGCCGAAGAGGAGTGTTCTTGCGGCTTTTTGCAGCGGGCGGATATCGCTTCCTCGAAGCAGCAAGTGATAGCGATAGTTTTGCGATATTTTTAAAATCGGGCATTCTGCGGGACCGAGTATTTCGACGGCGTTTGCGCTCCGCATTTTTTTTATTTCGTCCGAAAGGAGTTTCGCACCCGCCGCTGCGGTTTCTTCGGCGGCATTTTTATCGGCGGATCGGAAGACGAGGCGGATGAGGCGGCTGAACGGCGGAAAGCCGAGGAGCTTTCGCTCGCCGAGTTCATACGCGTAAAATTTCTCCGTATCGTGAGTACACGCGAGCGCGACGGGCTCTTTCGACGGATTGTAGGTTTGCACGAGCACTTTTCCGTCCGGGAAAAAACGCCCCGCGCGGCCCGCAACCTGCGTGATAAGCGAAAAGGTGCGCTCGGAAGCGCGGAAGTCCGGCATGTGGAGCCCCGTATCCGCGAGCACGATGCCGACGAGACGCAGGTTCGGAAAGTTGAGTCCCTTGGCGACCATCTGCGTGCCGAGCATGATGTCGTAATCTCCGCGTCCGAACGCCGCAAGTTTTTCTTCGAGTTCGCCGCGCTTTGTCAAAGCGTCCGTATCGATTCTGACGATCTTCGCATTCGGAAATTTCGCCTTCGTTTCCGCTTCGATGTATTCGGTGCCGAATCCGGAATAGCCGATATTGAGCGAACCGCAGACGGGGCACGATTCGGGCGGTTCGACCGACCATCCGCAGTAATGACAGCGAAGCCGCCGCTCGCTTTTGTGGTAGGTCATCGGCACGGAGCAGTTTTTGCACGTCATCTCGTAGCCGCAGTCGCCGCATCTGAAAAAGTGGGTAAAGCCTCTCCGATTTAAAAAAAGTATCGTCTGTTTTTTGAGATTGAGCGTCGTCCTGATTTCATTCGCGAGTGAACGAGAAAGGCAGCCGTCGGTCTTTTCCTTCGTCAAATCGATGCGCACGATTTCAGGCATCGTTCCCCCTGCAAGGCGCTTTGTGAGCGTGTGGCGGACGAGGCTTCCTTCGTTCATGAGGTACCACGATTCGACCGACGGTGTCGCGCTTCCCATGACGAGCGGAATTGCACTGCGCGATGCGCGGTACATCGCAACTTGGCGCGCGTGATAGCGGGGCGTCGTTCCGCTTTTGTAGGAAGCGTCGTGTTCTTCATCGATGATGATGAGTCCCAAATCCGGTACCGGAGCGAACACCGCGCTCCGCGCTCCGATGACGACGCGTGCTTCTTTTCGGAGAATGCGTTTCCACTCGGAAAATTTTCTGCTTTGCGTGAGACCGGAATGGAGGACTGCGGCGGTGTTTCCGAAACGGGCGCGCACTGCGCGTATCACTTGCGGTGTAAGCCCGATTTCGGGGACGAGGTAGATGACGCCTTTGTTTTGAGCGAGTACGGCTTCTGCGACGCGCAAAAACACTTCCGTTTTGCCGCTTCCCGTCGGCCCGTATACATAGTGGAATCGTGTGCTTTTTGTCTTTGCGGACAGGATATCCGATACCGCTTGTCTCTGTTCGTCCGAAAGATCGTGCACTTCGCTTGAGGGAATGTCGTCGGCAAACGAAAATCCTCCCGAACCCGTTTCGCGTCTTCCCGACGGAATCATCGCCGAAACGATTTCGCCGAGCGGGCAGAGGTAGTAATCGGCCATCCATTTTGCGAGGGAAAAAAGTTCGCTCGTCAAAAGCGGCTCTTCGTCTACGATGCGCCGTACGGCACGGATTTTTTCTTTCGGCACGTCATCGGGCGCCGTATCGCCGATGCCCGTGATAAAGCCCGTAAGCTTTCTGTTTCCGAAGGGCACTTCGACTCTCTTTCCGATTTCAGCTTTTTCTTTTTCGTCGGGTGTATACGAATACGTAAACGATCGGTTTACCGGCACGTTTAAAACGACGTCGAGATATATCATTTTTTAATAAAATCTTTTGCGTAGTCCGGAACGAGGCGCAAAAGCTCCGCGCGGAAAAGTTTTAAATCCTCCCACGCCGGCCGCTTGAGCGACACATCCCGAAGCAGGGCGCTCGGGTGATAAGTGACGAGGAGCGGTATGCCGTTGTAATCGCGGAAAGCGCCGCGAAGACGAGAGAGCGCTTCAGTCGTTTTTAATAAATTTTGAGCGGCCGTTCTGCCCGCTGCGAGGATGAGTTTCGGCTTCAGTATGTGAATCTGCGCTTCGAGAAAGGAAATGCATGCATCCGCTTCTTCGGGAAGCGGCGTCCTGTTGTTCGGCGGACGGCATTTTACGATATTTGCGATGTAGCAGTTCGTATCGCGGGAGAGGGAAATCGCTTCGAGCATTTTGTCGAGGAGCTTTCCCGCAGGCCCGACAAAGGGAAGTCCCTGCGCGTCTTCTTCCGCTCCCGGCCCTTCGCCGACGACGAGAACGGCAGGATGGGGAACGCCCATGCCCGGTACGGTGTGCGTCCTCTTTTTTGAAAGCGCACAGCGCGAACACGAGGCGACTTTTTGTGCGACGTCTTCGAGCGTGATGCCGCTCCGCCCCGATTCGGCGCTCGCATGATCGGCTTGCCCCGCGTCTGTAAACTCGCCGGCGCGTCCGAAGGATACGGAAACGTACGCTGCCCGATCGGAGGCTTCTGCGCTTGCCGCAGATTCGGCGTCGTCGGAAAAAGCGGGTGTCTCCGCAAAAGCGCGCGGTAGGTAAGCGCACAGCGACGACGATGCCGTTTTGAGGAGATCCCATACTGCTTGTTTTTCCGCGGCGAGCATAAGGCAAGCATAACACATTGCTTGTGTTTTACGCAAGAATAGAGTATAGTAAAAAACGAGTGTATGAAAAAATTATTCGCGTTGTTTTTTTTAGCGGCGCTGCTTTTTTCGGCTGCCTCGGCGCAGGCAGGTGTTGATCCGACGGATGACTTTTACGAAGCCGCACTGCGCTGGTATATTGCCGGTGTCATTTCCGAACTGCCGCAGCTCAAGCCCTATCCTCACGATACCGTCCGCCGTCTTCTTTTTACGGTTATGGAAAAAGGAAATCGCGAACAAGAGGCCGAAGCGCGTGAATATTACGAGTTGCTGTTCGCAAAAGTGTGGCACATATCGGCGGAAATGGAAGGTGCGGGTATCGTAAGACTGAACGGAACGACGAAAGAAAACGGAGCCGACGGTTCTCTTTCACTTTCCCTCGAGGGAGGAGCCGATGTTCTTTTCGAAAAAGGTATCGGTGCCGGCGTGCGCGCATGCCTTTCATCGGGGCTTTCCAGCGATGAAAATAACACGGTGCGCGAACTGTGGAGTATACCTTCATACGACAATAGTATCGATCCGGTGAGTCAGGGACGGACCCGAATCGATTTCAGCGCCGATGCCGTCGTTTCATACGCGAACGAAAAAATCGGCGTGAGCGTGGGATATAACCGCACCGGCTATACGAATTATATCGACGGCGGTAATGTTTTAAGTCCGTATGCATATCATGCGCCCGAATTTTCATTTTCCTATGACGGGGAACGCTTCGATTTCGTACAATATTTTGCCGCGCTTCGCGCATCGGATATGCTCGGAAAAAACGGCCCCTACGGCAAATTCATTTCGTTTCATGCGCTGCGTTTTTCGCCGAATCGGAAAATACATCTGTCGTATTATGATTCGGTCGTATACGGAAAACGATTCGATCCGTCGTATTTGATTCCCGTTCCCTCAGCGCTCATCGCATCGGCAAACGGATACGGCGACAACGTGATCGCGGGTTTTCTGTTCGAATATAATTTTTTCCCGGACGTTTCATGGCTTACCGATGTGAGTATAGACCGCCTCGATGTAGCGCAGCTTGCGCGCTTTCATCTCAATTCCGATAACCGCCTTGCATTGAAAACGGGGCTTTCCTATGCGCCGAAGGCTTCTCCGTGCAAACTGCTCACTTTCAGTTATACGATCATCTCTCCGTATATGTATACTTCCGAAGACACGAACGGCGAATCGTACAATTATCATTCGTATACGAATTGGGGACGGAGCATCGGGCAGAACCTTCCGCCGAATTCCGACAGGCTTTCTTTGAAAATCAAACTCGAACCGATAAAACGTTTTTCGGTATCGACGTTCGCTTCCATTACCCGTCATGCGAACGTGTATCAGTCGTATTCCGGCGATGAACTGCGGGAGATGCTTTCCGAAGGTAAACGCTCGACGGACGGCAGTATTAATTCGCAGCGCTACAGTTCGACATCGTTTTTATCGGAATCGTATGTCATGTATATTGCGCGCGGCGGCGTCGAAGCTTCATACCGTTTTCCGCGCGTCAACGCGGGCGTCTTCGAACTGAACGGCATCTTCGCATACACGTATATCAGCAACGCGGGCATGGACACTCCGATGTTTTCCGGCGCAACAGGGGCAACTACGGATGCGCAATTCGATGCGCTACGTACCGTTTGGGAAAATCAACTACACGACGAATACGACGTATTCTTTTCGCTGGGTGTAAAATGGACATACTAGCGGAGGCACGATGAAACGGAAATTTCTTTTTTTATATCTCAATACCGGCGCAGGTCATATTTCCGCAGCAAAGGTGCTCGCTGCGGCTTTAAAAGAAAAAGATC
>ERZ772967.829-NODE-829-length-22811-cov-12.249341_pt1 | contig 22811 bp, 21 predicted proteins | sample MGYA00511677_ERZ772967 | MGnify/ENA primary metagenome ERZ772967 (study PRJEB29015, sample SAMEA2737931) | human oral metagenome | biome: human oral; feature: human-associated habitat; material: dental | place: China | collected 2146 ...
CGAGGCCCACGCCGAGGAGGACAAGAAGCGCCGCGAGGACGCCGAGACCCGCAACTCCGCCGAGCAGCAGGCCTACTCCGTCGAGAAGCTCCTGAAGGACAACAAGGACAAGCTGCCCGAGTCCGTCCACTCGGAGGTCTCCGGCGCCGTTGACGGGCTCAAGAAGGCGCTCGAGGGCGAGGACATCGAGCCGGTCAAGACCGCTCAGGAGAAGCTGAACGAGGTCGCCCAGAAGATCGGCGAGGCCCTCTACCAGCACGAGCAGGCCGAGCAGCAGACTCAGCAGGCTCAGTCCTCCGCGGGCGGCTCCTCCGAGGCCCCGGCCGAGGACGACGACATCGTCGATGCCGAGATCATCGACGACGAGGACTCCAAGTGAGCCCCGAGGGCACCGGCCGCGAGGACGGCGGGGACGACGAGCGAGTCGACCCCGCCCTGGCGGATGCCGTCGAGTCCGCCTTCGACGGCGTCGTGCTGGACGAGTCTGGCAACCCGGTCGCTCCTGCGGGGGCGGCCGGGGAGGCCGGCGGCTCTGAGAAGGCTGAGAAGGCCGGGGAGGCTGAGGCTGCCGGGTCCCCCGAGTCGGAATCTTCTGAGCCGTCAGAGCTCGAGCGGGCTCGCGCCGAGGCGGCGCAGGCGGCCGACGACCTGGCTCGTGCCCGCGCGGACCTCTACAACCTCCAGCAGGAGTACCAGGGGTTCGTGCGCCGCTCCCGCGAGAGTGCCGCCGGGCACCGCGAGACCGGGCAGGCGGCTGTTGTCGAGGCCCTCATCCCGGTCCTCGACGAGATCGAGCTGGCCCGCCAGCACGGGGACCTCACCGGCACCTTCGAGACCACCGCGGGCAAGCTCGAGACGGTTCTGGCCGACAAGTTCGGTCTGGTGCGCTTCGGCGAGGCGGGTGAGACCTTCGACCCGACGATTCATGAGGCCCTCATGGCAACCGAGTCGGACGAGGTCGACGAGCCGTCCATCGCGATGGTTCTCCAGCCCGGCTACCGGCTCGGCGAGCGGATCGTTCGCGCCGCCCGCGTCCAGGTCGCCAACCCCGCCTGATCCGGCGGACCCGGCTGATCCGGCGGCCCCGGCCGATTCAGCGGCCTCGGGCTCCCGGACGCCAGGGCTCCCGGGGCGGGCCTCAACGCCGAGATCGGTCGAGTTCCGCACCGAGATCGGTCGCAACCCGTGCCGAGATCGGTCCGACGCCGGAGGCATCGGGGATCGCCCCGTCCAGCATCCGCATTCGCACGAAAGACAGACATCACGACCACCACCCAGACAAGGAGGAGGTGACCCATGGCCAGCCAGGACTGGATGACCAAGGACTTCTACGCGGTCCTCGGCGTCGCCAAGGACGCCGACTCCGCAGCCATCAAGAAGGCATACAGAAACCTAGCCAAGAAGTACCACCCGGATCGCAACCCCGATGACGCCGCCGCGGCCGAGAAGTTCAAGGAGATCGGGGAGGCCTACGCGGTCCTGTCCGACTCCAAGGAGCGCGAGCAGTACGACGCCATCCGCTCAATGGCCGGCGGCGGGGCCCGTTTCACCCCCGGCGCCGACGGCGGCGGCGCCGGCTTCGAGGACATCTTCTCCTCGATGTTCGGCGGCGGGGGCGGCAACGTCCGCTTCTCCACATCGGGCGGCGCCGAGCCCGACATCGATGAGCTCCTGCGCCAGTTCGGCGCCGCCGGCGGCGGTGCCGGAGGATACGGGGGGTACGGCGGGAGACGAGCCCGCAGCCCCTTCGGCTTCGGGGGCTTCGGCTCCCAGCCAGAGCCCATCAAGGGCCCCGATGTCGTCACCAGCGCGACCCTGTCGCTGCGCGACGCCGTGGCCGGCACCACCGTCGAGTTGGTCGCCGACGGGCGGACCATGACGGTGCGCATTCCCGCGGGCGTGCACAGCGGTCAGAAGATCCGCCTGCGTGGAAAGGGGCGCCCCGGTCGCAATGGCGGTGAGTCCGGCGACATGGTCGTCACCATCACCGTTGACAAGCACCCCGTCTACTCCATCGACGGCGCCAACCTGCGCATGGACCTGCCCGTCACTCTCAAGGAGGCGGCGCTGGGCGCGACCGTCGAGGTGCCGCTCCTGGACGGGACGACCACGCGCATCAAGATCAAGCCGGGCACCTCCTCGGGCACGGTGATGCGGGTGCGCGGCAAGGGGATCGCCACCTCCAAGAAGACCGGCGATCTGCTCGTCACCGTGCAGGTGGCCGTGCCCCGAAAGCTCTCGCGCGCCGCCAAGGAGGCTCTCGAGGCCTTCGACAGCGCCATGGAGTCCGATCCTCGTGCCTCGCTGGCCCAAGAGGCGTCGGCGTGAGCCCGAGGCACCGGGCTAGTCGCGCTGGTCGTGCCGGTCAGGGCGTCGACTTCCTGGCCGACGACGCCGCCGAGCGCGCCGTCTACGTCATCTCGGTGGCCGCCGAGCTGGCCGGCATGCATCCGCAGACGCTGCGCCAGTACGACCGCCTCGGGTTGGTCAGCCCCGCCCGCACCTCCGGGCGGGGCCGGCGCTACTCCCACCGCGACGTCGAGCAGCTGCGGCGCGTCCAGGCGCTGAGCCAGGACGGTGTCAACCTCGAGGGGATTCGGCGTATCCTCGAGCTCGAGCGTCGTCTGGAGGACCTTGAGCGCGAGAACCGCAACTTGCGACTGCGTCAGGCGGCTGCCGAGCGCGTGTTCGCCGCGGCCGCCGACGGCGAGGTCCAGGTCGTGCCCGCCCGTAGCGGTCGGGTGGTCCAGGGCCGTGCAGCTCAGCGTGCGGAGGCGCCGACCGCCGGTGCGTTCGGCCAGGGGCGGAAGGCGACTCCTCCGGGCAGCGCCATCGTCCTGCGCCGCATGTGAGCCGTACCCGGCCGAAACCAGAACGTGATCCGTTGCCCGGCGCCTGTCGGCCCGTGACTATAGTGGTCGAGTACTCCCAACACTAAGGAAGTTCGTCATGACACAGCCTCCCAATCCCGGACAGCCTTACATCCCTCCCGCCTCTGCGCCGTCGGCCCCGGGCACCTACAACCCGCAGCAGTTCGCCGCCCCGCAGAACCCTCAGTACGCCCCGGTGGGTGCAGCGCCCCAGCAGCCCGGCCCGGTTCCGGGCGGTGACTCGCTCTTCACCAACCTGTTCGACGTCACCCGCACCTTCGCCTCCAAGTACGGCACCATTGTCATGATCGTGGGCACCATCGGCTTCGCCCTGTCGTGGCTCTACGGGGCCTACAACGCGGGCGCAACATCTTTTTCTATCTCCGGTCCTGACTTCGATTTCGGCAGGTTCCTCATTTATCTCTTGGTGAACGCCCCCTGGGTCTGCCTCGAGATTCTGGGGATGCGTGTCGTGCTCGAGATCGCGGCGAAGAGCGGTGGCCCGACGGGCGGCCGCCAGTTCTGAGGCTCGCGTGGCGCGCTACGAAACCGAAGACGGCGAGCCCCGCTACGGCAAGCGCTTGAGCCCCGAGGAGCTGGAGGCCTATCTGTACGAGCAGAGGGTCCAGTCTCCTGCGGAGCCGCCCCCGAACTCCGACTGGTCGTCCGAGTCCCGGGCGTCGTCATACGGGGCATCGGCTGATGAAGCTCGAGAAGGCCGCAAGAAAGAGGACAGAGAGGACAAAGAGGGCTCAGAATCGGATCCTTTCGTGCGAGCGTCGGGAGGGAGTGTCGTTCGGCTGGCGGACCCCCTGCCGCCTGTGAGCGAGAGCGCCGCTCTGGGCTACACGGGCTACACAGGATTCAGCACGGGTTTCGGCACGCGCCCCCGCACGGTGCGGCGTCCTTGGCGCATGTCGGTCATCGGCCTGGTGCTGATGCTCGTGGTGCCCCTGGTTCTCACTTTCACGGCCCTCTCCATCGTTTTCGACAGCGCCAGCGGACCGGGCGCCCCGCTGGGCAATGCCGGCACGGTGTACCTGGAGCAGGGCTCCACCTCCGCCCTGTACACCTCAACATCCGGCAAATCGACAACCGACTGCACCGTCACCGGCTCGGACGGCAGCACTGTGTCCCTGACGCCGCTGACCGAAGAACTGCCCTACGGCTCCTTCGACGCTCCCGGGACGGGGACCTTCACGGTGACCTGTCCGGGAGGGACCGACGACGTCATCATCGGCCCGCCCCTCAAGCCCGCTCGCCTGCCGTTGTTCCAAGTCCTCATGCTGACTGTCGTGGTGTCCGGAGTAGTGGGCCTGGGGGTGGCCATGGTCGGTGCGGTCCGTCTCCTGCGCTATCGCGCAGTCGAGCGACGCATGAATGCGCGCTGAGGGATCGTGAGGACGCTCCCGAGAACCCTCCGATCGAGAACCCTCCGATACTGAGCGCCGCACTGCGCGTTGGGCCGGCCCTCCTCGGGAGGGCCGGCCCAACGTCGTTCTTCAGACGCCGGGAGCATCCTCGTGCGGCTCAGGGGCGTCGTCGGTGCCGGCGCGCACGGGCAGATCGAGGACCGCGGTCAGGCCGCCCGAGGAGTTCGCGGACAGCTCCAGAGCACCGCCGTGAGCGGCTGCGACCGCGGAGACGATGGCCAGGCCCAGGCCGTGCCCGTCTCCGCGGGTCCGCCCCCGGCCGGCTCCGCGGACGAAGGGCTCGCGCAGGGACTCCAGCCGTTCCTCGGGGATGGGCGAGCCGTCGTTGGACAGCCGCAGCCGCACCCGGTCGCCCGCGTAAGCCAGCTCGATCTCGACGCCGCCATCCGGGACGTTGTGCCGCACCGCGTTGCGCAGCAGGTTGGAGACGGCCTGGCGGAGCAGCACCGGGTCCCCCTCCAGGACGGCGACATCGCCGGGGGCCTCGGGCAGGGTCACCCTCCGCTCTGTGGCCTCCGGGGCGAGCTGGGCCAGCACCGTTGCCACCACGTCGGCCAGATCCACCTCCTCCCGGTAGATGTCCCCCGACTGGGCCTCCGCGAGGTCGAGCAGGGCGTCGACGGTTTCGACGTTCGCCTGATTGGTCTCCCGCAGTCGCTCCGCCAGGGACCGCAGTTGCTCCGCGGAGGCATTGGGATCGGCCAGGGTCACGTCGATCATCGTCCGGGCCGTCGCCAGCGGCGTGCGCAGTTCATGCGAGGCGTTCGCCGCGAAGCGGCGGTAGGTGGCCAGGGAGGATTCCAGGGAATCGAGCATGTGATCGTAGGTGTTGGCCAGGTCGCGGATCTCGTCGCGGGGGCCCGTCAGCGCCAGGCGCCGGCTGAGGTCGCCGGAGGCGGCCTGTCTGGCGGCCTCGTTCATAGTCGACAGCGGGGCGAGCATGCGGCCGGCCACCACCCAGCCGACCGCACCGGACAGCAGAGCCAGCAAGGCGAGCACTCCCAGGGAGATCGCGAGCATTCGGTTGAGGAACTCGGACATGAGGGTGATCTGCAGGTAGATGTCGCCGTCGTCCCCGTCGATGCCCGTCGTCTCCTCGGGAATGGCCACCTGGAAGCGGCTCATGTACAGGTAGACCAGGGCGATGAGGACGGCGCCCGATCCGGTCACCAGACCCGCGTAGGTCAGGGTGAGCCGAGCCCGAATGGTCAGCCTGCGGGACCTGGGACTCTGCGCCGCCGGTGATGCGGGCGGGCTGCTGGAGGTGGGCCGCGGCATCTCAGTCCCCGAAGCGGTATCCGGCGCCGGGGACGGTCTGGATGACCCAGGGCTGACCGAGGCGCTTGCGCAGATGGGAGATCGTCACCCGCATCGTGTTCGAGAAAGGGTCCGCGTTCGCGTCCCAGGCCTTCTCCAGGATCGTCTCGGCGCTGAGAACCCCGCCGTCGGCCTCCATGAGCAGCTGCAGGACGGCGAACTCCTTGGGGCTCAGACGCACGAAGTGCCCGTCGCGCGAGACCTCCCGGCGGAAGGGATCCAGCCGCACTCCGCGGGATTCCAGGACGGGGCCGCGCGCCGGCTGACTGCGCCGCTCCAGAGCGCGCAGCCGGACCACGAGCTCAGGGAACTCGAAGGGCTTGACGAGGTAGTCATCCGCCCCGAGTTCGAAGCCTTCGACGCGTTCACGCAGGGAGCGGGCCGCGGTGAGCATGAGGACGCGCACCTCCGGGTGCTCGCGGGCCAGGCGGGCGCAGACCTCGTCGCCGTGGACGCCGGGCAGGTCCCGGTCCAGAACGACGACGTCGTAGTCGGCGATCTCCACCTGGGCCAGCGCTTCGGCGCCGTCCCCCACGACGTCCACCGCCATCGTCTCGCGACGCAGCCCCACGGCTATCGCATCGGCGAGATAGGACTCGTCCTCGACCACCAGTACGCGCACGTCATCGACCTCCCGGGTTTCCGCTTTCTGCAGCCTTCTGCATTTCCCAGCCGCTCTCACGGCCCCTTCCAGGGCGCCCGCCGGCGGCCGCCCACGCGCCAACGATAGGGGAGAGGGGGTTAAAACCCGCATAAGGATTTTTCTAAAGGCTCTTGCAACGCCGGCTCCGCTGAGATTGTGCCCGGCCCCGGAAGGACCGGGGGCGATTGGCCGGCCGCCCCGGATATCGGGAGATCGGCCGTGCAAGAGCTCAAGGGCTCGGGAATCCAAGGAACTTTTAAGGAGAACTTCGATGAGGAACGGCAGGACGAGGATGCTTGCAGCAGTGGCGAGCGTGGTCTGCGCACTCGGCATGGTCACCGCGTGCGGGGGCGGGAAGTCAACCGACGCCGCCGATGCCTCCGCCGCCAGTGCGACCGGCTCCGCCGAGGACTACACCCTCAAGTTCAACCAATGTCTGCGCGACGCTGGGTTCAACGTGTCCGACTCCGACGACGGTAAGGACATCCGCACTCAGGACGTGGGCGGTGACGCGGCCGCCTTCAACACCGCCGTGGAGGACTGCGAGAAGAAGCTCGGCCCGCCGCCCGGGGCCAGCACCCAGAATCCCGACGACCCCGAGATCCTCCAGTCGAGCATTGCGCTCGCCGAGTGCCTGCGCAATGAGGGCTACGACGTCAAGGATCCCGAGCCCGGCAAGGGCCTGTCCATTGACGTGGGCGCGATTCCCCAGGAGGCCATCGAGAAATGCGCGGCTTCGGCCGCCCCCTCCTCGGCCTCCGAGGGGGATCAGTGAGCCTCCGGCGTCGGGCTCGCGGTTCGGGGAATGACCCCGTGTCCCCCACCGAGGGCGGCGGCGACACGGGCAACACGAACGGCATGAATAGCCCGGCCCATGTGGAGGCTCCGAAGAAGGGCCCTGCTCGCCCGACCCGTCGCCTGCTCCTCGGAGCCGGGGCCGTCCTCCTTCTGGCCGGAGCGGGAGCGGGCACGGCGGCGGCAACGGGAATCCTGCCGGGTCGGGCCGACAAGGGGGACGACAAGTCCGAGGCCTTCACCGGCACGACCGAGGAGATCACCCGCGGCACCCTCCAGGGCGAGACGAGCGCCGCCGGCACCCTGCGCTTCTCCGATTCCCATGTGCTCCGCTCCGGTTTCGAGGGCGTGGTCACCTGGTTGCCCGCGGCCGGCACCGTGCTTCACGCCGGTGATCGGCTCTACGATGCCGGAGGCGAGTCCTCCTACCTCATGCACGGATCCATCCCGGCCTGGCGCGCCTTCGAGGACGGCATGAGCAAGGGCAGCGATATCCAGCAGCTCCAGAGCGCCCTGCAGGGCCTGGGCTACTTCACCCGCGAGCCGGACGGCACCTTCGGGTGGTGGACCATCAGGGCCATCAGGGCCTGGCAGAAGGACATGAGCCTCGAGCAGACCGGGGCCATTCCCCTGGGGCGCATCGTCTTCGCTTCGGATGACCTGCGCGTGGGCTCCATCAAGTCCCGCGTGGGCGACAAGACCGCCGTCGAGGGTGATCTCTACGACGTCACCTCCACCGCTCAGGTGGTGGACGTGAACATCAAGCTCGCCGATCAGCAGCTCGGCGTCGTCGGCAATAAGGTCACTCTGCACCTGCCCGGTGCCGTTGATACCACCGGCACCATCTCCTCCGTGGGCACTCCCACGGAGAAGAGCGGTTCGGGCGACTCCAAGGAGAAGGAGCGCGTCATACCCGTGACCATCGTCCCCGACGATGCCTCGGTCACCGCCGACTTCCAGGAGGTCTCGGTCACCGTTGGCCTGCCCAGCGAGAAGCGCGAGAACGTCCTGTCCGTGCCCGTGGGGGCGCTCGTCGCCCTGAGTCCGGAGCAGTTCGGCGTGGAGGTGGTCCAGGACGACAACACGACGACGAGGATTCCGGTGACCACCGGGCTCTTCGCCGCCGGTCGGGTCGAGATCTCGGGCGAGGGCCTGGCAGAGGGACAACGCGTGGTGGTGCCGCAGCGATGAGCCGCATCCTGTCTCTGCGCGACGTTCACCGTACCTATGGGGAGCCGCCCGTCGCCGCCTGCGCCGGAATCAGCCTGGATATCGACCGCGGCGAGTTCGTCGCCGTCGTCGGCCCCTCCGGCTCCGGCAAATCGACTCTGCTCAACCTCATCGGCACCCTCGATCGGCCCAGTTCGGGACGCGTCGAGATCGACGGTCTCGATGTCGCCGGCCTGACGGACCCGGAGCTGTCAGCCGTGCGCGCACGACGCATCGGCTTCGTCTTCCAGCAGTTCCATCTGTCGGACGGCATGACGGCGATCGACAACGTCGCCGACGGCCTGCTCTATCTGGGAGTGCCGCGTGCCGAGCGGCGCAGGCGCGCCGAGGCGGCCCTGCGCCGCGTGGGGCTCGAGCGCCGTCTGCGTCATCGCCCGCACCAGCTCTCCGGCGGAGAGCGTCAGCGCGTCGCCATCGCCCGCGCCGTCGTCGGGGATCCGCCCCTGCTCCTGGCGGACGAGCCGACCGGCAACCTCGATTCGGTCTCCGGGGCCTCGATCGTCGAGCTCCTTCACGAGCTGCACGAGCAGGGCACGACGGTCGTCGTCATCACCCACGACAACGACCTGGCGGCCGAGCTGCCGCGGCGCGTCGCCATTCGGGACGGGAAGATCGTCTCCGACTCCGCGATCGGCACGACGGAGGAGGCCGCATGAGCTCGACGACGATGCGCCCGGGACGCTCGCACCTGCGCCCGACCGACGTCCTGCGCCTGGCCGGGACGGGCCTGCGCGCCCGGCCCATGCGAGCCTTCCTGTCCGCCCTGGGCATCGCCATCGGCATCGCGGCCATGATCGCGGTGGTCGGCGTGTCCACGTCGAGCCGGGCCCAGCTCACTGCTCAGCTCGAATCCCTGGGCACCAACATGCTCACTCTCACCCCGGGCTCCGACCTGACCGGCACAGAGGTCAAGTTCCCCGACGACGCCGTCGGACGGGTCGGCACGATCGACGGCGTCCAGCAGTCGAGCTCGACCTCGCTGGTCAAGGTCTCCGTCTACCGCAGCTACCTGAGCGACAAGGAGGCGACCGGCGGCATCTCTACTCTCGTGGCCGATGAGAACCTGCTCGACGTCGTCGCCGGCGAGGTGAGCACGGGATCCTGGCTCAATCAGGCCACGTCCTCGTATCCGGCAACCGTGCTCGGAGCGGCCGCCGCCCGGCGACTGGGCGTGGTGGAACCGGGAACTCAGGTGTGGCTCGGCGGGACCTCCTTCACCGTGGTCGGGATCCTTCAGCCCTCGGTGCTGGCCCCCGAGCTCGATAACGCGGCGCTCATCGGGGCGTCGGTGGCCAAGCAGCTGTTCGACTACGCGGGCAACCCGACGACGATCTACGAGCGCAGCGCCGATAGCGCCGTCGAGAGGGTGAGGAGCCTCCTGGGTCCCACGGTCCTGCCGCAGTCGCCCGGGGCCGTCAAGATCTCGAGGCCCTCGGACGCGCTGGCGGCCAAGAACGCCGCGGACAAGGCCTTCACCAGCCTATTGACGGGAGTCGGCTCGATCGCCCTGGTCGTGGGCGGGATCGGAGTGGCCAACACCATGATCATCTCGGTGCTGGAGCGGCGCCGTGAGATCGGGCTGAGGCGCGCCCTGGGGGCCATGCGCAGCCACATCCTCGTCCAGTTCCTCGCTGAGGCGCTGCTTCTGGCGGGACTGGGTGGTGCATTGGGCTGCGTCCTGGGAATCGGGGTGACCGCCGGGGCGGCCGCAATCAACGACTGGCCCTTCGCCCTGCCGCCGCTCGTCATTGCGGCGGGTCTGGGGGTCACGATCCTTATCGGGGCGGTGGCGGGTCTGTACCCGGCGGTGCGGGCGGCCCGCACGCCCCCGACGGCGGCCCTCAACGCCCAGTAGGGCCGGCATCAGTCCGTATAAGAGGAGGAGGAAGCAGAGCGGATTACAGGAGACTGCCAGTTTCCGCGGTTCGGTCCAGGTATCCCGTGATGAGGACCGCGGAGTGTCACCGAGTAGAAAGGAGGTTGTAGAGCACAACGGGCCGTCGGGCACATGTATCAGGGGTATGTGCCCGACGGCTCCTGTGCTTCTGCGCTCTTCCGCTCTTCTTTTCCGCCGAGATCGGTCGTAATCCGCGTCGAGATCGGTAGTACTCCGCGTCGAGATCGGTCGTACTCCGGCTCGAGATCGGTCCGCTTCCGCGTCGAAATACCGGCCTCAAGGCGCTCGCAGGTCGGCGCGCATGGCAGCGAACCGATTGGGCACGAAGCCGGTCCGCTCGTACATTGCTCGCCCCGCCTCCGTCGCCATGAGTTCGGCTCGACCGATACCCGTCGAGACGGCCCATCTCATCACCGCCTCGAAAGCCCGCTTGCCATACCCATGACCGCGGTGAGCGGAGAAGGTGCACACGTTGCTGACCAGCACATCACGGCCGTCGGGAACCTCGGGCGACGGCGCGGCGTCGCGAACCGCCCCCATCGCGCACGCCACGACATCCTGGCCCGCCTGCACGACGAAGATCCCGTATATCGGGTCCTTCACCCGTTCGGTGAACCATCGATGCGCGTTGCTCCGCCATCGACTATCCGTCATCGCCGTCCCCGTGGCACGGAACATCTCCGCGCGCAGCGCCACCAGGGCGCCGACGTCGAATACGGTCGCTCGTCTGACAACAACAGCATCATTCACGCCCACGAACCTACCGCCGTCCTCAAGAGGACCAGAAGAGCAGAACTCTCCGCCGAGGCTGAACTGCACAAGCCGGCCAAATATGCCGAGCGGCCCGGCCCATTGCCGACGACGCGCGTCCGGCGGTGCGCCATCGGGGCCGGCGAACCGGCCGGACCGATCTCGACGCGGAATACGACCGATCTCGAGCCGAAGTTGGACCGATCTCGATGCGGAAGCGGACCGATCTCGAGCCGGAGTTCGACCGATCTCGGCGAAGGGGCGAAGGGGAGGGAGGGGCGCGATCAGCTCAGGACTCGCCGGGCGAAGTCGTAGGTCAGGGCGCTCATGAAGGCCCGCTGCGCATTGGTCGAGGCCCGGCCGTGCCCGCCCTCGGAGTTCTCGAAGTACGTCACCGCCTGCCCCAGGCTCTCCAGTCGATGAGCCATGGTGCGCGCATGCGCCGGATGGACGCGGTCGTCCCGGGTCGAGGTCACCAGAAGCACCGGCGGGTAGTCGCGCCCCTCCTCCAACAGGTGGAAGGGGGAGAAGGACCGGATGAACTCCCATTGGGCCGGGTCGTCGGGGTCGCCGTACTCGGCCTTCCAAGAAGCGCCCGCCAACAGGTGGGTGTAACGGCTCATGTCCAGCAACGGCACTTCGCACACCATCGCCCCGATCAGGTCCGGGTACTGGGCGAGCATGTTGCCCACGAGCAGACCGCCGTTGGAGCCCCCGTGCACGGCCAGCCGCTCCGGCGCGGTCACGCCCCGCTCACTCAGCGACCGGGCGACCGCCGCGAAGTCCTCGTAGACGCGGTGCCGATGCTCCTTCAGCCCGGCGCGGTGCCAGGCGGGCCCGTACTCCCCGCCCCCGCGGATATTCGCGATCACGTAGGTGCCGCCCTGCTCCAGCCACGCCTTGCCGATCACCGACAGATAGCCGATCCCCAGCGGCACCTCGAAGCCCCCATAGCCGTACAGAATCGTCGGCCCCGGCACGGCTCGCCCCTCGGCGTCCACGGCCGGGCGCCCGACCTGGAAATAGGGCACACGCGTCCCGTCCGCGCTCACCGCCACGTGCTGGCTGGCTTCTATGCCGGTCGCGTCGAAGCGCTCCGGGGCGGCGCGCAGCACCTCGACGTCGGTCAGTGCGCCGTCGGCCTGGAGCGCACCCGTCATGAGGGTGGTGGGTCGAGTGAAGGACGACGTCGTCAGCCATAGCCGGTCGCCCTCGCGCCCATCGACGGCGGTGGCGCTGACCTCGATCAAGGGGCGGCCAGGGCGCAGAGCGCTCGGATCCTCGAGCGCGGCGGTGGCGGTAGGGTCGCAGACGCTCCCGGTGTCGGACTCCGATTCGGCGAGCACGCTCAGATCCAGCGGGCGGCGAGCCCATCGGCTCGCGCCGGTTCGCGGAGGCGTGAGCACCTCCAGGGCGGTCACGCAGTCGTCGAGCATGGTCAGGACCAGATGGCGGGCGGTCACGGTGAAGCCGATCAAGCAGGCCGACGGCGTCGGGGCGAACAGAGTCTCGAAGGCGCGCTCGCCGGCCAGGAAGTCATCCAGAGGTGCGGCCAGCAGCGAGCCGGCCGTGTGAACGGCGCCCGCGATCTCCCAGTCCTCGCGCAGACTGACCAGGAGCCAGTCCCAGGCCGCGGTGACCTCGGCGGAGGCGGGCACGTCGATGTGCACGGCCCCCGGTGTCACCGTCGTGCCGGCATCCGCCAAGGCGCTCGGCCCCGACGATGCCGGAAGCGCCTGAGCGCCGTCGGGCAGTAGCCACAGCTCTTCGGTGTAGAAGTCGGGGCGCGTAAGCAGCCAGGTGCGACCCCAGCGGTCGCGGTGCGCCCAGGCGCCGTCATCGTCGGCTGCGGCGGTGAGCAGGACCTCCCCCTCGGACAGAGACTGGCCGCGCCGCAGCCGCCTGATCTGGCGCGGATATCCGGCGGGGGACAGCGAGCCCTCGCCGAGGTCGGCGATCGCCAGTACCGAACTGCCCTCGTCGTCCGCCCATGACAGCGATCCCTTGGAGGACTCGCGGTGGAAACCGCCTTCGGCGGGTGGGATGAAGCGCCCGGTATCGAGGTCCAGCTCACGGGTGACATCGGCGTCCGAGCCGCCGTCGGACAGAGCCACGAGGGCGCGCCTGCCGGCCAGCGGGCCGGTGCGCAGGACCCGGGCGCCGTGCCACACCCAGGTGACGCCCTCGGCCTTGCCGAGCGCGTCGAGGTCGAGCAGCACCTCCCACTGCGTGCCGTCCTCGGCGGCAGTCGCGTCGGTTTGAGCAGCCGCGTCGGCGCCCGCCCGGCCGGGAGCGCCTGCGAGATAGGAGTCCCATGTGGTGCGGCGCCACAGCCCGCGCGGGTGATCGGCGTCGGTCCAGAAGTTGTAGAGCAGGCCGTCCGCCTGCCCGACGCCGGGAATGCGATCGGGCGAGTCGAGAATCGCCTCGATCTGAGTCCGCAGGGTCTCGAAGCGCTGGCTCCCATCGACGACCATGCGGGTGGCGGCGTTGTGCTCGGCGACCCAGGCGAGTGCGCGCTCGCCCTCGATCTCGTCGAGCCAGGCGGGCACGGGCGGCAGGCCGGGTTGAGCAGCGTCGTCGTTGGTTCTCGGGACGGTCATGGAAGCATTCTCGTCCAAACAGACATTTTCGAACGAGATCGACGGTGCCACCGTCGATCTCGTTCGAAAATGTCTATCTCGACAGGCTTGACCCAGCGGGATCGCGCAGCCGGTTCGCTCTTGTGCTCTCCCGGGCTCAGGCGTTGCCGAGTTTGGAGTCGGCGGCGTCGCGTGCGGCTTCGACCTGGGAATCGAACTTGCCTCCGGTCGCCTTCTTGGCGGCGTCGGCGGCCTTGTCGAGAGCCTGATCGGTCACGGCCTCGGCCTTGTCGGAGCCGAGGGCTTCGCCGGCCTTGCTCGTCAGATCACCAATTCCCATGAGGGTTTCCTTTCGTCGTGGTGCGCGGTATCTCCCGGCACCGGTTCCGCCCCAGCATGGCATGCGGTTGCGGACGCTGCGAGTCCCGCGAATCACGAAGCCCATCAGCTCGTCGGCCCTTTGCCGGCAACCGCGCCGTCCGCATCCGACCGGAGGAGGACTTGGATCGCAGGGGCGCCGTCCCAGCGGATGACAGGGGCGCCGTCCCAATGAACGAGGCACTCCCATATGAATTCGATCACGATTGCCTCATGGCTTTTCCCTCGCGTGCTGCAACCCCTGTTCCTCCTGAGCTGGCCAGCGCCAGCTCCTTCACCGGTGCGAGGTCGGTGCGCCATCCGGCGCCGGATGTGGCGCGCGGTTTCATGCTCCTGCTGATCGCCCTGGCGAACGTGTCACAGAACTGGCTCATTTACCTGCCCGCGCCTGCCGAGCAGTCGGCGGTCGATCGCGTAGTGGAGGTGGTGCGGGCCTGTTTGGTCGAGAACCGCGCCTACCCATTGTTCGCCATGCTGTTCGGCTTCGGGATCATGACCATGGCCTCGCGGCGCATTGAGGCCGACGTGAGCAGGGCGGCCGAACGGGCCGACCGGGAACCGGCCCTGAGAGCCGTGCTCGCCGACCCCGCAGCGCGTGCGACATGGGAGGAGGCCGTGCGTGCCGACGCCACGGCCGATGCCCGGCGCCTGGTGCGCCGTCGGGGATTGTGGATGCTTCTGTTCGGCGCGGTGCACAGCGTGATCTTCAACGGCGACGTCATCGGGTCCTATGGGCTCATCGCCGTGCTGCTGGCGGGCGTGCTCGTGCATCGCAGAAAGACCTGGATGAGCGTCGTCGGCGGTGTCACGGCACTGCTCGGCGTGTGGACCGCAGTCAAGGTGGGAATATCCCTCGAGAGTGCGAGCGGCTCGGGGGTTGACATGCTCAGCAGGGAGGGCGTGCGCTCAACGTTCAGCGCATGGTATCCATTGAGCAATCTGACACGGTGGCCGGTCGGGACAGTGGTCTTCCTCTTCACCTCCTACGCGGTCGTCTGCGTCCTTATCGGTGCGCGTTTGGCCGACTCCGACCTCCTGTCGCATCCGGATCGGCATCGCGGTCGGCTCCTGGGCGGTGGAGTCGCGGGAATACTTGTCGGAGCCGTAGGGGCGGTACCCCTGCTCATGCTCATGCACGGGTCGCTTCCGCTGCACCTCGGGGGCGCCGCGATCGCCGTCTACTCCCTGTCCGGCATAGCGGGTGCCTTCGGGTGGCTGTGCCTGCTGGCCACATGGGCGGGGCCGGGCCGCCCGGAGCCGCTCCGTGGCGCGCGCTGGGTGCTGGCCGCCGTGGGGAGGCGATCCATGACCGCGTATGTGGGCCAGTCCGTTCTGTTCCTCGGAACCTTCTTGATTCTGTCGAGCCTGGATGTCGAGGCGACGGAGGCGGCGATTGGAGTCGGTGTCGCTGTTCTGGTCTGGGCGGCGCTGGCGGTGTTCTGCGTCGTGCTCGAGCGTTCCGGGCGGACTCGCGGGCCGCTTGAGGTGCTGTTGAGAAGAGCAGTGGCGAACACGGCCCGCCGTCGTCCTCCACTGGGGGAGGGCGCCCTGGAGAGCGCCCTGTCAGGAGGACAGGGTGGACATGATGACGTCGGTCAGCTCCCGGGTGCGGGAGGCGTCTGAGGTGGACAGCGTGAGGCTCGTCCAGCCGCCACCGCTGTCCGGTGTGACGATGGCGGCGCTCTGCATCGTGGTCCCCTGAATGGTCGAGGTGAAGGTCATGACGGCGGCCTCCCCGAGTTCGGTCTCAGAGGTGGAGTATTCGCCGGGTGCGCCGCCCCGCGCCTTGATCAGTGAGGACATCATCTCCTCGGTCGGCAGGAAGGCGATCTGCTCCACGGGTATGGCGAACAGGTGCTCGGGGACTCCGTCGTTCGTATTGGGGGCGGCTGCAGCCAGCTCGATGGCCGGCAACGACTGGCTCCCCTGGCCGTCAGGGTCCTGCGTGCCGGTGGGCAGGGGGATGTTCTGATCGTCTCCGCTGAACACCTGCCAGTTCTCGGGAACGGCGAAGGAGATCATCGACGAGGGGGTTGTGACTGTCTGGTAGCCGTCGGGCGCGTCCTTGCCGGACCCTGCCGTCGGGGCGGTGCTCTGCGTGTCCGTTGAGTCGGTTTCCTGCGCTGAGGAGGTCTCCTGATCGGAGGAGCTGTTCTGGATGCGGATCAGGGAGCATGCCGTCAGTGAGGCGGACAGGAGTGCTGCTGCGACGACGGCGGTCGCGCGGTGGAAGGTCTTCATGATCGTCTCCTGACGTCGCAGAGGGAGGGACTCGTACAGTACGCGACAATCCTTGGACCGGTGCTGGGGAGAAGTCCCCGGATTGGCGCGGGCCGGTTCACCGGCCCGCGCCAATCCGGGGACTTCTTGAGCGGGCTGCCGTTGACGTCTCCGGTGTCCGGGCGTCAGGGCGTCAGGACAGCGTGGATGTGATGGTGTTGGCCAGCTCCTGAGTGCGAGAGGCGTCCATTGTCATCACCGTGATGGCTGCCCAGCCGCCGTTCTTCGTCGGGGCTGCGATGACGGCGCCCTGCCCCTCGCCGGCCTGAGTGGAGAGCGTGTAGGTCAGGATGGCGACCTCTCCGAGCGAGGTCTGGGAGGTGGAGTATTCGCCGGGTGTGCCGCCCTGCAATTTGATCTGCTGTGCCATGACGTCCTCGGTCGGCAGGGCGGTGACTCCCTGTACGGGAGCGACGTTCGTGTTCTCGGCGAAATTGTTGTCATCGGGCTGCGTGGCCATGGCCTGCAGCTCTAGCCCCGAGAGCAACTGGCGTATCTGGTCGGGGTCATTGCCCGACCTGTTGGCGATTTCCTCGATCTTCTGGTCGTCCTTGAGATCATCGCCGGTCAGCACCTCCCAGTCTCCGGGGACGGCGAAGGAGAGATTGGTCGTGGGGGCCGTGACCGTTTGGTAGCCGTCGGGCGCCGGCTGCGCGGCTACGGTCGTCTGCTGGTCGCCCTGCGTGGCCTTACCCGTGCTCGCCGAGTCCGTCGCCTGTGCCGAGGCACTTTCCTTATCATTCGAGGGATTGCTGTGTGAGCATGCTGCGAGAGATGTGGCCAGAAGTGCAGTGGCGACGAGAGCGGTCGCGCGGTGGAAGGTCTTCATGATCGTCTCCTGAAGTCGCAGAGGTTAAGGAGTCGTACAGTACGCGACGATACTTGAAGCGGTGCTGGGGGGAAGCCCCCGGCGGAAGTGGCCCTCAGTGATTCTCAGTGGGCGGAGTCGGGGCGGCCGGCTCGCTCGTCAGTCGGCCGCCCCGGATGCGATCTCCAGCAGGTCGCCGACGCCGCATCCCAGCGCCCCGCACACGGCCACCAGGGTGCTGAAGCGGATCGCCTTGGCGCGCCCGTTCTTGAGCACGGACAGGTTCACGGCGGTCACCCCGACCTGCTCGGACAGCTCGACGAGCGTCATGCCGCGCGTCTCCAGGAGCTGGTCGAGATGGCACACGATGCGCGGCTCCTCTCCGTCCCCGATCCGTCCTCTCGCGCTTCCGCCGGCTGCGGTCCGACGCTCATCGACGGCGGTCATACCAGTCCCTCGGTCTCCGCGCGCAGCTCGGCGTTCTCGGCGGTGAGCTCGCCGGCGCGCTCGCGGGTGCGGCTGAGCGCGCTCAGCACATGGGACAGCACGATGAGGACGAGCAGCCCTGCCAGGAACGGGTCGGGGCTCTTGGTCGGCAGGGTGATGAACCAGTGGCGCTCCGCAGAGGCGTCCGCGGGGTAGATCGACTCGTTGGCGATCCAGTCGGTGATGATCGCCAAGGCGATCGACAATCCGTACGCGGCCGCCCCGGTTGCGAGGAGGCGCTTGCCGCGCGTCATCAGCAGTCTCCACCAGTCGACCCGGTCTGGGCGGATGGCCGCCAGCAGGTGGATGAACAGGCCTCCGCAGGCTGCGATCAGGCTGATTTGGGCTGTGATGAGCGCGCCCATGAGCAGCTGGGTGGTGGGGGACAGGGTGGTGAGATCTCCGTAGGTCCGCGAGGAGGTGAAGGTGTCGATCTCGGGGGCGAGGGCGGCAACTCGATCGATGCCGTCGGGGAGCGCGGGCTGCGAGGTGCTCGGCAGGTCGGCGAATAGGACGAGCAGGCCGTGTCCGCGCAGAAGATCCTCGAGGATGCCGAGCAGCGGATAGCAGGTTGTCAGCCACAGTAGGGCGGTGATGATCGACGCCGTCACGAGGCTTCCGAAGCCGATCGCAGGCGAGTTGGTCCACCGCTCCCACTGCTTCCGCAGCGACTGCCATTGCCGCCGTCGCACCACCGCTCGTGCTCGCCGTCCGGTGCTCGCCGGTGGCGCTGCGGCGTCTTCAGGCTCGATTGCTGTCGTGGTCCCGATTGCTGTCATGGTGCCCTCCTCAGTTGAGAGCTTCGGGGAGCTTCGACGTCAACATATCGTTTATCGATATGGTCTGCTCGTCGTCGCCTCGTGTCAAGGGGGGTGATCCGGCGCCCATGCCCGACGTTGAAGTCACCCGCGTGGCGCTCGCCACCCAAGAAGTTCGGGTTCCATTAAGTTGAGTGGAATAGGCTCAATCTTGGTGAGGTTGTACGGGCTGGAGACACCAGGGCCCGCGGGTCCATCAATCCGTGAATGGGAATTCGACCGCCGGGCGCGCATCGGCGCAGCCGGAGGGGCGGAGCCCCGATCACCCGCCGGAGCCCGGTCCGTCTGAACGACAATCAAGGAGAACCCATATGGACACGAACTACACCACCCGCTCCCAGGAGGCCATCTCCGGAGCCATGCAGGCCGCCGCCGCGGCCGGCAACCCCCAGATCGACACCCTTCACCTGCTCGCCGAGCTCCTCGGCCAGGAGGACGGCGTCGCCGTCGGCCTGCTCGCCGCCGTCAATCCCGACGCCGGCGCCCTCCAGACCATCGGCGCCGCAACGCGCCGCGCCCTGACTCAGCTTCCGGCGTCCTCCGGCAGCTCGGTGAGCCAGCCGCAGCCCTCCCGCGGCCTGCTCGCGGCTCTCGAGGCCGCTTCCAACGAGGCCAAGAGCCTCGGTGACGAGTACATCTCCACCGAGCACCTGCTCATCGGCATTGCCGCGGGCAACCCCTCCTCGGACGCCGCCGCGCGCATCCTGGCCGACAACGGCGCCACTGCCGAAGCGCTGCGCGACGCCCTGCCCAAGGTTCGCGGTGGCGCTCGCGTCACCTCGCCCAACCCCGAGGGCACCTACAAGTCCTTGGAGAAGTACGGCACCGACCTCACCGAGGCCGCCCGCGCCGGTCAGCTCGATCCGGTCATCGGCCGCGACGCCGAGATCCGTCGCGTCGTCCAGGTCCTGAGCCGTCGCACCAAGAACAACCCGGTGCTCATCGGCGAGCCCGGCGTCGGCAAGACCGCCGTCGTCGAGGGCCTGGCCCAGCGCATCGTGGCGGGCGACGTGCCCGAGTCCCTGCGCGGCAAGCGCCTGATCGCCCTGGACCTGGCGGGCATGGTCGCCGGCGCCAAGTACCGCGGTGAGTTCGAGGAGCGCCTCAAGGCCGTTCTGAAGGAGATCAAGGACTCCGACGGCGAGGTCATCACCTTCATCGACGAGCTCCACACCGTGGTCGGCGCCGGGGGCGGCTCCGAAGGGGCCATGGACGCCGGCAACATGCTCAAGCCCATGCTCGCCCGCGGTGAGCTGAGGCTGGTCGGCGCCACCACGCTGGACGAGTACCGCGAGAACATCGAGAAGGATCCCGCCCTGGAGCGCCGCTTCCAGCAGGTCTTCGTCGGCGAGCCCTCGGTGGCCGACACCGTCGCCATCCTGCGCGGCATCGCCCCCAAGTACGAGGCCCACCACCAGGTCACCGTCTCCGACGGCGCGCTCGTGGCCGCGGCCTCCCTGTCCGACCGCTACATCACCGGCCGTCAGCTGCCCGACAAGGCCATCGACCTGATCGACGAGGCCGCCTCCCGCCTGCGCATGGAACTCGACTCCAGCCCCGTCGAGATCGACGAGCTGCGCCGCGGCGTCGACCGCATGAGGATGGAGGAGTCCTACCTCACCGAGTCCGACCCCGACGGGAAGGACGAGGCCACCGGCGAGCGCCTCGCGAAACTGCGCGCCGACCTGGCGGACAAGCAGGAGGAGCTCAACGCGCTCGTGAGCCGGTGGGAGGCCGAGAAGGCCGGGCACAACCGGGTCGGCGACCTGCGCGTCCAGCTGGACAACCTGCGCACGCAGCTCGACCTGGCTGTGCGCGAGGGGCGCTGGGACGAGGCGGGGCGCCTGCAGAACGGCGAGATCCCCGATGTCGAGCGCCAGATCCAGGCCGAGGAGGAGCGCGCGGCGCTCGCAGAGGCCTCGGCCGCCGCCCAGGAGCCGATGATCGCCGAGAAGGTCGGCCCCGCGGAGATCGCCGAGGTCGTGGAGGCGTGGACGGGCATCCCCACGGGGCGCCTGCTGCAAACCGAGACCGAGAAGCTGCTCCACATGGAGGCCGAGATCGGCAAGCGGCTCATCGGGCAGAAGGACGCTGTGAAAGCGGTCTCCGACGCCGTGCGGCGCTCGCGGGCGGGGATCTCCGACCCCAACAGGCCCACCGGGTCCTTCCTCTTCCTGGGCCCCACGGGCGTGGGGAAGACGGAGCTGGCCAAGTCCCTGGCGGAGTTCCTCTTCGACGACGAGCGCGCCATGATCCGGATCGACATGTCCGAGTACTCGGAGAAGCACGCGGTGGCGCGCCTGGTGGGCGCCCCTCCCGGGTACGTCGGCTACGAGCAGGGCGGTCAGCTGACCGAGGCCGTCAGGCGCCGTCCCTACTCGGTGGTCCTCCTCGACGAGGTCGAGAAGGCCCATCCTGAGATCTTCGACATTCTTTTGCAGGTGCTCGACGACGGACGGCTCACCGATGGTCAGGGCCGCACCGTCGACTTCAGGAACACGATCCTCATCCTCACCTCCAACCTCGGCTCGCAGTTCCTGGCGGATCCGGGGATGGACGCCGACCGGAGCAGGGAAGCGGTCATGGAGGCGGTGCGCGCGGCGTTCCGCCCGGAGTTCCTGAACCGTTTGGACGAGATCGTCACCTTCGACGCGCTGAGCAACGAGGACATCGGCCAGATCGTCGACCTCATGGTCGCCACAATGGCCCGCCGACTGGCCTCGCGACGCATCTCCCTGACGGTCAGCGAACCGGCGAAGGGGTGGATCACACGGGTCGGCTACGACCCCGCCTATGGCGCGCGGCCTTTGCGCCGCCTGATCCAGCGCGAAGTAGGAGACCGACTCGCCACGTTGTTGCTTGCAGGAGGGGTCGTTGACGGGGACACTGTAACTGTAGACGTTAACGATGATCTCGACGGGCTGACCATGAATGTTGTGGAACCCTGAGAGTTCGCGTTAAGCTGGCAATAGTACGTAGTGGCAAGCCGTCCAAGGCGAAACCCGAAGATGGCAGGAGATGATATGACGGCGCAGAGGAAACCCCGCGGAGCCTACTCCGTTGGCCAGGCGACTCGCGAATCCATCCTCTCGGCGGCGATGGTGCTGATCGCGGAGCGCGGTTACAACGGGTTTTCTCTGCGGGACCTGGGGCGCAGGGTCGGGATCTCGCATCCCGCGGTCGTCTACCACTTCCCGTCGAAGGAAGCGATCCTGCGGGCGGCGATCCAGCGCCACGAGGACATGAACGCCCTTTTCAGGGTGTCCATCAACGAGGACGTGGAAGGGGGCTTCGAGGAGGGCGGCATCACCGCCGAATCCTTCGTCGACTGGGCGGTCGGGGAAATGCGGTTCGCCATGATGCCAGAGGCGGACAACGCCATCGCCTTGGACTGCGTCCTGTGGGCCGAGGCCTCCTCGGAGTCCCATCCCGCCCACGTCCACTACAAGTACCGCACGGCCCAGATGGAGGAGGCGCTCACCTCCATGATCATCGCCTTCATCGAGGAGAGCCGCGTCGATATCGGGACCAAGCCGCGCACGCTGGCGAAGATCCTCATCCGCTACTGGTACGGGTCGGTCGTCTCGGCCCGCTACGCCGACGAGCCGATCGACGCCCGCGAGTTCGTCTCCGACTTCCTGGCGGTGTGCGTGCAACTGCTGCACCTGCCCGCGCACTACGTGCTGCGCCTGGGCGCTTCGGTGCCCGAGGAAGTGGCGGAGGTCTACGCGCGGATCCTGCGCAAGATCAGCGAGACCAACGAGATGAGCGAAGCCCCCGAGGCCACGGCGTGAGCAGCCCGGTGGACTTCCCCTTCGATGTCGCCCTCGTCCTGCGGGTCGGGGGCGACGTCGTTGCGTCGTGGGGGGACGCTTCGCGCGCCAGGCCGCTCGCCTCGGTGACGAAGCCGATCGTCGCCTGGTCCGCGCTGGTCGCCGTGTCCCAGGGCGCCCTCGCGCTCGACTCGCCCGGCGGCCCGGAGGGGGCGACCCTGCGCCACCTGCTCGCCCACGCCTCGGGGCTGCCCCTGGACTCGCGCGAGCCCGTGGCGGCCCCCGGGAAGCGGCGCATCTACTCGAACGCGGGCTTCGACGTCATCGGCGGCATGGTCGAGGAGGCGACGGGGATGCCGCTGCGGCGCTGGGTGGCCCGCTCGGTCTTCGGCCCGCTGGGCATGGCCAGCGCCGATGTCCCCGGATCGCCCGCCCACTCGGGGGTGTGCGGCGCCGCGGACCTGTCGCTCTTCGCCGCTGAGCTCACCCGCCCGTCCCTGGTCCCCGCCGACCTCGGGGCCGAGGCGGCCGCCGTCCAGTTCCCCGCCCTGGCGGGCGTCGTGCCGGGCTACGGGCGCCACTCGCCGTGCCAATGGGGCCTGGGCGTGGAGATCCGGGGGGAGAAATCGCCCCATTGGACGGCGCTCACGGCCAGCCCCGCCACCTTCGGGCACTTCGGCCAGTCCGGCTCCTTCATGTGGGTCGACCGCGCGCGGGGGGCCAGCGCGGTCTTCCTGGGGGACCGCCCCTT
>ERZ772967.831-NODE-831-length-22745-cov-4.537021_pt1 | contig 22745 bp, 16 predicted proteins | sample MGYA00511677_ERZ772967 | MGnify/ENA primary metagenome ERZ772967 (study PRJEB29015, sample SAMEA2737931) | human oral metagenome | biome: human oral; feature: human-associated habitat; material: dental | place: China | collected 2146 ...
AGGGAACACCGCTGTCACCATAAGCATCTATACACCTGCTCGTGTGGATATCAGTTATACATTCATCAAGAGAATAAATCCCAGAGAAAGCGCGACGAGACTTCCTGCCCATAGATAGGCAAGTTCATAGTCATTTGCCTGTACAGCGGCATAGAGTGCCGCTGCCATTGTCTGTGTGACGCCTGGAATATTTCCCGCAACCATCATTGTCGCGCCGAACTCGCCGACCGACCGTGCAAAGCTTAAGATTACGCCTGCAAGAATGCCCTCTTTTGCCAAGGGCAGCAACACCCTAAAAAAACATGAAGCTCCGATACGCCAAGTGTCCTCGCCGCCCCCAAAAGGTCGCGGTCAATTGCTGCAAAAGACGCTCGCACCGTACGGTAGAGGAGCGGAAAAGAAACGACAACTGCCGCCAGAACCGCCGCCTTAAAGGTAAAGACGACGGGAATGCCATGCTCGATTAAAAATGCGCCGATTGTACTCTGTTTTCCAAAAAACAGCAGAAGAAAGAATCCCACCGCCGTTGGAGGAAGTACCATCGGAAGCGCGAGAACAGCATCGAAAATCGCTTTGCCATGCTGTCTGCGCCAGACAAAATACGCAAGCAAGACGCCAGCGACAAACGACATCATGGTCGAAAGGAATGCCACTTCAATCGTCAGGAAAAATGGCTGCCACATATCTCGTTCTCCCTGTTCAACGCCCATCGCACAGCAGTGCCAGATCCGCAGGCGAAAACTTCAGCGAAACTATATCGCCATCCATGAATATCCTATCTTTTTTCACGCGCCAATAAAGCGGCGAAGAACCACGCCCCTGCACGATCAGCAGCTTCGTCAGCGGCTCTTCAATAGTTCGAATGACCTTTGCAGAAAGAATCGCTCCATCCCGGCGCTCCGCCTGCCGAAGGTTTTCCGCGCGAACCGCAACATAACAAATCTTATGTGGGTCTCCCTGTAAAGGTTCCACTGCCGAGAGAGGAAATTCGATGCCGCAGTCCATAACAGCGATACGCCCCGCCATGCGGCAGGCCTCCCTTATATCGTGCGTAACATAGAGTCCACCGCCGAACCTCGCTAGAATACTGTCGAATTCATGCAGCAGACCATCCTTTAGATATCCGTCCAGTGCAGAAAACGGCTCATCGAGAAGAAGCAGCTGCGCTTCTGAAGAGAGAATGCGTGCGAGCGCCGCGCGCTGACGTTCGCCGCCGGACAGTTCGGCAGGCTTTGCCCCGCGATGCACTTTAGCATCATGCTCTTTCCGCTGCCCGATGCGCCGAGAAAGGCAAGCGTTTCACCATCTGTCTGAAAACTGACCTGCAAAGGAAAATTCGCCAGCTGCTTTTTTTATGAAAACTTCCAGCTTCAAGCCCAACCTTCTCTCGCATTACCTTACAGCAAAGCCATAACGTGAAAATATTTCTGCTGCTTCCTCACTCTCTAAAAATTCCACGAAGGATTGTGCTGCTTTTTGGTCTTTCGCGCCTTTCAGTACGGCAACAGGATAAATTATCGGTTCATGTGAACCTACCGGAGCCTGAAGCGCTGTATCTACACGATTCGACACCGCTGCATCCGTCGCATAGACGATTCCCGCCTGCGCCTCTCCCATCTCGACCCATGCGAGCACCTGCCGAACATCGCTTGCAAAGACCGCCTTCTTTTCTATGCTGTCCCATAGACCGATGTGCAGCAGCATTTCCTTCGTGTACGCGCCCACCGGCACGCCCTGCGATTCTCCTATAGCGATGCGTGAAAACGCACTGTCTGTAAGCGCCGACCAATCCACAGGCTTCTTTGCTCCTTTGGGCACGATGAGAACGAGCTCATTTTGCAGGAGATCCTGCCTGGACGCAACTTCCCCTGCCGTCTCCAGACGATCCATCTCACGCTTTCCCGCTGAGAAGAACACATCTGCCGTACCACCATGTTCGATTGCCTGCGACAGTGCACCGCTTGCACCGAAATTAAAGGAAACCTTCACGCCAGGATGCGTCGCTTCATATCGCTCGCCGAGCTCCTGCAAGACATCCGTCAGGCTTGCTGCCGCCGCAACTCGCACTTCCTTGTCTGAATTCGTCTCCTTTGCTCAGCCAACACTCAAAAGAGCACCAAACACTAAGACAGCCAGAAAAAAGAACCTTGGCACACGCCGCATATGCTATCCCCACTTCAAAAAGTAAAAAACTGCCACCCCATCGCAAAAGACAGAAAAGCAGTTTCCGATACACAAACCATTCGTGTGGCCGAGAGTCTGCATCACTCGGTAAAGTAACGCATGCTCGTCTTCTTCCACTCTTTTTTCGTATATAGCATCGTCCGATTTTTTATTCCCGTTTCCGCTGCAAGCTCTTCCGCTAGTCTCTCGCACTCCTCGCGTGAATGCCCGTGAATCATCGTATAGAGATTATACGACCAGCCGGGTGCCGTGTTGCGGTCATAGCAGTGTGAAACCACAGGGCTCGCCGCCATCTTGCGGGCAATTTCGTCCAAGCGGCTCATCGGGACTTCCCAAGCAACGAGGACATTGGACGTAAAGCCGATCTCTCTATGACGAAGAACAGCCCCCATCTTTCGGATTTTCTTCTCTTCGCGCAGAACCTCCACGCGCTCCAAAAATAGCTTCTCACTGATGCCACAGCGTGCAGCGAGTTCCTTGTACGGCTCAGCGACAAGAGGAAACTCTCCTTGGAGGGCACGGACGACCTTCTTATCGATCTCGCTGATATTTTTTTCCTCTGTCACGGCACACAAGCCTCCTTATGCCAGCTTGAACTGGACATTAATCTTGTACTTGCGATTTGAACGCAAATTGATCATATCATCGACCCCCGGCAGGCGGCGCACACGCTTCAAAATATCGTGCTCTACCTCTTTCTTCGGCGTCAGGAGTGTAAACCACAAATTGAATTTCCCCTCGCGTTCATAGTTATGCGTTGCACCTGGATAACGGTTGACCGCCTGCGCAACTTCCGTCATCTTTCCCGGCTGCACGCGCAGCGCCACGAGCGTACCTTCGTAACCAAGCTTTCCAGAATTGAAGAACGTCCCGATGCGGCGCAGATATCCTTCCTCCTTCAAAAAACGGATGCGCGCGAGAACCGTCGCCTCATCCGACCCCAGATGTTCCGCCATTTTACGGAAGGGACGCGGACAGACGGGAAGGCTCCCCTGAAGCATGTTCAAAAGGGATTTATCAAAGGAAGTCAATGCTTTCATGATGCTATCTCCTACGAAAAAAGACGGGCGCTTCAAGATGGAAGTTTCCCGCCTCTTGCTCATAGAATGACGCGGGAAGCCTTCCTTTCCCTCGAAGGTCGGTCTTTCAAATGACACAATACACATGCGAACGGTTTTCAAAAATGAACTCCGTTCACTTTTCTTTATTGTACCAAAGAATCCCCTATGACGTCAAGTAAATCTGAACGGCCTTCACTTTTTAATGAAGAATACGGCAGCACAGAAAGTTCCGGCACGCCAAGCACCTTTTTGATGGCAACGATATTCTTCGCGCACACGTTTTTTCTGATCTTGTCCGCCTTCGTCGCGACAATGAGTACCGGCACGTTATTTGTCACGAGAAAGCGGAACATCTCGATGTCCGATGCCATCGGCGGATGGCGGATATCGATGAGCTGACAGACAAAAGAAAGCCGCTTGGACTTTAGAAAGTATGCTTGGATGAACTTCGCCCATGTCCTTCGCTTATCGCGCCCCGTCTTGGCATAACCATAGCCTGGAAGATCGACGAGGTAAAAGCCCTGCCGCGCCTGTCCTTCCAGCTTTATGCCGATTTCAAAAAAGTTAATCGTCTGCGTCTTTCCTGGCTGGCGCGAAACGCGGGCAAGACCGCCCATGCGCGTTAAATTGTTGATCAAGCTGGACTTTCCGACGTTTGACCGACCGATGAAGGCTATCTCCGGCAATGCCTTTTCTGGATATTGATCCGGGCGCACAGCAGATGCAACGTACGTCCCCTGCGTCACAATGACGCGGTCTTTTTCACTCATGCCTCTCTCCGCTCTTTGTCGTTTGTGTCTCTTTGATAAGCGCGATCTTCAACACCTCATCCATATTCGATACCGGCACGAAGTTCAGCTTTTCGCGCACGATTGCGGGAATCTCCTCGATGTCGCGCTCGTTTTCCTTCGGCAGGACGATCGTCTTCATGCCCTCGCGGTATGCCGCAAGCACTTTTTCCTTCAGCCCGCCGATAGGAAGCACATTGCCGCGCAGTGTGATCTCACCCGTCATCGCGACATCACTCCTCGCCTTCTTGCCTGTAAGCGCCGAAATCATTGCCGTCGCCATCGTGATGCCAGCGGAAGGACCGTCCTTCGGCACAGCGCCTTCCGGCAGATGGATATGAATGTCATCCCTTTCATAAAAGTCATCCGCAAGCCCCAAACGATCGGCACGGCTGCGAATATAGGAAAGCGCTGCCTGCGCAGATTCCTGCATGACATCGCCAAGCTGCCCGGTGAGGATGAGCTTGCCCTTTCCCTTTAAGACCTGCACCTCTGTCGGGAGAATGTCGCCGCCGATTTCCGTCCATGCCATCCCCGTCACGACGCCGATTTCCGGCTTCTTGTCTGCCTTTGTCTCAAGATATTTCGCACGGCTGAGAAACTCTATAAGATTCTTCTTCGTCACCCTGATGGGAGGATGCATTCCCTCGACAATTCTGCGCGCAGCCTTGCGGCAGACACGTCCGATGACGCGCTCAAGCTCACGAACACCGGACTCACGCGTGTACTCTTGGATAATCTTTTCCACGACACCTGCGCCAAAAGAAATATCCTTTGCCGTCAGTCCATTCTCCTTGCGCTGGCGAGCAATGAGATAGTGCTTTGCAATCTCCTTTTTCTCATATGCCGTATAACTCGAAAGCGTAATGATCTCCATGCGGTCGCGCAGCGGACGAGGAACTCCTGCAAGATTGTTTGCCGTCGCAATCCAAAGTACTTTCGAGAGGTCAAACGGCAGGTCGACAAAGTGATCCTTAAACGTCGAATTTTGGGCAGGGTCAAGCACCTCAAGAAGTGCTGCTGCAGGATTTCCGGCATATTCGGAGGAAAGCTTATCCACTTCGTCAAGAAGAAAGACTGGATTTTTCACACCGACACGCTTCAATCCATCGATAATGCAGCCCGGAAACGCGCCGACATATGTACGGCGGTGACCGCGAATCTCCGCTTCATCACGAATGCCGCCGAGAGATGCACGGGTGAACTTTCTCTGCATCGCACGCGCAATGGAAGCTGCAAGAGATGTTTTTCCAACGCCCGGCGGTCCGACAAGACAGAGAATTGGCGCCGTCTTATCCTTCGAAAGCTGATGCACGGCAAGGTAATCAAGGATGCGATCTTTGACCTTTTCCAAGCCATAGTGATCGCGGTCAAGCACCTTAGCTGCCTTTGCTATATTGACATTGTCCTTCGTCCCCACGTTCCAAGGCAGCTCGATCAGGCAGTCGAGATAATTTCGGATGACGCCCGCTTCCGCGGCATTCGAACTTCCGAGGGTGTTCAGGCGCTTTAGCTCGCGCTCGATCGTCTTCTTCACCTCATCGGGGTAATCGCCTTTTTCCAGCTGCTTTCGATAGCGGTCGATTTGCTCTACATGACTTTCATCCTCACCGAGCTCTTTTTGAATCGCCTTGATTTGCTCGCGCAGATAGAAATCCTTCTGTACCTTTTCCATCTGATCGCGTACACGCTTGCCGATCTTTTCCTCAACCTTCAGCATCTCAAGCTCGTGCTCGATGACCTGATAGAGTTTTTCCACACGCTCCTTGACATCCAGACAGGAAAGAAGTGCCTGGCGCGTCTCCATCTTCAAGTTTAAATGGCTTGCGATAAGGTCGACCAAACGCCCCACATCATCGATCAAAGTCACGGAAACCATCGTTTCCGGCGGAATCCTCCTTGAAAGGCGCACCCATTTTTCAAACGCATGCACAACTGCACGCGTCAGTGCCTCCATGCCAAGGGAGGTATCGATCTCGTCTGTATGAATCGCCGCGTCAACTGCATCATACGTTTCCTGCTCATGAAACCCTGTGATTTCTACGCGGCGAAGCCCTTCGACCAACACGCGGATCACCCCGCCCGGCATCTTGAAAATCTGCTTGATCTCAATGAGCGTTCCGATGTTATAAAGGTCTATTGCAGAAGGTTCATCGATGGTTTCGTCCTTCTGCGCAACGACGACAAGCTGGCGATCTTTGAGCATCGCCTCCTCGATCGCTGCGATCGAGCGATTGCGCCCGACATCGAAGTGAACGATCATATAGGGAAACACCATCATCCCGCGAAGCGGAACCACGGGCAGTGTCCGATTCTCCGTCATAAAAGCCTCCATATAGCAATGATAACAAATTCCTGTCTATTATATACGACGGGCGCCGCCTACGGCAAGAAAAAACGCCTCGAAGCAGGTTCTCATCCCTTCGCTTCAAGACGTCATTTGTATATTCCATCAGTCGAGAAAATCCTTGAGTTTTCGGCTGCGGCTCGGATGACGCAGCTTTCGCAATGCCTTGGCTTCAATCTGCCGAATGCGTTCCCGCGTCACGCCAAAGTTCTGACCGACTTCCTCAAGGGTTCTTGCGCGGCCATCATCTAAACCAAAGCGCAGGCGAAGGACTTTTTCCTCTCTCGCCGTAAGGGTATCGAGGACTTCTTCCAATTGCTCTTTGAGAAGCATAAAGGATGCCACTTCCGCAGGCGCCGGCGCATCATGGTCTTCGATGAAATCGCCGAGATGAGAGTCTTCTTCCTCGCCAATCGGTGTTTCAAGGGAGACTGGCTCCTGGGCGATCTTCATAATCTCGCGTACGCGCTCGACGCTGATCTCCATAACTTCCGCAATCTCTTCAGGTGCAGGGTCTCTGCCCAGTTCCTGCAGAAGCTGGCGCTGAACGCGAATGAGTTTGTTGATCGTCTCGACCATGTGCACAGGAATGCGGATGGTTCTCGCCTGGTCTGCAATCGCGCGCGTGATGGCCTGACGAATCCACCATGTCGCATAGGTGCTGAATTTATACCCCTTATTGTAATCGAACTTCTCAACCGCCTTGATAAGGCCGAGATTGCCTTCCTGAATAAGGTCGAGAAAGAGCATCCCACGGCCGACATAACGCTTGGCGATGGAAACGACAAGACGAAGGTTGGCTTCCGCCAAGCGACGCTGCGCTTCCTCATCGCCCGCTTCCATTTGCTTGGCGAGTGCAACTTCTTCCTCTGCCGTCAAAAGAGGCACCCGCCCGATTTCCTTCAGGTACATACGCACGGGATCATCAATGCTAATACCTTCCGGCACGGAGAGGTCGATCTCCACCTCTTCTGCGTCCTGCGTGTCGACAATGTCATCGTCATCCTGTACATTCTGGCTCGTATCGTCAACGATTTCGATTCCCTTCTTGCTGAAGGTCTCGTACATACGATCGATCGCATCTGCTGTGAGTTCGAGCTTTTGCAGCGACTCCATCAGTTCGCCATAGGTGAGCGTTCCGCCGTTCTTCGTTCCTTTGGAGAGCAACTTGTCGATGAGGTCTGCGCTGCTTTCAGGCTTCTTTTCTTCCGTCACCACGGTCTTGCCTGTCTCTTTTCCTTTAGCCGGCATAATCACCGCCCTCCCTTCTCATCTTTACCATCTTCTGCGATGTTTACCTTCCAGCGAATCAGACCTATTTCGCAAGGTTCCCCTGTTTGTTTCCATGTCTTCAACGTCAATGTTCTAACTCTTCCATTTCGCGTTTAATCCTATCTGCTTCTTTCAGTTCGACACGATAGGCGGGATTTCCTGCCTGCAGATATTTTTCTGCCTGCTGGCTATGCAGCATGTACTGCTGGTTCAGGTATACCTTACGAAGGGTTCGAATAGCTTCTTCAAAGGCTTCGCCCTCTCTTATTCCACCGCCAAAAAGCGAGGTATCGATAACGGCACGCGACAGCTCAGCTGCGGCAGCATCGGAAAGCCTCGCCTCTATGCGTTCTAAGCTCTGCGTCTCCCCCTTTTTTTCACACGCTAAAAACGCCTGATAGATTTCATGCTGCACACCCGAAAGAACTTCACCCAGCGGTACAGCAGCGTCTGCAACGACGATGGCCGCCGCATCCTTCGCGGCAAGGTGGAAGATAATCCTTCCTGCCTTGGTCACTGCGCTGTCCATGCGGTGAACTGCCTGCCGCACGGATGTGCGCTCTGAAGATATCGAACTGCCCCGGCGAAGTTCATCTGCGACAACGCCTTCGTCGAGCATCAGCTCTCCTGCCACGCGGCGGATATACTCTGTGCGCTTTGCGCCATCGCGCAGCGGCCGAAGAACCGGTGCTATTTCCTTCAGCGCCTGAACCTTTCCATCAAGCGTGTTATAGCGCGTATGGCTCAGTACATAGTCCATCCGATAATCGATGAGCGACATCGCTCCCTTTGCCAAGGTGCGGAAGGCTTCTGCCCCATTTTTCCGTATGAATGCATCGGGGTCCTTGCCGTCAGGCACCCGAAAGACCTTGACCTGCGCACCCGTGTTTTGCAGGATGCCGAGCGCACGTACGGTCGCCCGCTGTCCCGCTTCATCGCTGTCATAGCAGAAGACGAGCTTTCCCGTATAGCGCATTAATTTCTTCGCGTGTTGTTCGGTAAAGGATGTGCCAAGCGTTGCAACCACATTTTCCACACCTGCACCATAGACGGAAATCGCATCCATATACCCCTCAACGATGATGGCAAAACCTTCGCGCTTGATGGCGCGTCTCGCGCGATCTAACCCGAAAAGGAGCATCCGCTTGTTAAAGAGAACCGTCTCCGGCGTATTGATGTACTTCGGCAGCGAATCGTCGAGTACACGACCACCGAAACCGACGACGCGGCCGTGTTCGTCAAGAATGGGGATCATCACGCGCGCGCGAAATCGATCGTAAAGACCGCCGTTTTTGCGTTCGGCACTGAGTCCGGCGGAAAGAAGCAATTCCTCCGGAATGCCCCGCTTTAAAAAGGCTTCCGAAAGCCTTCCCCACGCAGGCGGGGAAAATCCCAGGGAAAAAGCCTCGATGGTCGCCTCACCAATGCCCCTCTCCGCGAAATACTTCAGCCCCATTTCGCCCATCTTCGTCATCGTCAGACAGTTGTGAAAAAATGTCCGTGCGAGCGCATTGACTTTCTCAAGGTCGCTGCGCTCCTTCGCTTGACGCTCCTCTGCCTCGGTCATCGGGCGATGCGGCATCTCGATGCCGAGCTTTTCTGCCTGCAGCTTAATAGCATCAAAATAACTGATATTTTCGATGAGCGACAGGAATTTAAAAGCATTGCCGCCAGCGTGACAGCCGAAACAGTAGAAAAAGCCCTTATCCGGAACGACAGAAAAACTCGGTGTCTTTTCGGCATGAAAGGGACAGCACCCCCAGTAACGGCCGCCTTTCCGCTTCAGCGGAACATATGCCTGCACAACCTCGACAAGGTTGGTTCGCTCCGTCACTTGTCGGACGAATTCATCCAACTGTTCCTTTGCCAGTGCCACGATGTTCTCTCCCCCGCTCTGCCCTTTCTGCCCTTGCTCTAAATATCTCCTGTCATACTGCAGAACCTATTTAGTTCAATACGCCTTTTCCGTCCTTTTTCCTGCTTTCTTTTGCATTTTCTAAAAAACTTCGCTATACTGTAGTAGATTATACGTTAGCTCGTTAAGGAGATTCTTATGGTGTATCCTATGATAAAAGATACCTGCCGCCAATGCGCTGCACGCATCGACATAAAGAAGAAAGCCCTCCTGTTTTTTGCCGTTGTTCTGCTTTTTTCCAGTACGTCCCCCGCCTTTGCCCACCATGCCAAGGCAGAGGATGACGGTGCAAAAGAGCAGACACAAAAAGAACATGTCGTGCTGACCTCCAAAGAACAGATATCCTCTGTCTCTGATGAGACCAACGGACTTCCGCCCGCGCCCAGCAATGTGAACCTCCCGCAGAAGGATCGCCTGAAGGCATCTGCGCTTACCAGCCGTTACGACGAAAAAAAGGACTGCTTCGTCCTTGAGGGAAAGGTTCGCATCACCATTGGCTCCGCCCTTACTATCACGTGTTCAGAAGCTGAGATCACGCGCGACAGCCGCACGGTCTGGGCAAAAGGTACGCCCGTCCTTCGCGAAAGTGACATGACATTTACGGGCGACGCCATCTATATCAACGTCGATGCACAAATCTCTTGGTTCTACGGACGCGTCTGCCGTCTGACGCGCCCCGGGCTTTCGATACGAAGCGATACGATGGGCTATAAGCGCGGTGAACGCACCGCTATCTTCGACGGTCACGTCATTTACATCGACGCAACGACAGAAAAAGCCACTACCCATATGGAGTACAACGTCGATACAGGGAAGGTGAGCTGATTCTTTAATCTTCTCCTCTCATCCTTTTACTTTCCGTCCCAAAACCTCATACAAAAAGAAAAAGCCTGCCTGAAGAATCCTCCAAGCAGGCTTTTTCTTTTTTTACTCCTTATTTCAGCGCTCATACCTTATGCAGAGCTCTTTCAGCCAATCGGCATCAGTCTGCAGTCGGTAGTCTGGGCGCAGACACCATTTCCAATTGAGTCCGACAGTACCTGGTATGTTCATGCGGGCACGCTCGTCCAAATGAAGGATATCCTGCATGGGAATGATCGCCATGCGCGCATTCGATGCGTAGGCGAAGGAAATCAGTTTTGCCGCCACTTTATCCGGACGATCTTCCGGTGCGTGTACCAAAGAGGCAACGGAAGCTCTTGTCATTTCATCGAGATCGCCTGTAAACCAACCGACCGTCGTATTGTTATCGTGCGTTCCCGTACAGACAATACAGTTTTCCGGTGCAACGAATCCCATGCGTCCATAGTCATTCATATGCAATGAAAACTGCAGGACTTTCATGCCCGGAAATTCGCAGTCATCGCGCAGTTTCTCAACTTCATCCGTAATGACGCCGAGGTCTTCGACAATGATGGACGTTTTCCCCAGTGCATCTTTCATTGCATCAAAGAACTTTTTCCCAGGGCCTTTCTTCCATTTCCCATTGATCGCAGTCTCAGCCTTGCCGTCAACTTCCCAATAGGCCTCAAAGCCGCGGAAGTGGTCGATACGGATGATATCGACGTTCTCGTAGAGTTTACGGAAACGTCGAATCCACCAATCCCAGCCATCCTTTTCCATCGCCTGCCAGTTGTAGTGTGGATTGCCCCAGAGCTGTCCCGTCGCACTGAAATAATCGGGCGGAACACCCGCGACGGTCTTTGCCGTGCCGTCTTCTTCAAGGTCAAAGAGCTCGCGGTGTGCCCAGACATCGCTGGAATCATGCGAGATGAAGATCGGCATATCGCCAAGGATTTCAACACTCTTGCTTCTTGCATAGCCGTGAAGCCGCTGCCACTGTTTTGCAAAGACGAATTGCAGGAACTTTACATAGCCAATGTGCTCGGCATAGCGATGTGAAAGGTCTTTCAGCGCCGCACCCTTGCGCTTTTTCAGCGGCGCACTCCACGCTGTCCATGGCTTGCCGCGGTTCTCACGCTTGCCTGCCTGAAACAGTGCATAATCCTCCAGCCAATAGGACTCTTTTTTGCAGAATGCTGCAAAGGCCGGCTGAACGGCATCGTCCTGCTGGAAGCGCCGATATGCCTTTTGAAAGGCCTTTGTCTTGAAATTTTCAACGCGCTCGAAATCGACAAAGGAGCCTGCACTCACATCGGCAATGCGGGCTTCTGCTGGCATCAGCCACTTTTTATCGACGAGATCATCGATATCGATAAGGACGGTATTGCCTGCAAAAGCAGAAGGAGACTGATACGGTGAATAACCGTATCCAACAGGATTTAACGGCAAAATCTGCCAGATCTTCTGTCCTGCCGCCGCCAGAAAGTCAACAAAGTCATAGGCACACTTTCCGAAATCACCACAGCCGTATTTTGACGGAAGCGATGTCGGATGCAGCAGGATGCCTGCCTTTCTCTCATAGTGCCGCGGCTTTTTGCAGTGCTCTAAGAGCATCCCCGTCAGCGGCGGCATCTTAACCGACAGCTTTCCCGTTGCGGTCTCGTAAGTATTTTCTTTATGAAAGACCTCGCAGAAAGTTCCGTCTGCAAAGTCACTGACATCGACCGTCACCGCGTGCTTCTCCCTCGTACTCCGGTTGAAAAGTGCGACAAACACTTCATCCTTCGCGTCCTCGCCAAACATATCATGCCCGCCTTCGATAACGCGTGCATAGGCGATGATATCGCCCTCTGCCGTCAGCGGGAGCAATGCGCCCGTCTGCAGTGCCATATGCGCATTGCGCGTACAAATCATCTGTGCGAACGTATGGTGCACATCCTGATGCACCTTGTCCTGCCAAGGAAACGGGCGGCGGTTATACGGGTCTTTGAACCCCTGCATTGCCATTTCATCACCATAGTAAACGGACGGAACACCGGGGTAGGTCATTTGAAACAGCGTCGCCATGTAAAGGCGCTTCAAGCCGACAGCATACTGCTCGTCACTAAGTCTGGAACGACTTTGGTCGACAGCCGGCATCCCTTCGTAACAGACCGCCTCACCGAGCACCGAAAGAGCCCGTTCGACATCATGGCTGCCGATGAGGTTCATCATCGCATAGAAATTCTGTGCCGGATAGTTCTCGCGCAGGCTTTCAAAACGGCGCATTGTCAAAGAACCATCATTTCGTCCGAGGAGATAATCAAAAAGAATTGCACGCAGCGGATAGTTCATTGCACTGTCCATCTCGTCACCACAGAGATACTGCCGCTGCTGACCATAGGCGACCTTGTTTGAACAATCCTCCCAAACCTCGCCGAGCATGACAGCATCGGAATTTGCAGCTTTCAGCTCCTTGAAAAATGCTTGCGAGAATGCAGCCGGCAGTTCATCGATGACATCTAGCCGCCAGCCACCGATGCCCTCCCGCAGCCAATGATGAAGAACGCTGTCCTTATCATGGATGATAAAATCCATATAAGAAGGCGTCGTTTCCTTAACATTTGGAAGCGTGTCGAAATTCCACCAACATTCGTATTCGTAGGGAAAGTTGCGGAAGTCATACCAGTTGTAATAGGGAGACTCTTTCGACTGAAAGGCACCGACTGTATCATACTGCCCATAGCGGTTAAAATAACGACTGTTGCTCCCTGTATGACTGAAGACACCATCGAGGATGATCCGCATCCCCTTTTCCCTAGCCGCATGAACGAGATGATGAAAATCTTCATTCGTGCCGAGGATTGGATCGATCTTATGGTAATCGCCCGTATCATAACGATGATTACTTTCCGATTTAAAAACCGGATTGAGATATAGGACCGTAATCCCCAGCGTCTTAAGATAGTCCAGTTTCTTCTCTATGCCCTTGAGGTTCCCGCCGAAAAAGTCGTAAGCAACGATCTCCTTCGTATCCGGATCCTTATAGTAACAAGGGTCATCCGTCCAATCGGCATGGTATACCGCGCCCTTCTTCTTGACGATGGCATTTCCCTCCCGGTAAAAGCGATCTGGGAAAATCTGGTACATAACGCTGTGCTTAAACCAGTCCGGCGTCTTTGCGCCCCTCCTATAGACGGTTATCTGATAAGATGGTGGTGCACTTTCATAGACGTCGCCCATTCCACCAAGATGTTCCATATTATTGCCGTAGAAGACGGTTCCCTCTTCGGTAGAAATGATGAAGTAATACCAGAGCAGACAGCCGTAGCCAGGCATCTCGGTCACCGTCTGGTAATACTTTATCTCGGCACCTTCTTCATCTGTGGTCTTTAAGGGGATGAGCGTCTCTCTGTCGCGGTCCGTCCAACAGCGCAGAATTACATTTTGCACGCTCACCCTTGTCCGAAGGGAAAGCGCAAACTTTACCTTCGTGCCAGATGCCACTGCGCCAAATGGCGAGCGGTAATAGGGGTTATGAGAATCGTGCTTTACAGCACCTGCATCCAGCATAAAGATCACTTCACTTTCTTCCTTCCACAAATATCCTGCTTCCTGAAAGTTTCAGAAAGCAGGATATTTGACAGAAGATCTGCTCCTTTTTTCTTTTTATCAGCCATTGACCAACTTCTTATAGAGAGCGTCGTATTCCTTAGCAGACTTCTTCCAGCTGAAATCCGCCTTCATGCAGCTTGCGAAAAGCTTCGTCCATGTACGGATATCCTGCCTATGCTTCAGCGCACGGCGGAGCGCATACATCATCTCATGCGCGTTGTAATTATGGAAAAGGAAACCCGTGCCCTTCCTCGAATACTTGTCAAAAGGCTGTACCGTATCCTTCAAGCCCCCCGTCTCACGAACGACAGGAACCGTACCATAACGCATGGCAACGAGCTGACCGATACCACAAGGCTCAAAATCTGACGGCATGAGAAAGATGGTCGCCGATGCATAGATCTTCTGTGCCAACGCTTCAGAGAAGCGGATGTTCACCGAACACTTCTGCGGGAAACGCCATTGAAGCCCTTTGAACCAGTCCTCATAAACTTTGTCGCCCGTGCCCAGGACGATAAATTGAATATCCTCATGGCCGAGAATCTCATCCATCATGCGAACGATGAGATCCATGCCCTTGTTTGGAACAAGGCGCGAAATCACCGCAACGATCGGTGTGTTGCGCTTGACAGGAAGTCCCAATTCTCTTTGAAGCTCCATTTTATTGTCGAGCTTGCTGTCGAAGGAATCCGCATCGAAGGTCTTATAAATATTCGCATCGGTTTCCGGATTATAACAATCGTAGTCAATGCCATTGATGATGCCGAAGAGCGTATCTTTTCGTGAGCGCAGCAGACCATCCAAACCTTCGCCGAAATACGGGGTCTGTATCTCTTCAGCATATGTCTTGCTGACCGTCGAAATGAAATCCGAGTAAATGATACCGCCCTTCATGAGGTTGACTGCATCATAAAATTCGAGATCTCCGTTATTAAAATACTTCCAATCGATTCCAAGCGTATCTTCCATGATATCCTTCGGGAAAACACCTTGATACTTGAGATTGTGGATCGTAAACAGCGTTTTTATCTTTTGATAGCGCGGATCCTCGATGTGTTCGAGTTTTAAATAAACGCTGACAAGAGATGTATGCCAATCGTTCAGATGAAGAACATCCGGCCAAAAGTCCATCTCTGGCAGAAGACGCAAAATAGCGCGGGAGAAGAAAGCAAAGCGCTCGGCATCGTCGTCATAGCCGTAAAAACCATCTCTCTTAAAGTACTCTTCGTTATCTACGAAATAATACGTCACGCCGTCCATCGTGAGCGTATCGAGCCCCACGTACTTCTCACGCCAAGCGACGTTCAGCTTACCGTCATAGACGTGTTTCATCTTGCTGCGATATTTCTCGTCAATCAAGCCGTACTTCGGCATGATGACACGGATATCCACACCATCTGCTACAAGGGATTTCGGAAGTGAGCCCGCCACATCGGCAAGACCTCCTGTCTTGGCAAATGGTGTTGCTTCTGATGCTACAAACAGAACTTTCATCGCTGTATCCCCCTCTTTTTTATTCCCAAAGTTTACTGCGTATGGGCGGCGTTTCCCCTGTTCTTTCCGCCCACGCGAATTTATGTCTCTACAATGCCGATTTAAGCTTCTCGGCGCCGGCGTTTATTGATGCGCCTAGGATGATGTGTCTTGCGCACGCCGGATGTCCGATGCGAAGGTGCATTCTCAGGTTTGGCAGAAGTTTCTGCCGCGCGTTCCTGCTTTGTCTTACCTTTCTTTGCTGCCGGTGTATCTTTCTTTGCCGCAAGCTCTCCTTCCGATGCGCTGTCCTCATGCCCCTTGGCGACGACCTGTACCGGTGCGCCCTCGACGACAAGTTTTGCGCCCGCCTGACTTTCGAGGCGAAGATATACGGTCGCCAGCGGCGGAAGCGTCAGGACAATGGACTGATCGCGGTCGTGCCATGCGACGTTCTGGCTCTTCAAGACACCGTCATTCTTCACGCCGCTGCCGCCAAAAGCCGCATCGTCCGTATTCAAAACCTCGACGTAATTGCCCTTTGCCGGCACGCCGATGCGATAGTCATGACGCACTTCCGGCGTAAAGTTGCAGACGACAATAACGAATTCGCTACCGTCTTCCGAGCGGCGAAGGAAGGTAATAACGCTGTTCTCATTGTCATTGCAGTCGATCCATTGGAACCCATTCCACTCGAAGTCCACCTGCCAGAGTGCCTTTGTTTCCGTGTAGAACTTATTTAGTGCACGAGAGAATGTGATGAGCTTTGTGTGCATCGGATATTCCTGCGGCAGATGCCAATCCAGGCTATCGTCGTATTTCCACTCGATGAACTGTCCAAACTCGCCGCCCATAAAGAGCAGCTTCTTGCCTGGATGCGCCATCCAATATCCAAAGAAAGCGCGCAGATTTGCAAACTTCTGCCAGTAATCTCCCGGCATCTTGCTGATGAGCGAGCACTTGCCGTGAACGACCTCATCGTGGGAAAGCGGCAGGACGAAGTTCTCACTAAAGGCATACATAAAGGAGAAGGTCAGTTTGTCCTGATTCCACTTGCGGTAAACAGGGTCGAGTGACATATAGTCGAGAGTATCGTTCATCCACCCCATATTCCATTTGTAATTAAAACCCATGCCACCCATGTAGACTGGCTTTGAAATCAAAGGCCACGAAGTCGATTCTTCAGCGATCATCAATGCCTGCGGATGGTATTTAAAGACCGTCTCATTGAGCTTCTTCAAGAAGTCCATCGCTTCGAGGTTGCCTGTGTCGCCGTATTTATTCGGCGACCACTCGCCGTCCTCACGCCCATAGTTCAGATAAAGCATATTGGCCACGGCGTCAATGCGCAGCCCATCGATGTGGAATTCTTCAAACCAGAACAGGGCATTCGAAATCAAAAAACTCTGCACTTCCGTGCGGCCGTAGTCAAAATTCGTCGTACCCCACTGCCAGTTTTCCGCTAGCTGCTCGTTGTCCGACTCGTAGAGCGTCATGCCATCAAAGTGGCGCAGCCCCTGCTCATCCTTACAGAAATGGCCGGGCACCCAATCCATGATAATGCCGATGCCTGCTGCATGCGCCTTGTCGACAAAATAGCGGAAGTCGTCCGGCGTTCCGAAGCGGCTCGTCACCGCATAATAGCCAGTCGCCTGATAGCCCCACGATCCATCGAAGGGATGTTCGCAGAGCGGCATGAACTCAATGTGCGTATAGTGCATATCGGTGACGTACTTGATGAGTGCATCGGCAAGATCGCGGTATGAAAGATAGCTGCTGTCTGCACCGCGCCGCCAAGAGCCTGCATGAACTTCATACGTCAGCATTGGGCGCTCATAAGACGAGTTCTCCTTCTTCTGCTTCTGCCATGCAGCATCCTGCCACTTGTAGTTTGAAAGGTCGTAGACGCGCGATGCCGTTGCAGGCTTTTTTTCTGCATAAAAGCCATAGGGATCCGCCTTCATGATGTGCGGACCGCCCCACTGCGGTTCAATCGCATACTTATAAACGGCGCCTTCTTCCACTCCCTCGATGAAGGTAACCCAGATTTCACCATCTCGAATCTTTTCCATGCGATTCACGCGCGTATCCCACTTGTTAAAGTCGCCGACGACGCTTACGCCCTGCGCGTGTGGTGCCCAAACGGCAAAGCGCACGCCCCGCACACCGTTTTTTACGACAGGATGCGCACCGAGCATTTCATAGGCGTGGTAATTCGTTCCCTGATGAAAAAGATATAGATCAAACTCGCTAAGCTCCGATGTTTTCAAGACGTTCTCTCCTCACTGGTTCTTTTTTCCTACTCCTTGAACATACTCCCGCTTTCACTCTTCCCCAAGAGGCGGAGAAAGGAAAGCGAGTTAAGTTAAATTGTTATGTTATATCACCTTTATCGGGCGGATGTCCCAAATGTCGCGTGCATACTCGTCGATGGTGCGGTCAGAAGAGAAATAGCCCGAATTAGCAATATTCACTGCCGACATCTTCGCCCAGCGGAGCTTATCGGCGTAGCGCTTGTAGACCTCTTCATGAGCCTTTGCATAGGCATTGAAATCCTTCAGCATGAAGAACTCGTCATTTGACTGCAGGATATTGTCAAAGAGCGACTGGAAGTGCCCATAGATGCCATTGGAAAGCTGATTCATGACGAGGCGAACGTTCTCATTCTGGTTGTATTCGTTCCATGCAGAATAAGTACCCGACGCATAGTACTCGAGGACTTCTTCCGCTGTCAGACCGAAGATAACACAGTTTTCGTCGCCGCCAACCTTCTCGCGAATCTCGATATTCGCACCGTCCAGTGTACCTAGCGTGATGGCACCGTTCATCATGAACTTCATATTGCCCGTACCGGACGCTTCCTTCGATGCCGTCGAAATCTGTTCAGAAACTTCCGCCGCCGGGTATACGATTTCGCCTAAAGAAACGCCGAAGTTTTCTATGAAGACAACCTTCAGCATGCCGTGAATCATACGATCCCTATTGATGACATGTGCCACACTGTTGATAAGTGAAATCGTCTTCTTTGCTATGTAGTACCCCGGCGCTGCCTTGCCGCCGAAGAAGTATGTCGTCGGCGGGATCGTATAATGCGGATCCGTCTTCAAGCGATGGTATTGATACATGATATGCATGACATTCATCAGCTGGCGCTTGTAGGAATGAATGCGCTTGACCTGAATGTCAAAGAGCGTGTCCGGATCGATGGCAATGCCCTGCTGATCGCGGATAAGCTTTGCAAGAGCCTCCTTGCGAATATGCTTGATCTTACCAAGCTTCTCGAGGAAGGGGCGGTCATTTGTATATTTGTTGAGCGCCGTTAGTTCCTCGGGATGTCTGTGCCAATGCCCGTTGCCTATCGTCTCATCAATGACCTGCACGAGCTCCGGGTTCGCACTGATAAGCCAACGGCGATGCGTGATGCCATTCGTCTTGTTATTGAACTTAACGGGGGCATAGTCGTAGAAGTCTTTCAGCGTCGTACGTTTCAAAATTTCAGAATGGATGGCTGCAACGCCGTTGACACTGTGAGATCCGACGATGGAAAGCCGTGCCATATGAACGCAGTTATCCTGAATGATAGAGAGCTGATGCACCTTATCCTCATTGCCGGGGTAACGCTGCCTTACATCGATGAGCCAGCGGCGGTTGATCTCGTCGATGATCATGTAGATGCGCGGCAACAAATTCTTGAACATACCGACTTCCCATTTTTCAAGAGCCTCCGGCATGATGGTATGATTGGTATAGGCAATGGTCTTCTGCGTAATCTGCCATGCCTCGTCCCAACCGAACCCCTTTTCATCGACGAGAATGCGCATGAGCTCTGCGACACAGAGCGCAGGATGGGTATCGTTGATGTGGATGGCGATATAATCCGCGAATTTCTTGAGATTGCCGCCTCTCTTGACATAATGGCGTACGATGCTCTGCACGCCGGCGGACACCATGAAATATTCTTGGATCAGGCGGGTCTGCTTGCCCTCGTACGTACTGTCTTCCGGGTAGAGCGAGCGCGCGATGTTTTCCACAAATTGACGGTAGATTGTCTTTTGACGAATCTGCTCCTGGCTAAGTCTGCCGTAGTCACTAAAGTCACGTTCGATCTCTGCGTTCCAAAGGCGGAGCGTGTTGACTGTTTTGTTATGGTAACCGACAATCGGCACATCGTACGGAACGCCCATAACGACGAGCGGATTTTCATGGACGAGCTTGAGTGAACCATCCGGCTGCTCTTTCATGTAACAGTTGCCATAAAATTTGACATCAACGGATTTATCCGGATTGCGAAATTCCCAAGCAAAGCCATTTTTCAGCCAGTTATCCGGAAGCTCCACCTGATTGCCATCGATGATTTTTTGTTCAAAAAGGCCGTATTTGTAACGAATACTGCAGCCATTTCCAGGCAATGCCATCGATGCCATCGAGTCGATAAAGCAGGCAGCCAGACGCCCAAGACCGCCATTGCCGAGTCCTGCATCCGATTCTTCTGTATAGATGTCGGAAAGATTCAGCTTGAACTCGCTGAGGACGTCCCGCATTACGTCTTCAATGCCAAGGTTCATCAAATTCAAGTTCAAGAGGCGACCGAGCAGAAATTCAATGGAAAAGTAGTAAACTTGCTTCGCATTCTGTTCAGTATAAGCCTTATTTGTCTTAATCCAGTTTTCGGAAATATACGCCTTTGCGACCATCGCAACTGTCTTATAGATCTCCGTTTTTGTCAACTGTTCGACCGGACGCCCCCATAGGATATGCGCCGTTTTTTCAAAACGGCGCTTGATATCTTCTTTTCTCTCCTGAAGGCGTCGTTTATTCGCCTGTTCATCCCGTTGTTCCGTCTTTTTGCGCGCCAAGTTAACCTCCTCCTTTTTCATTTCTTGCTCTCGTACTCTCCGACATCTATCCCTATTGCCCCTTCATTCCCTGAAAGCACAAAGGAACAGTCATTGCCGTACTTATAAGGCCGGATCAAACGACCGTATTCTTCGTAATGATGAGCGGATAGTTTGCAGCGCCCTTAAGCCATTTCTCCTTCTGGATAACGACGTTCTTATCACAGATGACATTCTCCAGGAGAGCATCTTCTTTGACATGCGTCTTCTGCATCACAATGGAATTTTTGATCTCTGCGCCCTCTTCGATGGTGACACCACGGAAAATGATGCTGTTTTCAACTGAGCCTCGGATGACACAGCCATTGGCCACAAGGGAGTTTTTGACATTCGCCGATTCCTTGTACTCGACAGGAACCTCGTCCTTTGTCTTCGTCAGGATGGGATTTGCTCCCATGAAGAGTGTTTCCCAATTCTCCGGTTTTAAGAGATCCATATTCGCCTTATAATAGGCAGCCGTCGAGTCGACATGCGCGACGAAGCCGTCATGCTCGCAGCCAAAGATAGTATAATCCTCCATGCGGCGGATAATGCCGTCAAGAAGAAGATTTTGTCCACCATGCTCGTAAGTGTAGCGGATCATCTCAACAAAAATACGCTTTTCCATCAGATAGATGCCGAGCGACATCTTAGCTCCGTCGTAGACGACGGGCTTTTCTGCAATATCTGAAACAAGTCCGTTGGCTTCTGTCTCAACGACAATATTCTTTCCCTGCATCTCACGGTCTGCCGTATGATAGACCATTGTGATCTGTGCGCCCGTATTCTGATGGAAGCGCAGTATCTTCAAAAAATCGATATTGTAGACAAAGCTGCCGCTTGCCAATATGACATATTTTGCACTGTTGTTTTCGAAAAAATCGATGTTGTAATAGAAATTTTTTAAATCCCCGTAATGCCTTGCATCTTCTTCCAGCGGCATCGGCAAATAATAGAGGCCATCGTGACGACGTGCGAGATCCCAATCCTTGCCGGAACGTAAGTGGTCGAGAACGGAACGTGACTTTGCCGGCAACATCACACCGACATTTAGAACGCCGGAATTCACTAAACTTGACAACGCAAAGTCGATGAGACGATAGCGCCCGGCGAAGGGAAGCATTTCTACAGCCCGCCGATCTGATAATTCATGAATGAGATCACCGTTCGCCTGGAGATTGATTACGCCCATGACTGATTTCACTTTGTCCACCTCATTTATAAATAAAAAATCGCGACCCTATAGCCCCCTTCTTTTTGAAAGGCTATATCACAGATACTACCCGACACGCGCTGAAGTGACATCTGCATGCACGACCTCACCGTCTGCAACGACCTTGATCGCTCCCTTTTCACCGATGACCTTCGCTCCTTCCTCAATCAGGCAATCCTGAGCAACAATAGCATACTCGACATCCGCACCTGGACAGACCGTGACCGAAGGCATGAGGACAGCGTTCTTAACCGTCGCCCCCTTGCCGACACGCACACCAGAAAAGATAATGCTGTTTTCAACGTCACCGAGAATCATAGAACCTTCGCTGATCATCGAATTCTTGACCGTCGCTTCAGAACCGATAAACTGCGGCGGCATGGGAGGATTCGAGGAATAGATCTTCCATTCGCTGTTATTGAGGTCAATCGGCATCTTATCCTGAAGAAGATCCATATTCGCCTGCCAAAGGCTTTCGATCGTACCAACGTCTTTCCAATAGCCGTTGAAAGCGTAAGAATAAAGCCGTCCTTTATCGGCAAGCATCTTCGGGATGATATTTTTACCGAAATCGTGACTCGATGTCTCATCCTTTGCATCTGCTTTGAGATACTTGAGAAGATAGTCGGTCGAGAAGATATAAATTCCCATGGAGGCAAGGTTACTCTTCGGTTTTGCCGGCTTCTCGGCGAACTCGACAATGCGCCCTTCCTTATCCGTATCCATGATGCCAAAGCGCGGTGCTTCCTCCCATGGCACTTCAAAGACGCCAATGGTCGCTTCTGCTTTTTTCATCTTATGAACTTCGAGCATCCATGAATAGTCCATCGTATATATATGATCACCGGAAAGAACGAGAACATACTCCGGATACATCAGCTCGATAAAATTCATATTTTGGTAGATGGCATCTGCTGTACCGCGGTACCAATCTGCTCCTTTTTCACGTGCATACGGCGGAAGGATGAAGATGCCGCCCTCGCGCTTATCGAGATCCCACGCGCTGCCCGAACCGAGATACTGGTTCAGCTCAAGTGGCCGATACTGCGTCAGAACGCCGACCTTTTCAATGCCGGAGTTGACACAGTTGCTGAGCGGGAAGTCAATGATGCGGTATTTCCCCCCAAACGGAACCGCCGGCTTTGCAACGCGCTTCGTGAGCGCACCAAGGCGGCTGCCTT
>ERZ772967.832-NODE-832-length-22721-cov-10.107121_pt1 | contig 22721 bp, 27 predicted proteins | sample MGYA00511677_ERZ772967 | MGnify/ENA primary metagenome ERZ772967 (study PRJEB29015, sample SAMEA2737931) | human oral metagenome | biome: human oral; feature: human-associated habitat; material: dental | place: China | collected 2146 ...
CGCCCGCCGGGGGGCGCGAGCCGCTCGGGCCGGCCGGGCCGGGCTCGACCCGGGTGCTGGTCCGGTGGCTGGATGCGCACCTGGCCTGGGCGGCCGGGCAGTCCTGGGCGGGTGACATGCTGGCCGACCTGGCCGGGGGCGAGCGGGCGGCTCTGCGCCGGTTCCCGGTGGAGGAGCCCGAGCGGCACGTGGAGGGCGTGCGCTGCCCGTCCTGCGGGTGCCTGTCCCTGGTCCGGGTCCCGCCGTCGGCCGCGGGCGCCCAGGTGCTGGTGCGCTGCACCCTGCCCGCCTGCGGGGCGGTCATGGGCGAGGATGACTGGACGGTCCTCAGGGCCCGGGCCCTGGCCGCCGCCCGGGACGGGGGCGGGGCGTGAGCGCGACGGGGCCCGACGGCGTGGAGTGGGTGCGCGCGGCCGAGGCCCTGGAGCGCATCCCCGGCCTCAACGCCTCCACCCTCCGCTCCTGGATCCACCGGGGGAGGGTGCGCCGGTGCCGCGTCGGCCGGGCCTCGTGGGTGTGCTGGGACGACGTCGTGGAGGTGGAGGCGGCGGCCTTCCTCGCCGCCCGCCGGCGGGCACGACACGCCGGCTCCGACTCCGCACTGGACAGATATTCGGGGTAGGTGCAACATTGGTGCCAGCGGTACACGTGTGCCCATCCGACCCTGACCGGGCGCGGTGCGGGGCCCCGGCGTTTGCCGGGGGTACTGTTGGGTTGTGGCTTCAAGGGTCTGCTGGAACTGCGGGCAGCGCGCGCACATGGCGCCGGTCGGTGATTCGTTATGGTCTGCTGACGGGGAGTTCTGGACCCGGGCGTACCGGTGCGACAGTTGCAGGGCGGCCTCCGTCGCGAAGACGCCCTATGACTTGGGTGCGGATTACCGGCACTTCGATGAGTGCGATGAGTACTTCGAGGAGCCCGACGCCGACATCGAGTGGCTCCCGGCGACAGTGCTGGGGAGGAGGTTCGAGGACGTGCCCTCCCCCATCGGCGATGCGGCGTCCGAGGCTTACGCCTGCTACTCGATCCGCTCCTACCGCGCCGCGATACTTCTCGCCCGCTCGGTGGTAGAGGCCGTGGCGAAGAACCAGGGGGTCACCGACGGCCCCCTGGTCGAGAAGATCGACGCCCTGGAGGCTCAGCGAGTCATCTCCCCTCTGATGAAGGATACCGCCCACGCGATCCGTGTCGTGGGCAATGAGATGGCGCACGGCGACTTCGTCGCGGCGGTCGACGAGGAGGAGTGCGACGACGTCCTGAACTTCATGAGCGCACTGCTCGACGCCGTCTACCAGCAGCCGGCGAAGCTGACCCGGTTCCGTGAGCAGCGCGAGCGCCGTCGCTCGGAGGGGCGGACGTAGCCGCCTCGCCTCGGATCCGGGGATCGGGGAGGAGTTTGCGATGGCGTGGCGGTCGGGTCCTTCGCGGACGTCGTCGGTCGAGCACCGGCGGTGGCGCGAGGCGGTGCTGCGCAGGGACAGGTTCGTGTGCCGGTTGCGGCTGCCCGGTTGCACCGGTCGCGCCACCGAGGCCGATCACGTCGTGCCCGTGGCCGAGGGCGGCGCGTGCTATGATCCGGCCAACGGTCAGGGCGCGTGCGCGTCGTGCCACGCGGTCAAGACCGCGGCCGAGGCCGCTCGGGGGCGCGCCAGGCGCTCTCGTCTGCGGCCGCGGCGCCCGCACCCGTCGGACACCTGGTGATCGAACACTGTTCGACAATTTTGTGACCCGGACCACATACCCCCTCCTGGGGGTCTTTCCAACTACGGGCGGCATAGGGTGTTAGACCGCGTACGGGTTCCCGCGTTTCGGATGGTAATAGTTTTCCGTTGATATGAAGCTGTTCCGTGGGGGTGGTGGGTATGCCGTCGGGACCACTCCCCAAGCACCCGGACAGGCGGCGGAGGCGCAACGCCACCTTCGCGATGACGCCTCTGCCGGCGGACGGGCGCCACGGCCGCACCCCGACGTGGCCCCTGCCGTCCAGCCCGATGCTCGCCGTCGCCGAGCACTGGCGCACCGAGGCGGCGGCGCTCGAGGCGCGGGCCGGGACCGAGGATGACGGGCGCCGGCGGAACCGTCTCCTCGATCGGGCGGCCAGGGCCCGGGCGACGGCGGCGCAGGTGCAGGCCACGTGCGACGCCGCGGCCGACCTGGAGCGCAAGATCTGGTCGCGGGCCTGGACGACGCCGATGGCCGTCCAGTGGGAGAAGCAGTGCTGGACCCGCGAGGTCGCCGGCTACTGCCGCGCCAAGGCCCTCGCCGAACTCGGCGACCACAGGGCCGCCAGAACGGCGATGGCCTACGCGGACCGCCTCGGCCTGAACCCGTGGTCCATGCTGCGACTGCGCTGGGAGGTCGCGCCCGCCCCCGCGCCCGACGCCCCGCGGGCCGCCGTGACGCCCATCAGCAGTGCGCGAGCCGACTTCACCTGACCCGCCCCCGGGCTACTGGGTCGACCCCGGCACGGGCGCGTGGATGACCATCCCCTGGCCCGGAGACCCCGCCAAGCCCTGGAACTGCGACGAGCGCCTCGCCCTCCTGCCCCCGACCCTGGGAGGACAGGTCATCTCCTGGGCCCAGGACTACCTGGTCCACCACCTCACCGAGGAGCCCTGGACCTTCACCCTCGGCCAGAAGCGCTTCCTGTACCTGTGGTACGCCCTCGACCCGGGCACGGGGCGCTTCGTCTACCGCTCGGCCGTCAAACGAGGCGCCAAGGGGACGGGCAAGGACCCCTTCGGCGCCGCACTCGCATGGATCGAGGCGTGCGGACCATGCCAGCTCGACGGCTTCGACGCCTCCGGCCGGCCCGTGGGCGTCGAGCGCGGCTGGTCCAAGGTGCAGGTCGCCGCGAACTCGGCGACCCAGGCCGGCGAGCTGCTCGAGGTCGCCTCGGGCATGGTCTCCGCCGCGCTCGCGGACGACTACGACGTGGATCCCGGCAAGACCCGGATCGACACGGCGATCGGCCGCATCGAGCTCCTGACGGCCTCGGAGAGGACGATGGAGGGCACACCGGCGACGGCGGTGCTCCTCAACGAGTCCCACCACATGACCTCGTCCAACGGCGGGCACCGCATCTCCCGCGTGGCCCGCCGCAACGCGGGCAAGTCCCCGGCGTACGTGCAGGCGCGAGTGGTCGAGCTGACCAACGCCCACCTGGCGGGCGAGGACTCCGTCGCCGAGCAGTCCTTCACGGCGTGGCAGGTCCAGCAGCGGCCGGGCGCCCTCCGCCACGACATCCTGTACGACTCCATCGAGGCGCCGCCCGACGCGGACGTCTACGACGAGCGCTCGCGGATGGCGGGCCTGCGGGCCGCCTACAGCGACGCGCCGTGGGCCGACCTGGAGAGGCTCGACGGCGAGATGCTGGATCCGCGCACGCCGGTGGCCGACTCCATCCGCTACTACTTCAACGGCCTGGCCGCGGCCGAGGACTCCTGGGTGGACCCCCAGCGCTTCGACGCCCTGGCCTCCCCCCGAAGGGTCGACGAGGGCGACCGGATCGCGATGTTCCTGGACTGCTCGAAGTCGCAGGACGCCACGGGCCTGGTCGCCTGCCGCCTGTCCGACGGGCACGTCTTCGTCCTCGGCGTCTGGCAGCGCCCCCACGGCCATCGCGGCGAGGACTGGCTGGCGCCCCGCACGGAGGTCGACGCCGTCGTCCGCCGGGCCTTCGACCGCTACCGGGTCGCCTGGTTCGGCGTGGACCCGTCCCCCGCCAGGGACGACTCGACCGAGGCCCTCTACTGGGCCGACGCCATCGAGGGATGGCACAGGGACTTCCGCCGCAGGGTGGCCGTGTGGGCGACCCCCGGGGCCGGCGGGTCGGCGGTCCTGTTCGACATGAGGATGAGCGCTCGCGGCGCTGTTCGGCGCAACCAGGCGTTCACGGACATGGCGATGAGAACGGCGATGGACATCGACTCCGACGAGGGGCGCCCCTTCACCCATGACGGGGATCCGGCGCTGCGCGTCCACGTCCACAACGCCAAGCGCCGCCCCAACCAGTGGGGCTACTCGCTGGGCAAGGTCAACCGGGACTCCGACCGTCTCGTGGACCTGGCCGTGTGCATGGTCGGGGCGAGGCTGGGAGCCAAGGTGGTCCTGGACTCCGGCAGGGTCCGCGCCTCCGGGCCCGCTCGACGTCGTCGCAGAGGAGGGGTGCTGGCATGACCCTGACCTACTTGACGAACCCGGCGAACCACTCCCGGGACGCCGCGACGGCGCTGGGGGACGACCTGCCGGTCTTCAACAGGGTGCTGCGGGTCCTGGGGGCGCGGCGCAGACGCAACATGCTGCGACGCCGCTACTACGACGGGGAGGAGCGGATCCGCAACATCGGTATCGCGATCCCCCCGGACCTCGAGGACCTCATGCCCGTGGTCGGGTGGCCGGCCAAGGCCGTCAACGTCCTGTCCACCCGCCTGAACATCGAGGGCTTCGCGGTCCCCGACGCCGCGCGCAGCGACGAGGAGGTGCGCCAGATCTTCGACCTCAACCACATGGAGGTCGGCGCCCGCCAGGCGCACACCGCGGCGCTGCGCGACGGGTGCGCCTTCATCGCCGTGACGGTGGGGGACACCGGGGCGGGGGAGCCGCCGGCGGTGATCGCCACCTACACGGCCACGGACGCCTCCGGGACGTGGAACCAGCGCAGGCACGCCCTGGACAGCGCCCTGACCGTTGACGTGCGCAACGAGTTCGGCGCGGTCATGCAGATGTCCTGGTGGACGCCGGTCAGGCAGGTCCGAATGTCCCGTCAGACCGTGACGGGCGACTGGCGGGTGGAGGACCTGCCCCACCGCTTCGGGCGGGTCCCGGTGGTGTGCGTCGCCTACGGCACCGTGCCGGGCCGCCCGTTCGGCACCTCGCGCATCACCCGCCCGGTGATGCGCCTGACGGACCACGCCGTGCGCACGCTCCTGCGCTCCGAGATCGCCGCCGAGTTCTTCTCGGCCCCGCAGCGCTACCTGCTGGGCGCGGACATGGAGGCCTTCGAGGACGAGAACGGGGAGCTCAAGCCCGGGTGGGAGTCGATCATCGGTCATCTCCTGGTCGCCTCCCGCCCCGTCGACGACAACGGGAACACCTCGGAGTCCAACCCCGTGGCGGGCCAGTTCGCGCAGGCGTCCATGGAGCCGCACGCCGCCGAGCTGCGCTCCGTGGCCACGATGTTCGCCGGCGAGTCGTCCATCCCCGTCAATTATCTGGGGATCATCCAGGACAACCCGGCCTCGGCCGACGCCATCCGGGCCGCCGAGTCCGACCTGATCTCCGTGGCCGAGAGCGCCCAGAACGACTTCGCGGCCGCCTGGGCCGAGGTGGCGATCCTGGCCGCCATGGCCTCCAGGGCCGCCCGGGGGCTCCCCTGGGAGGTCGACGACCTGGCCGGCATCCGGCCGGTGTGGCGGGACGCCTCGACGCCGACGAAGGCCGCCCAGGCCCAGTCGGTGATGACCCTGGTCACCGCCGGTGTCCTGCCGCCGACGAGCGAGGTCACCTACGAGCTGCTCGGCTTCGACCGGGTCACCAGGCAGAGGCTCCTGGTCGAGGCCGCCGAACGGCGAACCGAGTCCCTGGTGAGGAGCCTCGCCGACAGCGCCGCGTCGGTGTCCGGGGCGGCGCGGGACATCGTCGAGCGCAGAGGGGACTCGTCGGACACCGGTGAGGGGTGAGCATGACCGGCCTGGACCCGTGGGAGGCGCTGAGATTCTCGATCAACGAGCTGTCCGCCCACGCCGTCCAGGTCCTCCTGGCGGCGTTCGAGACCGACCCGCTCATGACCCGCGCCCAGCTGGCCGACCTCATCCGGGCGCTGCACGCCGAGTACGGGCGCGCAGCCTCCTCGGCGACCGCGGACACGCTCATCTCCGTCAGGGGGGCCGCCGACCGCCTGGACCTGCCGGCGCCCAGGGTCCTCGACGTCGTCGGACTGGCCCAGGCCCGGGGCGTCGCCGGCTACGCGCTCGCCGGGGAGGACCCGGCCAGGCGCGCCGCGGTGTCGGTCGACAGGCTGGTGCGGGGCGCCCAGCGCCGGACGGTCTACGAGGCGACCGCCGCAGCCGGCACCGGCTTCGCACGGGTGCCCCGCCCCGGCGCCTGCGCGTTCTGCCTCATGCTGGCCTCGCGCGGGGCCGTCTACTCCAAGGACACGGTCCTGCGCACCACGTCGAGGGCCAGGGCCGGAGCGGGGCAGTCCTACCACGACAACTGCCACTGCCAGGCGCAGGAGGTCCTCTCACCCGACGACGTGCCGCCGATCGTGGCCGGCCTGCACGAGCAGTGGAAGCGCCTGGCCGCCCAGTCCCCCGGCGGAACGGCGACGCTCGACCAGTGGCGCGAGCACGTCCACTCCAGACGCCTCGACGAGGCCGCCGCCGACGCCGGGAGCCCCTCGACGGGGAGCACGGCCCCGGAGCCCTCCGTCGCGGAGGCCCGGCGGCCGCGGCGCAGGATCGCCAGGACCGAACGCCGCCGCGGAGGGCCGGACGAGGCCGAGTGGGTGCGCCGCCAGGCCGCCCTGGCCTCCGACACCTCCGGGGAGGCCCTCTACCCCCACGAGATCGAGTTCCTCGAGGCGATGGAGGCGCTCGGCGAGAGAGTCAGGTGGATCCCGCGCTCCCCCTACATTCCCGGCCAGGGCCGAGCCCCCACCAACGACTTCGTGTGGCTCACCAACGAGAACACGGTGACCGAGCTCAAGGCGACCACCCCGAACTACGGGAAGATCCGTAACCTGATCCAGCCGGCGGTGAGGAAGGCCCGGGAGAAGGGCGTCGTCAAGGACTCGTTCGTCATCGACCTGGGCCCCTACCGGCTCACCCCCAAACTCAGAGGCCAGCTGGAGCTCTACAACATCCGCAATCCGGACAACCGGGTGGCCCGCATGTGGGTGATGGCCCGCGGCGAGCTCACCGAGATCGACCTGGCACGGGCGTGAAGAAGCAGGGGTAGGGCCCGTGCGTTCCAACGTCCCGTTATTTCGGGGATTGCGCGGGGTTCCCCCTGCTTCTGACCGAATTCTACCAGGTTCTCCGTTCTTCGCCGCCGGCGCGGGCGGAGGATCTTCCGCACCACGAGCAGCGGCAAGCGCTCGGACACGAACTCCACTGGAGGAAACCACATGCATCGCAGCAGGACCCTGCCCCGCTTCGCCCGCTTCGCCACCGCCCCCGGAACCGACCCCGGCGCCGGAGCCCCGCCCGCCGACGACGGCCGGAAGGGGAAGGACGACGGGGCTCCCGGGTGGACCCCGCCGGCCTCCCGGGAGGAGCTCGACCGGATCATCGGCGACCGCCTGGCCCGCGAGAGGGCCAGGTACTCCGACTACGAGGACCTCAAGAAGAAGGCGGCGGCCTACGACAAGGCCGAGGACGAGAAGAAGACGGCCGAGCAGCGCGCCGCCGACCGCCTGGCCGACCTGGAGGCCAAGACCGCCGCCGCCGAGGCCCGTGCCGCCGCCGCCGAGGCCGCCGCCCTGCGGGCCGAGATCGCCGCCGACAAGGGCGTCCCCGCCGACTTCCTCACCGGGACCGACCGGACCGACATCGAGAAGCGGGCCAAGGCCCTCCTGGAGTGGAAGAACGGGACCGGGCCCGCCTCCGGCGGCCTGGGCCCCGGGGCGAGGAACCCCAGGGCCAACGGCTCCACCGCCGCGGGGAGGAGCTCGGGCGGCCTGGCCTCCGGCCGCTCCTGGTTCACCGAGCGGTTCGGCTCCCGCACCCCGCAGGGCTCCTGACCATCCGCACCACCTGAAAGGAAGGGGCGTCATGCCCAAGATCAAGACCGAGTCCGTCTCCCCGGGCGACCAGACCTGGCTCGGGTCGCTGCACGGAGTCGAGGCGGCCCGCACCCTGACCCTCGACCCGGCCGACTTCACGGCCAAGACCCGGGACCGGGTGATCCCCTCGGGGACCGCTCTGGCGATCAGCGGCAAGAAGGTCGTCCCCTACGACCAGGCCGGCGGGGGCGACTCCGCCAAGCTGGTCGGCTTCCTCCTGACCGACCAGCCCTCCGACCGCGGGCGCCTCGCCGTCCCGGTCGTGGACCACGTCCGCGTCAAGATCGCCAACCTGCCCGACACGGGCTTCGCCGTGCCCGCCGCGGGCAACGACCTGACCTCCTGCGTCTACATCCCGAAGGGAGCCTGAGATGTCTCTGTGGACTGATCTGATCGAGCCGGCCGAGCTGACCGGCTTCGTGCGCGCCGCCTTCGAGGAGACCGAGCGCGCCAAGGGCCTGCTGGCCCGATTCCTGCCCAACACCTTCGTGCCCGACGTGCTGGTGAAGTTCGCCAAGGGCGAGGCCGGCCTGGTGGAGGAGGCCTCCTACCGGGCCTTCGACGCCGAGCCCGAGGTGATCGCCCCCGGCAGGCTGGGCCGGGTCATCATCGAACTGCCCGCGATCGGCTCCCTCAAGCCGGTGGGCGAGTACCTCCAGCTGCGCGCCCGCGGCGCCTCCGACGAGGCCCTGCGCGACGTGGTCCTCAAGGAGGCCCTGCGCAGCGTCCAGGGCGTGTCCGACCGGACCGAGCGCATGCGCGGCACCGTCCTGGCTACCGGGAAGGCGACCATCGACCAGGAGAACTTCACGACCGAGGACGACTTCGGCAGGAACCCGTCCATGACGGTCACGGCCGCCACCCTGTGGAACGCGTCCGGCGCCAAGATCCTGGACGACATGATCGGCTGGGCCGACGCCTACGCCGACCTCAACGGGGAGCGGCCCGGCGCCCTCGTGGTCTCCTCCAGGATCGCCCGCGCGATCCGCGCCGCCACGGAGTTCCAGGTCAAGCTGATCGACGGGGCCTCCCGCGCCGCGTCCATGGACCAGGTCAACGCGATCCTGGATGCCGAGGGCCTGCCCTCCCTGGTGGTCTACGACCGCCGCACCCAGCGCGGGGGCAAGCGCCTGCGGGTCCTGCCCGAGGACACGCTGCTGCTCCTGCCCGCACCCGTGGATCCCGACGCCGAGGCCGCCAGCGCCCTGGGCGCCACGTTCTGGGGGCAGACCCTGGCCGCGGACGACGCCGACATGGGCATCGACGACGACCAGCTGCCCGGCATCGTCGCGTCCCTGGACCGCGCCGACCGCACCCCGCGCACGGTGTCGATCGACGTGGACGCGATCGCCATGCCCGTCCTGGCCAACGCCAACCTGGCCATGGCCGCGAAGGTCCTGTGATGCGCCGGCTCGCCGCCACGGTGCTGGTGCACCGCCCGGCCGGGAGCGTGATGCTCCCGGCCGGGTGCGTCCCCGGCCCCGACGACGCCGCCCTCATCACCAACCCCGCCTGCTGGGACGCCGACGACGACACCGGCCCGGAGACCGGCCCCGGCGGGGAGGGGGACGCCGTCGTCCCGGACGAGTCCTGGACGATCACCGGGATCCAGGCCTGGGCCGCGGACCACGGCGTCGACCTCGCCGGCGCGCGCAAGAAGGAGGACCTCCTCATGATCGTCCGGGACGAGACCTCCTCCCGGGAGGACGACGATGGCGTGGACAACCCCTGAGCACGTCAGAGCGGGGTGGCTCCTCGACCCCGGGGACCTGCCCGGCGACGACGCGCTGACCACCCTCATCGGGCGCGCCGAACGCATCCTGAAGCGCCTCGACCGCACCCTGGCGACCCGGGTCGCAGGGGACCCCGAGCTGGAGGACACGGCCCGGGACGTCGTCGCCGCGATGGTCCTGCGCGTCGTCACCAACCCCGAGGGGATCCGCTCCTACTCCGAGACCACCGGCCCGCTGACCACCTCGGTCACGCACTCCGGGGACGATCCCGGCGGGATCTACGTGACCGACACGGAGAAGGACGTCCTCGGGATCCGCCGCGGCCGCCGACGCCAGCAGGTGTTCTCCGCCCCGACATCCCGCCGCGGGAGACCCCTGTGACGGGCCGCTGGCGCCATCGCACGCCCGGCAGGTGGAAGACGCCGGTCACCGTGACCGGGCCCGTGCACCGCACCCCCGACGGCTACCTCGCCGCCCCCGGGGCGCCGGTCGCCGTCCGCGGCTGCCTGGTCGTCCCCGGCGCGTCGGCCGCCCCGGGCCTGACCGACCCGGCCGCCTCCGAGGCGCCCGAGGCCTCGGCCTCCCTCTACGCCCCGCCCGGGGCCCCGATCCACCACCGCGACACCGTCACGGTCCCGCCCGGCCACCCCCTGGCCGGCGCCTGGGCCGTGGAGGCCCCGCCGGCCCCCTGGCCCCTGGGACTGGTCGTCGCCCTGACCAGGAGGTGACCGGCTATGGCCCGTAGGACGAGGGACTTCGAGGTCGACAAGGCCGGCCTGGCCGCCCTGTTCATCTCCTCGGACATGCGGGCGGCCATGACCGCCGCCGGCCAGGACGTGGCCGGCGCGGCCTCTCTCACCGCCCCCTACCGGACGGGTCGGCTCGCCGCGTCCTTCCGGGTGGAGCCCACGATCGCGACCGTGGTCACCAAGCGGGGCGGGGAGTCCCGGCGGGCGTCGGGCCGCGTGGTCGCCGACGCGCCGTACGCGGCCGCCGTCGAGTTCGGGCACCTCGCCGGCGCGGTTCGCGCCCACGCCGGCTTCCGGTACGTGATCCCGGGGGCGTACACCCTCGGGGCCCTGGCCGCCACCAGGGCCGCCCGGGCGGCCCGCAGGGGGAGAAGGAGGTCATGACATGAGCGATTTGGATCCGGTCCGGGTGATCCGAGAGGCGGTCACCGCCATCACGGGCGCCCCCACCACCACGGTCCTGGACATCGACTTCACGCGGGGCCCCATGCCGCTGGTGCACGTGGCCCTGCTCGACGTCGTCGACGGGTACGTCGACACGGTCGCCACGCTGACCGTGGACGTCTACGCCACCACCCCCGCCGGCCCCGGCGGGCGGGGCGCCGCGCACATCGCGGCCGCGCTGCGGCGGTCCCTGGGCGCCGGCCCGCTGGACACCCCGGCGGGGTTCGTCGACGACGTCGCGGTCACCCAGCAATCGGGCGCCCGTCCCTACTACGAACAGGTCGAGGTCGCCTCCATGGTCCTCGACGTCACCTACCGCCCCACCGACTGAGAGGAAACCCGCTGATGGCCGTCACCACTATCGAGGCGCTGAAGAAGAAGCACAACAACCGCGGCAACATCCGCAAGGGCCTGAACGTCGTCGTCTTCATGGCGCCGACCACCGTCGCCCTGCCCGCCGCCCTCACCGAGGGGACGGGTCAGCTCAAGGAGCTGGAGACGGGCTGGTGGCCCGTCGGCATGATGACCAAGGACGGGTTCACGGTCTCCGTCGATGTGAGCCTGGAGGAGGTCGAGGCCCTCGGCTACGTCGAGTCGGTGCGCACCGACGTCGTCAAGGCCCCCAAGACCATCAAGTTCTCGTGCTTGGAGCCCTACCGGCGCAATCTTCAGCAGCTGGTCTACGGCCTCGACCTGTCCCAGACCAAGGCGAACAAGGACACCGGGGAGGTCGTCTTCGACGAGGCGCCCGTTCCCCTGCACGACGAGTACCGGCTGCTGGCCGTCATGGCGGACGGGCCGGCGGACAACGAGTGGCTGATCGGCCGAGGCTTCCCGAGGGTCAAGCCCGCCACGATCCCCGAGGAGGCCTGGAAGTCCAGCGACCCGACGCAGTTCGATCTCGAGCTGTCGGTGTTCACCGACGCGGTCCTGGGGACCCCGTGCCGCCACTACATCGGCGGCACCGGCGCGGTCAGGAGCATCGACGCCCTCGACTTCGACAAGGCCGCCTGAGGCCGCCCCAAGACGTCGGGGCGGCGGCCGCCGGTCTTCCCGGCCGCCGCCCCGACCCACCACCCCTCGCGGAGGACCAGCCCCAAGGAGCCCGCTCGTGCCCACGTTCACCAAGAAGATCCCCACCGCCGCCGGCCACCGGGTCGTCGAGCGCACCACCGACGACCCCGCCGAGGCCAACTCGCTCAGGTACTCCGGCTGGCAGCAGGCCGCCGACGCCCCTGACCCCGCCGCCGGCGGCGACCCCGCAGAGCCCGAACCCGAGCCCGGCGCCCTCGAGTCGGGCCCCGGTCCCGCCGCCGAGTCGGAGCCCGAGCCCGGGGTCGATCCCGGCCCGGGGACGGAGCTGTCTCTCATCCCCGCCCCGTCCGAGGACCATGACGGTCCCGCTGCCGACTGAACCGCCCCACGATGACATCCGGTAAGGAAGACCACTGCCATGGCCACTAAGCCCACACTGACCCTCGCCGCGCTGAAGAAGCTCGACGGCGCCGCCGACCCGGCCCCCTTCACTTTCGGGGTCGCCAACAGGGTCGTCTCCTTCCCCGACCCGCTCTCCCTGTCCGTCGAGGAGGCCGAGCGGTTCATGACCGACATGGAGCAGACGGCCTCCCTGTCCGCAGCCCTGCGCCGCTGGGTGTCGGAGGAGGACTACGCCCACCTGACCGCCCATCTGACCGCCCGGCAGGTGACCGTGCTCCTGCGGGAGATCGGCGCCCACTACCGGGCGTTCTTCGGCGACGCGGGGGAAGGTCCCGCCTCCGTGACCGGCTGAGCCGGTACCGGAGGCCCATCATCCAGGACCTGGCGGACCGGGGTCACGACGCCCCGGCCCTGTTCAGGGCCAGGCGGTGGACGTTCCTGCTCGATCTCATCGACGGCCTGCCCAGGACCTCGCGGACGACGTCGGCGATCCTCAACGACCCCGACCCCAACCGGGTCGAGGCCATCGCCCGGGCCGCCGCCGAGACCGAGGACGAGCAGGACGAGGCCGGCCCTCTGACCGAGGCGAGCGCCGAGGCGCAGGCCCTGTGGGATCTTTTCGACCTGATCGTCGCGGCCCTCGGAGGCAAGACGACCCACCCCAGACCCACATCGGCCGTCGCCCGGGCCGTCGAGGAGATCCGGCAGGAGGCCGCCCTGGCCGCCGCCGAGGACATCATCGCCGCCCTGACCCCCTGGGCCCTGAACTGACCCGACCGCCCCGCGAGGGGCTCCCGGCGCTTCGTGGAGAGGCGGTGAACGCTCCGTGACCGCGTTCAAGGGCGGCACCGTCTTCATCGACGTCGTCCCCTCCATGAAGGGCTTCTTCAAGGACGTCGCCGGCGAGGTCAAGGGGCAGATGCCCGCCGTCGGCAACGAGGCCGGAAGGGCCTACGCCGCCGCGTTCCAGAAGTCCGCGGCCTCGGCAGGCAAGGACGTCGTCAACGCGATCGCCGACCCACTGGGCAAGTCCGCCGGCCGCCTGAGGCAGGAGGCCGCAGCCGCCGGCCGGGCGCTGTCCGCGGCCCAGGACGCGGCCGCCGCATCCGGGCGCGCGCTCGCGGCCGCGCGTGAGCGCGAGGCCTCCGCGGCCGCCGACGTCGAGGCGGCCGAGGCCGCCCTGAACCGCGCCCGCTCCTCAGGCACCGCCTCCACCTCCAGCGTCGCCAGCGCCGAGGCCGCCTACGCGCGCGCCCTGAACGCCTCCAAGGCAGCCAACAGCGCGGCCGACGCCGCCGCCGCCAACCACTCCCGAACCCTCGGTCAGGAGACCCAGGCGACGCGCGAAGCCGACGCCGCCGCCGACGCGCTCGCGGCTTCCACGGGGAAGACGAAACGTGAAGTCGTCGCCACCGAGCCGTCTCTGCACTCGCTCGCCAAAGCCCTTGACGACGTGGACGACTCCGCAGACGAGGTGAGCCGCTCGGTCGGCGACTCTGGCGCCCGCGTGTCCTCCGTGGGGTCGCTGGCCCGCTCGGCGGTGGCCCCGGTACTGGCGCTGGGCGCCGCCGTCGGCATCGGCGGCTTCGCGTCGGAGGCCATCGAGGCGTCCGACGCCACCGACAAGTTCGTCTCCACGCTCCAGTTCGCGGGGATCGACACCACCACCATCGACCGGCTCAAGGAGTCCGCCCAGAAATACGCGGACGAGACCGTCTACGACCTGTCCGATATCCAGAACGTGACGGCACAGCTGGCCGCCAACGGCGTCGAGAACTATGACAAGCTGGCGGAAGCCGCAGGCAATTTGAATGCCGTGGCCGGCGGGAACAAAGAAACCTTCAGCAGCGTCGGCATGGTCCTGACCCAGACCGCGGGCCAGGGGAAACTCACGACGGAGAACTTCAATCAGCTCTCCGACGCGATTCCAGGCGCGTCGGGGAAGATCCAGGAGGCGCTCCTCAACGCGGGCGCCTACACGGGCAATTTCCGTGAAGCCCTTGAAAAAGGCGAGGTCACGGCCCAGGAGTTCAACGACGCGGTGCTCCAGCTCGGCTCGGACGAGGCGGCCCAGGCGGCCGCCCGCTCGACCAAGACCATCGAGGGAGCCGCAGGCAATCTGCAGGCGACCATCGTCGGCGGGTTCAAGGACCTGATCGACTACATCAAGCCCGGCGTCACCGACCTCATGGGGTCGATCACAGACTCGATATCCTCCTCCATAGACTGGATCAAGGGTCACAAGGACGAGATGCTCGCCCTCGGCGTCGCCGTGGGCGTCGCCGTCGCCGCCTACGCCGGATTCTCCATCCTGACCTCCGTCAAGGCCTGGATCGCGGCCACCACGCTGGCTCAGCAGGGCCTGAACGCGGCGCTGCGGGCCAACCCCGTCGGCATCGTCATCACCGCCCTGGCCGCGCTCGCGGCCGGGCTCTACCTGCTGTACCAGCGCAACGAGGGCTTCCGGCTCAAGGTCCAGGAATTGGGTAAAATCGTCGTCTCGGTGTGGCAGGAATGGATCTGGCCCGCGATCTCCGCCGTATGGGACTGGATCTCCGGGACACTGCTCCCCGGTATCCAGTCGGTGTGGAACATTCTGGCCCACGGCGACTTCGACGGGAACCTGTTCGGACTGGAGGAGGACTCCGGTTTCGTTACTTTCCTGTTCTCCGTCCGGGACGCCGCGGCCGCCGCCTGGGAGTGGATCACGGGAACTCTGGCGCCTGCGGTCCAGGAGTTCTGGACGGGGACCGTCCAGCCGATCCTCGCCGCTGTCGGGGGTGCCGTATCCACCGCGTGGACCGACTACATCTACCCGGCCCTATCCTCCCTGTGGAGTTTCATCACGGGGAGTCTGGCACCTGCGGTCCAGGGCTTCTGGACGGGGACCGTCCAGCCGGTCTTCTCCACCATCGGGACGTTCATCGCCACGGTCTGGACCGGTGCGATCCTGCCAGCCCTGACGGCCCTGTGGGGTTTCATCACCGGAACCCTGGGGCCGGCGATCAGCGGCTTCTGGACGGGGATCGTACAGCCGGCCTTCTCGGCCATCGGAAATATCATCTCCGCGGCCTGGACGCAGTACATCTCCCCGGCCCTGTCCGCCCTGTGGAGCTTCGTCACCGGGGTCCTGATGCCGATGGTCTCCACCTTGTGGGGCGTGATCCAGCCGATCATCACGGCGATCGGGAACCTGATCGTCTCCGCCTGGAGCAACGTCATCCAGCCGGCCCTGTCCGCCCTGTGGAGCTTCATCAGCGGCGTCCTCGGACCGGTCTTCATGTGGCTGTGGAACAGCGTCGTACAGCCCGCGTTCCAGACCATCGGAAATATCATCTCCATGGTGTGGAACGGCGTCGTCTCTCCGATCTTCTCGGCCATGGCGGCGGTGGTCCGCGACGTCCTCGGCCCAATTTTCATGTGGCTGTGGAACAATGTCATCTCCCCGGTGTGGGGGTGGATCTCCGATAAGATCTCCGGCGTGGTCAATTTCGTCGCCGACACGGTCTTCCCGAGGATCAAGACCGCGATCGACACCGCCAAGACGGGATTCGACAACTTCAAAACCGGCGTCGAGACCGCCATGAACGGGATCAAGAAGGTCGCGGCCACCCCGGTAAACTTCGTCATCAACACGGTCTACCGGGACGGGATAAAGAAAGCCTTCGACACGATCGCGGAGAAGGTCGGCCTGTCCCTGCGCCTGCCCACGGTCAGCCCGATCGCCGGATACGCCTCCGGCGGCCGGTGGCGCACGATGCTGCCGGGCTACACCCCCGGAAAGGACGTCTACCACTTCTTCTCACCGGACGGGGGCGGGGCCATCCGCATGTCCGGCGGGGAGGGCATCATCCGTCCCGACTCCCTGCGGGCCCTGGGCGGCAAGCCATGGCTGGACCGGGTCAACGCCTCCCGGGGACGGGGCCTGGCCGACGTCGGCGACACCGGGGCGCGTCGCGGCAGGGTGTCCTTCGCCGAGGGCGGCGTGTGGGGGGCCATCGGGGCCGGGTTCGACGCGGCTCTCGGGTGGGTGAAGGACACCGCATCCGCCGTGGCGGACATCGTCTCCGACCCGCTGGGAGCCGTCGCGAACCTCATCATCGAGCCCGCGAAGGCCCTCCTGGGGAGCATCAGCAGCGGCTTCTGGGGGCAGATCCTCGCCCAGGCCCCGACGCTCCTGTTCGAGTCGATCAAGAACGTCTTCAAGGGCGGCGTCGACGAGCAGGGGCTCGCGGGCGCATCCGGACTGGTCGACGCCGCGCGGCGGGCGATCGGCGTGTCCTACGTGTGGGGCGGCAGCTCGATCCCGCCGGGCCTGGACTGCAGTGGGCTCGTGTACTGGGCCGCCCAGCAGCTCGGCCTGGGCTGGCCCCGCCTGACGGCGGCCGGCTACCAGTCCGGGTCGACACCGATCTCCTGGGACGCGAAGCAGCCGGGCGACTTGCTGTTCTGGGGGTCCCCGGCCCACCACGTCGCCATCTTCTCCGGCAACGGGAAGATGGTCGAGGAACCCCACGAGGGAGCATCCGGCCGCGAGATCGCCATCTGGGGGTCCCCGACGGTGGGCCGGTACGGGGGCGCCCGCAAGTACGACGCCGGCGGCCTCCTGCCGCCGGGCGTGCACGCCGCCGTCAACGCCACTGGCGCGCCGGAGGCGGTCCTGACCGCCCGCCAGTGGGCCGACGTGCACGCCCTGGTCGACCGGGGCGGCGACCTGGACGCGCTCGCGCGCGCCCTGGACGGCCTGGGCGTGAGCCTCGTGCTCGACGACGGAGACGCCCTGGACGCCCACATCGCCGTCGTCGCCTCCTCCGTCGCGCGCCGGAGCCGGCGCCTGGCTGGAAGGGGACGCTGATGGGCGTGGTCGCCGCCGTCCTGTCGGGGCAGGCCCCCGTCGTCCAGGTCGTCGTCGAGGCGGGCACGGTCCCGGCCGGCCGGCAAATGCGGGTGACCGGGCACGCCGCCGACCGCTCCTGGCCGGTGCGCGCCGGGGCGCGGGTCTCCGACGGCGGCCAGGTCGTCCTGGGCGACGCCCTGGCCCCCGTCAACACGCCGATCGTCTACCGGGTGACCAGCCTGGGCGAGCTCATGGCCTCCTCCGCCCCCGTCACCCGCCCGTGGGCGGGCCGCTCCCTCCTGGCCGACACCATCGGCGGCCACAGGGTCGACCTGCTCTGGCAGGGCGACGACGAGCGCGACGTCCCCCAGCGGGTGACCCTCCACGAGATCCCCGGGCGCGCCACGCCGGTGGCGGTCATGGATCCGGTCATGGGCGCCGGGACCGTGTCCCTGACGGCGCGCACCGATGCTGCCGGCACCAGGGCCCTGGCCGCCCTGGCGGCCGAGGCCCGCGTCACGGCCCTGTTCCACAACCCCCGCTGGTGCCACCAGTGCCGCCGGGGGGCGTGCGACGTGCCCCTGGTGACGGTCATGGTGCTCACCTCCGTGACCCACCGGCGTTCGAGGCGGGCCGATGAGGCCGAGCGGACCTGGACCCTCAAGGGGACCCTGGTGGGCACGCCCCAGCCGGGCACGCCGATCTGGGTGTCGACCTGGAACGACTTCGACGCCGTCGGCCTGGACTGGGACCGGGCCGACGCCATGGCCCTGGACTGGAACCGCTTCGACCGGACGATCTGGCAGGAGGTCGGCGGATGACAGTGGCGACCATCCCGGCCGAGGTCCTCCGGGACGCCTACACCTACGCCTGCCGGGTGGACTCCTGGCTCGGCCCCCGCTGGCTGGGGCGGGTGCCCGTGGCCGGCGGGTCGGTGGCGTGGACCACCGCCCAGCAGGTCCAGGGCTCCCTGACCCTGACGGTGCCGCGCATCGGGTCCGCCGACGAGGCCGCGGACGAGAGGGACTGGACGCCGACGGACCCCTCCAGCCCGCTGGCCTGCTACGGGCAGGTCCTCCACGTGACGATCACGGTGACATCCCTGGTCACCGGCGCCGCCTGGCCTCTGCCGGCCGGCCGCTTCCTGATCACGTCCACCGACGTCGACGGGGGCAAGGTCTCCGTGACCGGCAAGAGCCTGCTCCACCGCCTGGAGGAGGATCGGTTCGTCTCCCCGATGACGCCCCGCGCCGGCGGGACGCTGGCCTCCGAGGCCCGCCGCATCATTGCCGGTCACGCCGGCCTGATCGTCGACAAAGGTCTGCGCGACCGGGCCTGCCCCGCCTCGATGTCGTGGGGGGAGTCGCGGGTCGACGCCCTCTACGAGATCGCCGACGCCTGGCCCGCCCGCCTGCGCGAGGGCCGCGACGGCCTGATTCGCCTCCTGCCGCCCCTGGCCGACATCACGACCGCACCCGCCCGCCTCCTGGCCGACGGCGAAGGCGGGACCGTCGTCGCCGTCAAGCGCGCCGCCTCGCGCGACAAGGTCTACAACCGCGTCGTCGCCCGCTCCCAGGCGGGGGAGGGCGGCGCGCCCACCTTCCAGGCCGTCGCCGACCAGACCACCGGCCCCATGCGCGTGGGCGGCCCCTACGGCGTGGTCACCAGGTTCTTCGCCTCGCCCCTGATCACCACCGAGGCTGCTGCCGCCGCCTCCGCCCGCACACTGCTGGCCTCCAGCGTGCGCCGCCAATCCACCGTCCCCGTCGAGCACGCCCCCGACCCCTCCCTGGCCCTGGACGAACCGGTCACCGTGCGCGCCCGCCCCGTCGCCGGGGCCTCCCCGATCGAGCTGTGGGGGCGCGTGGCGGCCGTGGACCTGCCCCTGATCTACACGGGCCGCGCCCGCACCGACGTGGAGGTGACCGACTGATGCCCCGCACGGGCCTGCGGACCCTCGACCTGCTCGACGCCGCCCCCGACGACACCGCCCCCCGCGCCGGCGCCGACCGCACCCGCGTCGCCGTCGCCGCGGTCACGGGCGTGGCCGCCGGCGGGCGCATCGTCTCCGTCTCCGTCCTGGGATCCGCACCCATCGCCCTGCCCGGCGTCCCCTCCACCTGGACCGGCGTGCGCACCGCCAACGTCTTGCTCGACCCCGACACCGGCCGCCCCGTCTACGTCCTGGGCCCCGCCCCCGACCCATCCGGGCGGATCCCGTACACGGCCCCCGGCGCTGCCGACGCGACCACCACAACTCCTAGAACCACTGTCATCACCCCCGCCTGGTCGGGCACCTACCGCGCCGGCCGCGGCTGGGACCAGTGGAACCCGACCCGTTACGGCGGCCGCTCCGACCTCTACCAGGGCGCCACCGGCGCCTCCGGCCGCCTGACCGGCCTGGCCGACTACGGGGACGCCATCCCCGCCCTGGCCCCCACCGCGATCACCGAGGCCACCCTGACCCTCACCGGCAACAACCCCGACCAGTCGACTTTCACCGCCGTCGTCCGGGCCGCCGCCCGCACCCCCGACGGCCCCGCCCTCACCGGCGCCGCCACCACCGCCGCCCTCACCGGCGCCGCCACCATCCAGGTGGACGTCACCGAGCTCGCCGCCGGCCTCATGGACGGCGCGGGACTGGCCCTGGCCGGCGACGACTACGGCGCCGTCCTGGGCGCCGGCGCGTCCATGAGCATCGGCATCACCTACATCACGGAGGCATGACCATGAACGACGCAGAAGAGACGACGGAGGCGGGCGGCTGGTCCGTGTGCCCCATCTGCGGAGCCGTCATCGCCGACATCAACGCCCACATCACCTACCACGAGACGGCCGTGCCCGAGGTGATCGCCGAGATCATCCAGCAGCACGAGCAGACCCGCACCCAAAACGACGCGGCCACTGAGACCGAGGTGCACGAGGCCGCCGACGAAAAGGAGGGCGCATGAGCACCACCGACGCCCGCGGGCACACGGTCCCCGAGGGCACCGACCCCGCAGCGCGGCAGTCCCTGCTGGACCTGTCCCTATCCATCCCATCCGTGGCCGCGGCCGCCTCCGAGACCGCCGCCAACCGGCACGTCCAGGCCCTGATCCAGGCCGGGGTGACGGTGGACGGAGATCACCCCGTGCACGTGTACCGCTCGGACCTGGGCGCCATCATGACGTGGAACGGGACCGCGTGGGCGTGGCCATCGGGCAACAGCCACACGGGCGACAGGCTGGTGTCACCGGCAGTCCCCTCAGGGCCGTGGGACGCCTTCGCCGGACGGACGATAGAAGTCGCCCGGGCGACGATGACCGTCGACCATCCTCGCCGCGCCCTCGTCTTCGGCCAGGTCCAGGCCCGCCCCACCGGCAACGCCTCCGGCGTCCTTCGCATCGAGATGTACGGGGACGTGATCAAAAGCAGGAACTGGCACTCGCAGGGATCGGCGTCCCACCAGTGGCCGGCGCTGTTCTGCGCCGCCACCGTCAAAAAAGGAACGACGGACATCAGGCTCATGCATACGACCGGGAACGGATCGAACTCGGTGAGCATCGAGTACGGCACACTCGATGTGGAAATCCTGGGCTGATAAGACCTATCGCCAGGCCAATCAAGAAGGAAAGGAGAAGGTATGGCAACGCTCGGACAGCTCGCGGCCTCGAATATGAGACACCTGCGGTCCCTCAATATCGGCTACTCCCAGCCCCGCCGGTGGAACATCTGGCAGGGCGGCACGACGGACTGCTCGGCGTCGACGGCGCGCGCATACAACATGACCGGGCTCATCGCCCCGTTCCCGGAGGACCTGAGGACCTGGACGGGGACATGGAGGGCGCTCGCGGCCGACCGCGGCTTCACGGTCACCGCATGGGACGGGGACACCGCGGACCTGCGGGAGGGCGACCTCCTCCTGTCGGAGGAGGCGAGCGGCGGGACCGGGCACATCGCGATGGTCACCTACCCGGGGATCGTCTCCGAGTGGTGGGGCTCGGAGACCGGCGACACCGACGGCGCTGACGGGGACCAGACCGGCCAGGAGGGCCGGGAGAAGGAGATCGACATCCACCCGTTCACCCTGAGCGGCAACTGGACCCACGTCCTGCGCCCGCCCGCAATCACCGACGGCGCCGAGGGCGCCGCCGCAACCACCATCACCACCGACGAGGAGGACGACATGTTCACCATCATCAAGGCACCCGATCGCCCGCACGCGATCATCGCTCCCGGCGTCTACCTGCCCCTGGACCGGGAGGAACTCCTGCGCGTCGCGCTGGCCGTCCTGCCCTACCGGCTGCGGGACTCGATCAACAACAGGGAGTACGACGTCGCCATCGAGATCGTCGTGCGCTCCACCCTCGATGCGACCCGCACCGAGCGTCTCCTGGCCCAGATCGACGCTCGACTCCAGGGCTGACGAGCAACAATTTAAGGAGAAACCTATGACTACCCTTGCCACCGCTCCGGCGGTCCTGGCTCTGGTGACCCTCGCCAAGGACCTCGGCCTGCCCACCCGCCTGGCCGCGCCCCTGGCCGTGGCCCTGGGCGTGATCCTGGCCGCGGCCGACCACGCCCTGGCCGGCTCGGGCGCCTACGCCGCCGCAGCCGACGGCCTCCTGCTCGGCCTGGGCGCCGCCGGCCTGTACGACGCCGCCCGCCTCGCCGGCGGCCACGAGCCCGCCACGGTCGCCGCCGGACGCCACGAGGCGACCGGCGCATGAGCCCGGCGCCCGCGAGCGCGCCCATCGTCGAGATCCTCACCTCCCAGGAGGTCGCCGGGGCCGTGGGCATCCTGGTCCTGGCGCTGCTGGGACTGGCGGTCGCCGCGGCCAGGTGGGCGCGCACGTGGGTGGAGAGCCGCCTGGCCTCCCTGCACACCCAGATCGAGGGTGCGGCGGCCGCCGCCGAGGTCGCCGCCGAGCAGGCCGGCGCGGCCCGCGAGGGCGTGACCAATGCCCACGGCACCCACCTGCGCGACGACGTCGACGAACTGCGCGCGGGCCTGACCACGGTCCTGGAGCGCATGGACGCCGCCGAGATGGCGCGCCTGGCCGAGGCCGAGGCGCGTGAGCGCCGGGATCGGCGGGCCGAGGACCAGCTCGACGGGCTGCGCGACGACCTGCGCGCGGCCGCGGCGTCGACCGAGCGGCGCATCGGCTCGCTCGACGCGCGCGTGAGCGCCCTGGAGCACCCGCCGCGCGGGTGACACCACGAACGAAGGGGCCCCTCCACCCAGTGGGTGGAGGGGCCCCTTCTTCGCGTCTATCGCCCCCTGGCGCCGGGGCGGATCCCGTGTCATGGCGAGGGTCGGTGTGTCACGGCCCGCGTGCCGCGAGCGCGTGTCACGTGACACGCGAGACCGGCCGGAACAGACCCTGCGACACCCCCGCCACGCAGAGGGGCGGAAGGCGACTTTTCCCCTTGAGGCCGCCACTTGGAGGCGGTATCCTGCGCCTGTCAGCAGGTGCTCCCGAGGCCCCGGCGCGGCGTTCGAATCTCCCCGTCTCCGCCCTCCTTACCACCCCTGCCCGCCGGGGAGGCGGCGAGGCCCGCATCCTCACCCATGAGACCCGGACTGCGCCCGCGCATCCCGAGGAGAATCGTCATGACCTCGAGTACTGGCCGTATCCAGCACTTCCTGCTCATCTACGACCGGCACCGCGACGAGCTCATGTCCCACGAGTCCTTCGGCGCCGACGCTGACGCCGCCACCACCGCCTACCGCGCTGCGGAGATCGAGTATCACG
>ERZ772967.838-NODE-838-length-22621-cov-7.332048_pt1 | contig 22621 bp, 14 predicted proteins | sample MGYA00511677_ERZ772967 | MGnify/ENA primary metagenome ERZ772967 (study PRJEB29015, sample SAMEA2737931) | human oral metagenome | biome: human oral; feature: human-associated habitat; material: dental | place: China | collected 2146 ...
CGATATCCCGCTCCTTGAAGTAGTTCAGCACAAAATCACCGAACTGATCGTTTGAAACAGCGCCGATGAAGCCGACCTTCTTGCCGAGCTTGTTGATGCCGACCGCCATGTTGCCCGGCGAACCGCCGAGATACATGGAGAACGTCTCCACCTTGTCGAGCGTGCGGTTCAGCTCATTTGGATTGAAGTCCAGCGTCACACGCCCGATCAGCACAACGTCGCGCTTCTTGTTTGCATCAAAGGTAATGAGTGCCATCGTCGTCTCTCCTTATGCCTTGTTTTCCATCCCAAAGATTTTCATGTGCTTCTTGACGTTCGCATATGTCCCCTCGACAATCGCCTCGCTGAAGTCGAAGTAGCGGGCATCGGGCTTCTCTGCCGCCACCTTGCGGATGCGGTCTGCCGAAGAGTCGTAGGACGCCGTCGCAATGTTGATCTTCTGAATCCCGTTCGCGATACACTGCCGGAAATCCTCGTCCGTCAGCCCCGTGCCGCCATGGAGGACAAGCGGCGTTTTGACGACCGCCGCAATCTCCTTGAGGCGGTCGATGCGCAAGACGGGCTGCTCCTTGTAGTTCCCGTGCGCCGTACCGATGGCGACGGCGAGCGCGTCGACCTCCGTCTCCGCGGCAAAGCGCTTCGCCTCCTCCACACTCGTGACGAGGATGTCCACACTCTTGTAGTCGCCCTCGGCGCCGCCCACGCGACCGATCTCCGCCTCGACATCCGCACCGTAGCTCTTCGCGAGCTTCACGACCTCACGCGTGCGCGCAATGTTCTCATCGAGCGGATACTTCGAGCCGTCGAACATAACCGAGGTAAAGCCGAGGTCAAGTGCGAGTTTGATAGTCTCCATCTTGCCGCCGTGGTCGAGATGCACCGCCACCGGCATTTTGCATTTCTTCGCCGCGGCAATCATCACGGGACCGAGGAGGTCAAGCGGAGAGTAGCGCAGACGCCCCTCTGCCACTTGCAGGATCATGGGGGCGTGCAGCTCCTCGGCAGCTCTCACTGCGCCCATCGCCATCTCCATATCGGAGACATTGAACGCACCGACAGCATACGTGTGATCCGGCTTCTTGACCAGATCGGACAGTTTGACAAGTGGCATGGCGTACCCTCCTTTTATCCCTTAAAACAGTTCATTGTAGATGGCGATGATCTCTTCCTTCGTCGGCACGCGCATCGTGTTCTGCGGGCTGCCGCTCTCAAGCGCATCCGCTGCCATCTTGTCCGTCTGTGCGAGGAAATCCGCCTTTGTAAAGTTGCGCTGCGCGAGGCACTCCTCCGTCGTGGGGATGCCGACCGCCTTGCAGAAGCGCGTCACCTCGGCGACAAATGCAACAGCTGCATCATGATCGGGTGTCGTGTCGTCCGCGACCTCCATGATACGTGCGATCGTTGCGAAGCGGGCCGTATTCTCCTCAATGGCAAACTTCATGCATGCGGGCAGAAGAATTGCGTTCGATACGCCGTGTGCAATGTGGAACAGTGCGCCGATCGGGCGGCTCATGCCGTGGACGATCGTAACCGACGCGTTGTTGAACGCGATGCCTGCCTCCGTCGCCGCAATCGACATCGCAAGACGCGCCTCGACATTGTTGCCGTCCGCATAGCAGAGCGGGAGATTCTTATGGATCTTCGCAATCGCCGAGAGGGCAAACGTATCTGTCAGCGGCTGTGCGCGGCGCGACGTGTACGCTTCAATGGCATGGCAGAGAGCATCCACGCCCGTTGCCGCCGTCACGGGCGGGGGAGCCGTCATCGTAAAGGAGGGGTCAACCACCGCGAGCGCAGGGATGATCGAAGGTCCACCGAGCAGCATCTTCACATTGTTCTCCGTGTCCGTGATGATCGTGTTCTTCGTCACCTCGGAGCCTGTGCCCGCCGTCGTCGGAATCGCCACGAGATAGGGAACCGGCATATCGATGCTGACGTGCATGTAGTCGCTGATCTTCCCCTTTGCCACCGACATGAACGCGATCGCCTTCGCCGCATCCATCGGCGAGCCGCCACCGAGTGCGACGATGAAGTCGCATTTCTCCGCGCGGTAGACTTTGAGCCCGTCACTCACCATCGTATCCGTCGGCTCCGCGCTCGCGCCGTCGTAGACGGCATACGGAATGCCCGCCTTATCGAGAGCCGCCTCCACCTTTGCCGCATTGCCGAACTTCACCATGAACGGGTCCGTGACAATCAGTGCCTTTGTGCCCTTGCCCTTGATGTGATCCCCCAGCTCATCGATGACATTCGTGCCAGAAATGATCTTTGCGGGAACCATAAATGTGTAACCCATCGTGTCCACTCTCCTATTCTGGTTCATTGACAATTTTGATAAAGTTTTGATTATCTTGTGGATATAATTTACACCTTTTATACATGCTTGTCAACAGAATTCACATCTTTTTTATTTTTTTACAAAGAGGCGAATTTTCCATTTTCAAGAGAGAAAGGATCTCATTCAGGAAAAAGAAAAGTGCCCCAACGGAACGATTTTCGTGGAACTCTTGTATATCTTTCGGAATTATATTATAATAACGTGAAATTCTGCTCCTAAGAGATGCTCAATCTCAGCCGCTGTTTTTTGCACTGTCCCCACAGTGCGCGATGTAAGGTGAACGTTTATGAAAATTGATCGCAGGCGAAAAATCCATGAGACACTAAAGGAAGTCCACAACATCTCCATCAATGACCTCTGTGAAATGTTCGGCGTGTCCAAGAACACAATTCGGCGCGACATCGCCGATCTGGAAGAAAAGGGAATCATCGAAAAGGTCTACGGCGGCATTGTCCTCGCCGAGACGCCTGAGGACGCACCTGAGCCATTCGCCTTTCGCGAGGCACGCAACCTCGCCGCAAAGAAGATCATCGGTCGCCTTGCCGCCGCTCTCGTAAGTGACGGCGATGTCATCTACATCGACTCCGGAACGACCACGATGCACATGGTTCCCTATCTGCTCGAAAAGCAGGGGCTCACCATCGTCACCGCAAGCGTCCACGTCATCAACATGGCGGTCACTTACAGCCACCTGAACGTCATCTCCACAGGCGGCACATTCTACGCACCGTCCAAGGCGTTTGTGGGACCGCAGGTCATCGAGTGCCTGCATCGCTACAACGTCACAAAGGCATTTCTCGCGAGCACGGGCATATCGCTCGAACACGGCGCAACGAACACCTCACCGCTCGAATGCGAGATCAAACAGTGCCTGATGGAAAAACCCTGTCCCCACATCCTGCTGGTGGACGACTCCAAATTCAACATGGCGACACTCATGAGCTACACACCCCTGAGGGATCTGGACTGCCTTGTCACGAACGAGATGCCGCCGGAAGACTACATACGGTATTTCGAGAAGAACAACGTGCGCCTGATCGTTCCGACGGGCGAGAAGATGTAGCAGAAAAGCACAGGCTGCCGAATGTTTTGCAGCAGCCTGTGCTTTTTAATGGATTGCCTTTTTCTTGAACCGTCCGCCCACGATGTCGTGTACGGCATTGATCGTGACGAAGGCGCGTTCGTCCTTGTCAAGTACGATCTCCTTGAGCTTATCGAGCTCGAGACGCGTGACGACGCAGTAGAGAATCTCCTTTGGGTCGCCCGTGTAGCCGCCCGCGCCGTGCAGAAGGGTCACGCCGCGCCCAAGTCGTTCATTGAGTGCAGCGGTCATCTCCTCGTGCTCACTCGTGACGATCATGACGGCATACGACTCGTCGAGACCTTTCAGCACCACGTCGATCATCTTCGCGATGACGAAGTACGCAAAGAGCGAGTACATTGCCTTGTCCCACCCGTAGAGCAGTCCCGCCGAGGAGAGGATGAAGAGGTTGATGAACATGACGACCTCGCCGACGGAGAACTGCGTGCGTGCGTCCATGATGATCGCAACGATCTCCGTTCCGTCGAAGCAGCCGCCCGTACGCATGACAATGCCGACGCCAAGCCCCGTCACGACGCCGCCGAAGATCGCGGCAAGGAACGGATCATTCGTCACCTGCGGCACATCGTGCAGTACACTCGACCAGATCGAGAGCATGATGATGGCAAAGATGGTCGAGAGCGCAAAGCTCTTGCCGATCTGCTTGTACCCCATGTAGACGAACGGAATGTTGTAGAGCACGAGGAATACACCGAGCCCCATGCCGGTGATTGTCTGTGACATGATCGAAAGACCGACCACACCCCCGTCGATGACGTTGTTCGGGATGAGGAAGAGATCGAGTCCCACGGCGGTAATAAGTGCGCCGAGGATCAGACGCAGTCCCTTCTTGATGTAGAACATGATCCCCTTGGGAGCTGCCGCCTTCTTCGGCTTTGCCTCCGCCTGCACGCTCCCCTGTTCCATCGTATCCATTTCTGCGGTCATACATACTCCCCTGTTCCAATATAAACTCTGCTCTTATTATAGAGGAAAGGAAAAGCGCTGACAAGTGCGCGTTATGCGACGGGATTCCTTGACTTTGCCACGCCTACAAGATATGATAGTTTTAATGGGGATATTGTCACTGAAGAAATTTTAGAGAGGGATATTGCATGATCTACACCGTTACCTTCAATCCGTCGATTGACTACATCGTCCGATTGGAGGATCTCACTGTGGGCGAGATCAACCGCGTGAACTATGAGCAGATCCTGCCGGGGGGCAAGGGCATCAACGTCTCCATCGTGCTGAAAAACCTCGGGCACGACAGTACGGCACTCGGCTTTCTCGCGGGCTTCACGGGCGTTGCCATGCAGCAGATGCTGCACACGTTTGGGGTCACCGATGATTTCGTGCGCTTAGACGACGGGTTCTCGCGCATCAACGTCAAGATCAAGGCAGAGCGTGAGACCGAGATCAACGGGCAGGGTCCTGTCATCACGCAGGAGGCGCAGCGCGCACTCTTTGAAAAGCTCGACCGCCTGACGCACGGCGACACGCTCGTTCTCGCCGGCTCCATTCCGAACACGCTGCCCGACGATATGTATGAGCGCATCATGGAGCATCTCGCGGGACGCGGCATCCGCATCGTCGTCGATGCAACGAAGAATCTGCTGCGGCGCGTCCTCAAGTACCGTCCCTTCCTTATCAAGCCGAACAATCATGAGCTGGGCGAGATGTTCGGCATCGAACTCAAGACAGACGACGACATCATCTTCCATGCAAAGAAGCTGCAGGAGGAAGGCGCGACGAACGTGCTCATCTCCATGGCGGGCGACGGCGCAATCCTCCTCACCTCGGAGGGCGTCTTCTACCGCTCCGCAGCGCCCAAGGGCACGCTCGTCAACTCCGTGGGCGCGGGCGACTCGATGGTCGCGGGCTTCCTCGCGGGCTTCATGGAGTCGGACGGCGACTACGAGCGCGCCTTTTACATGGGCGTTGCAACCGGCTCCGCCTCCGCGTTCTCGGAGAACCTCGCCACGCGCGAGGAGGCGCTTGCGCTGCTGAAAACCATCGTATGATATAAACGCATCGCAGCTGTGCAATACTATGTGGCGTGAGTCCCACGCAGAACCCTCGTTACGCAAGCGGTCGTGTGCTCGTCCGCCTAAATACCTGCGGATTCCAAACGCGCTGCGCTTGAACGAATAAAATCCGCAGGGGGCGGGTCGCACACTCTGCGCCGCTCGCTCCACTAGGGTTTGCTAAGGGACTTCACGCCACTCCAAACAATGCGGATATTTGCGAGGAGTATGCACAGTGAATAAAACACAGCACAATGAAAAAGGAGGGGTTTTCCCTTGCATATCAACGATCTTCTGAAACCTGAGAGCATCGCCCTCGGCGTTTCCGCCCCTGCCTCCAAAGAAGAGGCAATCCGCCTGCTCGCGGACTACATGGAAAAGGGCGGCAATCTCAGCGACAAAGAGCAGTATGTAAAAGACGTGCTCGCCCGTGAGGCAAGCGGCACCACGGGGCTTGGCGACGGTATCGCAACGCCCCACGCCAAGAGCGACGGCGTAAAAGCGGCGGGACTCGCCGCGATGACCGTGCCCGCTGGCATGGACTTTGCCGCGATGGACGGCAACCCGAGCCGCCTCTTCTTCATGATCGCGGCTCCGAACGGCGCGAACGACGAACATCTCGCCATTCTCTCGAAGCTCGCGACCATGATTATGGATCCCGACTTCAAGGAAGCGCTCATCGCCGCAAAGAGCGTCGATGAGTTCCGCAAGCTCATCGACGACAAGGAGAATGACCGCTTTGTCGCCCCCGGTGCCGATGCGGCAGCCGCGGAGACGAAGCCCGCCGCCGACCACATCCAGATCCTCGCCGTCACCGCCTGCCCCACGGGCATCGCACACACCTTTATGGCGGCGGAGAGCATCGAACAGCACGCGAAGAAGCGCGGGCTCACCGTCAAGGTCGAGACAAACGGCTCGGCGGGCGTCAAGAACGTCCTCACCCCCGAGGAGATCTCCGCCGCCGACGGCATCATCGTCGCGGCGGACAAGAACGTCGCCATGTCCCGCTTTGACGGGCATCGCGTTGTTATCACGAAGGTCGCGGACGGCATCAACAAGGCGGACGAACTCATCGACCGCGCCCTCTCCGGCAGCGCCCCCGTCTACCGTGCAAGCGGTACCGACACGGCAGAGGGAGCGGATGCAGCGGAGAACGAGAGCCTTGCGCGCCAGATCTACAAGCACCTCATGAACGGCGTCTCGCACATGCTCCCGTTCGTCGTCGGCGGCGGTATCCTCATTGCACTCGCCTTCCTCTTTGACGACTATAGCATCAACCCGTCGAAGTTCGGCTCGAACACCCCGCTTGCAAAGTTCTTCATGGATGTCGGCGGTGCCTCGTTCGGCTTCATGCTCCCCGTCCTCGCCGGCTTCATCGGTATGTCCATCGCCGACCGTCCGGGACTTGCAGTCGGCTTTGTCGGCGGCGCACTCGCGGGACAGACGGGTACGGGATTCCTCGGTGCGCTTCTCGCGGGCTTCGTCGGCGGCTACGCCGTCAACGCCCTCAAGAAGGTATTCGCGGGACTGCCCGCCTCCCTTGACGGCATCAAGCCCATCCTCCTCTATCCGTTCTTCGGTATCCTCATCATGGGGCTGATCTCGCTCTTCATCATCGCGCCGCCCGTCTCTGCCATCAACAACTGGATGATCGAAACCCTCGGCGGCATGGATCCCTCGGCGCGCGTCCTCATGGGGCTGATCGTCGGCGGCATGATGGCAGTCGATATGGGCGGTCCCATCAACAAGGCGGCATACGTCACAGGCACCGGACTCCTCGCCTCGGGCGAGTATCACGTCATGGCGGCAGTCATGGCGGGCGGCATGGTGCCACCGCTGGCGATTGCGCTTGCGACCACACTCTTTAAGAACCGCTTCACCGAGAGCCAGCGTAAGGCAGGCATCACAAACTACGTCATGGGACTCTCCTTCATCACCGAGGGCGCGATCCCGTTCGCGGCATCCGACCCCGTGCGCGTCATCCCCTCCATGGTCGTGGGCTCTGCACTCGCGGGCGCGCTCACCATGTTCTTTGACTGCACCCTGCGTGCCCCGCACGGCGGCATCTTCGTCGTCCCGACCATCGGCAACCCGCTCATGTACCTTGTAAGCATCCTCGCCGGCGCTGTTGTCGGTGCCGTCATCCTCTCCCTGCTCAAGAAACCGATCAAGGAGTAACGAAATCACAACATAACAAAATCCCGCCGTACCACTTCACAGGTACGACGGGATTTTCATTTGTTCGTGTTTTGACGCAAAGCTCAGAGCAGGCTGTGTACTCTGCCGAGTTCGCGTACCTTCTCAAGAGAGAGATTCGAGACCTTTGCTATCATTTCCAGCGGCATCTTTTCGCGCAGCATATTGAGGATCATGATCCCTCGCTCCTCGTCACGGCCTTCCGCACGCCCCTGCTCAAGCCCCTGCTCAAGTCCTTCCTCAAATTTCGCCGCCTCGAACAATTCCTGATTCCACTCAAAGTTCACCATGTCAATAACCTCCCTCGCATGTTCTTCCAAAAAGGTTCTCATAATGTCACGTTCGATGCAGATGCGCATCGCTGCACGGATGGCGTTCGGCAATGGCGTTCCTGCGGCGACGTTCGTTTTGATTTCTCCGATAAAACAGCTGTAGTCATGCAGCGCGCGGCTCTTCATGAGCAGTGCATTCTGTGCGCGATAGGCGACGTTGTGCACGGTCACCAGCAGTTCAAGGTACACCTTCTCATCACCCTCATGCCGATAGGTGTCCGAGAAACGCATATCGAACTCCTCGGGCAGTTCCTTCACACCTGTATAGAATACATGAAACTCCGGTATGGGGAGGAGAATCCGACGGGTGCGGTAGATCTGTTTGCTGTCAAACTCCTTGCGCAGTTGCTCACAGGTGTAGTAGAGGCAACGCAATGGCATATTCTCGTTCGGCGTACTCTGATGCTCGATGAAAACCAGATGCCGCCCCGCAAGCAAAAATGAAATATCGTTTTTGACCTGTGAGAGAAACGTCCCCTCTAGAGTCACAATCTCCACGGCATCATCTGCTGTATACGTTCTCCCATGCAGTGCCCCCGCCAACTCCCGCAGGCGATCTACATTGTTAAAATACGCACGAAAAACACTGTCCTGATACTGCCGTCCGTGCTCACCTCTGCTCATAGCCGCTCCCTCGTTTGCATTTCTTTCCTATATTGTACGTTGTTTTCAAAAAAATCGCAAGAAAAACCGCCGAAAGGCGCCTCCTCCCTACGCCACCTTGTATCTCGTATACACATACGCATAGACCTTCTGACCATACGACGCGACACTGGCATCATCGTAGCACTCCGGCAACTCTTTCCAGAGCGTCTCACGGATCAGATTGCCCACCTGCGCCCGCGTCTCCTTCTTCTCCGTCCACTTGTCAAGCGTGGCGATTTTACCTTTCACCTTTTCAAGCAGTGCAGCAGCAACTTCTTTCAGTTTCTTAATATCGTCCTTCTTCAAATCATCGCGAAACAGCATATCATAGAAGGACAGTTCCTCATCGCTTGCAAAGCCCTCGCGCACATACCGCTGTTCCTCTGTGCTCAGCTTGCCCGCGAGATCCATGAGCTCCATAAACGTCTTCTCAATCGTCGCGCGATCCTGCTCTGCATTGTACGCCTCGATGATCTCCCGATAGTGCTCATAATAGTCGATTCTATTTGGATTGCGAAACATCATGCGGTCGAGCTTCTGCTGAATCAGCTCCTCCAAATCCCGCAGGAGCAGATTTTTCGTCCGCACACGGGCAAACTCCCTGCGGAGCAGATCAAAATCAATCGCACTGATGTCAAAGCGGCGACTCTCCTCCTCCGCCTCCAGTGATGCCCCATCCATCACAACATGAGCACTGATAATATGGTCGATCTCAATCCTCAAATCCAGATGGTCGCTGTGCCGCCGCCTTGCCGACAGCTGCCCATAGATCGCCGCAATCGCCTCGTACTGCCGCCGCAGCTCCGCCGTCACATCGTCCCGATCCGCATACTTCATCAGGCGGTGTAGCGCAGCAGCGTAGGTCGAAAACGTCTTTCGATCCGCCACCGTGCCGCAGACCGCATCCGCCCCCTCCTGCAGACGGGCGAGCTTTTGAAAATCCATCGCCTCGACCAGATCCGCCAGAGCAAAACCGCGTTCCGCGAGCAGTGCACGCGCCTGCTCCACCGTCTCGATGATACGCGCCACGAGGAGAGCCTTGTCCACCGTCGGATCAGCACCACCCGCGCCGCCCGCATCCGCCGTATAGTCCGCGAGTGCCTTGCGGAGCGCCTTCACAATACCGACATAGTCCACGATCAGCCCGTTGCTCTTGCCCTCGCTCACACGGTTTGCACGCGCAATCGTCTGCATCAGCGTATGCGCCTTGAGCGGCTTGTCCAGATAGAGACACGAGAGACACTTCACATCAAACCCCGTGAGCCACATCGCACAGACGAACACTACGCGCAGAGGATTCCCTGCATCCTTGAACTCCTTGTCCAGTGCGCGTTTCGTCATCTTCACGCGATGCGAGCGGATGTCCAGCCCCCACGCCTGAAATGTCCGGATCTCATTCTGATCCTGACTGATGACCACCGCCATCTCCGTCTCCCGCATCCACTCCAACCGGCGTGTGAGTTCCTGTGCCTCCTGCTGCGTGGCGGACTTGACGCGTGCCGCGAGATCCCGGATCGCCTCCTCCCAGTACTCCCGCACATAGTCATACATCCGCACACACGTCACCTTGTTCAGGCACACGAACATCGCCTTGCCGCTCGTCCAGAGATCCGAATAATGCCGCACAAAATCCCGCGCAATCGACCGCAGACGCGGCTCTGCCGTCAGCAGGTGAATCTCCTTTGCAAACTCGGCTTCCAGCCTGTCCTGCTGATCCACATCAAGATCGGCACGCTCGATCGCATCCAGAATCTCATCCGTGATCTCAGGGTTCTGCAGATCAACAATCCGCTCGCCGCGATTCTCATAGTAGAGCGGCACCGTCGCGCCGTCCTCCACCGCCCGCTTGAAGTCATAGACAGACACATAGCCGCCGAACGTCCGCGCCGTAATCGCATCATGCGAGAGCAGCGGCGTCCCCGTGAACCCGATCCGCGCCGCCGTCGGCAGCATCCGCATCATATTCTCCGCAAAGATCCCGTACTGACTGCGGTGCGCCTCATCCGACATGATAATGACATCGTGCGCCGGATAGATCGGCGCGGCATCGGGTCGGTTGAACTTCTGGATCAGCGTAAAGATAAAACTCGGATTCCCGCGCAGCTTCGCCGCGAGATCATCCCCGCTCGTCGCGATGAACTGCGCCGCCTTGCCGTCCCGCCCGAGCACGCCGCAGCTGGCGAACGTATCGCTGATCTGGCGGTTCAGCTCCTCGCGATCCGTCAACACGACAAAGGTCGGCGTCCCCGCCATCTTGCGCCGCACCTTCTTTGCGAAAAACAGCATCGAATAGCTCTTGCCCGAGCCCTGCGTATGCCAGAACACACCGAGCCTGCCATCATTCAGCGTGCGATCTGCGTACGCCTTCATCGCCTCATTCACACCGAGATACTGATGATTGCGTGCCAGAATCTTTGCCGTATGCCCTGCGGAGTGGTCGTACAGGATAAAATTCTCAAAGAGATCGAGAAAGTTCTCCTTGCGGCAGATCCCGCGCAGCATCGTCGCAAGAGCCACACTGCCCGCATCCTTCTCCGCGAGACGTTTCCACTCGTGGAAGAACGCGAACGGACTGCCGAGCGTACCGACCTTTGCCTCCGTCCCGTTCGAGAGCATCAGAAAGGCATTGTAGTAAAAGAGATGCGGGATCGTGTCCAGATAGTCCGTATAGTTATCATCGTAGGCACTCCGCACATCCACCGTCGTCTTCTTCAGCTCGACAAAGAGGAGTGGAATGCCGTTCACGAACCCGACGATGTCCGTCCGCCTGTGGTAGATGTCCCCGTGAATCCGCAGCTCCTTGATGGCGAGAAAGGAATTGTTCTCCGCATTGTGGAAGTCGATCACCGCAGCGCGTTTCGTCTCCGTCTGCCCGTTCGGTTTCTTCACCGTCACGGGGATGCCGTCGCGGATGAGGAAATACTTCTCCTCGTTCACCTGCAGGAGCGAGGCAGTCGACAGTCGTTTTTCGATCGTCTCCTGCGCCTCATCCATCTGCGCATCCGTGAGCCACGGATTGAGCCGCACGAGAGCCGCACGGAAATAGCGGCGCAAAAGGATCTCCCGCGCACTCTCCCTACCGAACGTACCATCCGCGCCAAACGTCTCCTTGTTGTAGGCGAACTGAACATCCCAACCCAGCTCGTCGCGGAGCAGATTGCCCGCACTCTCCTGCACAAGCCGATTCTCGGAGTACTCATAGCTCATCGCGGGATCCCTCCTCTCCTCAGACCGTAATCTCCCCGCGCATCAGTTTGGGGAGCAAGCGGTCACGGGCTTCTGATGATAACTTCATTTGTCTTTGCAATGCTCTTATTTTTTCAAAATATGGAGATACCAACTTACAAAATGACGCTAGGATTTCCTCGGTCGGAATCACTAACTTCAATGCGTTTATGTCTTTCGGATACACATGCGGCTGCGCTGCCCCCTTTTGAAGTGCATCAAAACGGGGTTTATTCGCTTTGACAAAGCAATACACAAACAACAGATACGGCGTTGTTTCGCTGTCTGCAAAGGAGCAATCCGACGCGAAAACGTCAACATGGTACAACCTTGTAAATCCTGCATTCGCACCCGAACCACTTACCGTAATAACAGGGGCAGCTGTATTCACTTGATTGTGATAATAGGCAGGTTCTAATCCACCGGCTACCACTGGAATATCACCTTCATGAGCCTGTGCCTTTGTGATGGTCTTTCCTCGTTGAAATGGCGCGACATCCCCCAATGTACCCTCTCTCCACCCCTCCGGCACGCCGTCAATCACCTTCACATCCTCATGCCCCGGAAAACGCAAGTCTACGAAATACTCCCGATAGAGACGCTGTGCGGCTTCCTCAAGAAGTGCAATTTGCTTGTGGTTGTTTTCGATCAGATTGTCGTAGGTGGAGAGTATTTCGGCGATTCTATGTTGCGTTTTCAAGTTTGGAAACGGTATTTCTATCGACTTTATGATACCCGCATTTAGATTCGGTTGGGCACCGCCATTTTTCAACGATACCAGTTTTTCATACAAAGTGGATAGCGCATAAAAAACATATTCGTAATCTGCAACAGCGTGATTAACAATCAAGTTACAACAGGCTTGATTCGTACATAGAGGTATCTTATTTATTGCAACTCTGCCAGCCGTATCCCCTTGACCATACATCGCCACAATCACAGAATTTACGGGAATAAGTTTAGCACTTGAGCGCGCTAGACCTTCTTTTGAGATATAGTTTTCGGTATCATAAATTCTGCTGTAATTTACTTCACCTGTTTTCAGCCACGGAATCTCCTTCGGATGATAAAAGGCGGCTGTGGTCGATTTGGGTGTCCCACCCGACGTAATCTTTGTGCATATTTCGCCTATCATTTTCATCGCATAACTCATAGCCCCATCTCCCGCATATTCTGCGCGATGGTCTCCATCAGCTCGTTCGACTCCGCCTGCAGGGTCAGCAGCTCGCGATGAATCTCCATCATGCGCTCCGCGAAATCCACGCCATCGTTCGGGGTGGGCGCAACGCCGACGTATGCGCCCGGAGTCAGTGACCAGCCCTTTTCCTCGATGCACGCGCCGTCCGCATCCGCGCCCCGTGCCGCCTCCGTCCGATACGCGACTTTGCACAGCCCGAGGACATCACGGTATTCCCCTTCGTCGAATTTCTCATAGAGCCAGAGTGCCTCCTGCGCGACTATCTGTCGCTCCGTCAGCACGGCAAGGCGGGCATCGTATTCCGCCTGTATCTTTTTCTTCGTGCGCCGCTCGGCGGCATCCACCGCCCGCTTTGCCTCCGTACGGAGTGCCTTGATCTCCTCCGCGCACGCATGGATCTGCTCTACAAAGGGCGCGTCGCTGCCAAGTGCCGCACGGTATTCCGCGAGCAGGGCACTGTATTTCTCCCGCTCCCCGCGATAGAGCCACACGATGGCGTTCAGATTTTTCAGCTGCCACGCCGACCACTCGTTCAGCGTGCGGTCGACGACCGTATAGTAGCTGCGTGCATCGATGAAGAGGACGGTGTCGCGCAGGGCATCCGCTTTCCCTTTGTCAAAGAACCACAGCGAGCATGGCAGTGACTTTGTGTAGAAGAAGTTGTTGCCGACGCTGATCATCACGTCCACATGACCCGTGCGGACGAGCCGCTCACGTATGTCCCTATCCTTGCCCTGACTGTCCGTCGCCGAGGATGCCATGACGAATCCCGCGCGGCCGTGATCGTTCAGATAGCTGTAGAAATACGAGATCCAGAGGTAGTTCGCGTTCCCGACGTTCTTCTCCTTGTTCACGCCCGGCATTCCGAACGGCAGACGCCCCGCATTCTCACAGGACTCCGCGCTGACCTTGTCCACGTTGAACGGCGGATTTGCCATCACATAGTCGCACGCTCCGTTGAGTCTGTGCGCGTCGTGATAAAAGCTGTTCGCCGCATCGCCCGACCGGATCACGCCCGTCAGTCCATGCACCGCCATGTTCATCAGGCAGAGCTGCGCGTTGTACGTCACTTTTTCCTGTCCATAGAAGGTCATGACACTGTTTGCGTTCATACCGGCCATGCTGACAAAGTCGCCGGACTGGATGAACATCCCGCCCGAGCCGCACGCAGGATCGAGCAGAACGCCGCGCGACGGTTCGAGGACGTTCACGATCATCTTGACGAGGGATTTCGGTGTGAAGAATACGCCGTCGTCCGAGGCGATGTTCTTCGCGAATTTGTTGAGGAAGTACTCGTAGATGCGCCCGAGGATGTCGCCGCCGATCTCATCCAAGGCGGCGTTGTTGAAGATCCGCAGCAGCTCCGCGAGGATCGCGTCGGAGAAATCCGTGTAGCTCTTCGGGAGTACGCCCGTGAGCTGTTCGCTCTGCTCCTCGATGAGGAGCATCGCATTGTTGACGGCCTCGCCGAGACTCGTCATGATATGCCCGTCCCTGTTCCGCAGCCCCGCCGCCGCTATATCGTCGGGCAGGTGGAGCAGGTAGTCATACTGTGCCTCCTGCGGCAGGTAGAGCGCACTCTTTGCGATGAAATCACTTGCCGTCACAGGCATGGTGCGCCCGCCGCGCGTGGGTCTGTTTCGCTGTATCTCCACCTCGGTCGTCTTGAATCTGCTGTAGGCATAGCGCAGAAAGATGAGCCCCAAGACGGGCATACAGTACTCATTCGATGTGAGCTTTGAGCCGGCGCGCAGGAGGTCTGCAGATGCCCAAAGTTCGCTTTCCAGTTTACGAATGTTAATCACGTTTTCCTCCACCGTGTCATTCATCGCACTTATTTTCTTACAGCGTCATTATAGCACAAAACGGTTTTTTTAGGGAATCGCTGATAAAAATCCGCTGTATTGGTGCTGCGTTTATCAGTACTTCCTGAGTGCCTGATCCATAACAAAATCCCGTCCTTCCAATCACGGCAAGACGGGATTTTCATTTGTTCGTGTTTTGACGCAAAGCTCCGAGCAGGCTGTGTACTCTGCCGAGTTCACGCACCTTCCCAAGCGAGAGATTGGAGCCCTTTGCAATCATTTCCAATCGTACATTGTTTTCAAAGAATCGCAAGAAAACTGCCGATTTTCTTCAGCGGCATCCTTATACCTTGAACCGCCCAACCAGCTCATCCAGCTCACCTGCATGCCTCTTGAGATGCTCGGCAGTTGCGGCAAAGGCATCGAGGGAGGCGGTCTCCTCTTCGACGGCAGACGCAGCATCCGTTGTATTCTCCGCAATCTCGTGCGCCGCCTTTGCGACCTCCTCGGCTGCCGCTGCCGCGACCTGCGCACAGGCGCGCACCGCCTCAATGGAGGTGAGGAGTGCCGTGCGGTTCACACTCTCCGCCTGCGTGAGCGCCTGCATCTCCGCCAGATGTGCGGAGATGCCATTGACGCTTGTGGCAAGCAGCTGTATGTTCTCGTCCTGTTCGCTTGCATGCGCGGCAACATTTGTAATGGCAACGGCGTTGTACTCGACCGCCTTGCTGTTCTCGACGCTCGCCCGCCACATGGTATCCGACAGCCCCGCCACCTCGGTCGCACACGCCTGTGCACTCCGCATGATCTGGCGCAGTTCGCCGACAAATGTGTTGAACGACTGCACGATGCGCCCGATCTCATCCAGTCGCTTGGCGGTGAGCCGCTGCGTAAGATCCGCCTCCCTGCCCGCCACCTCACGGAACGAAACGGTCAGAGCCGCAATCGGCCGCAGCACCTCCATGATAATGCAGTAGGAGGAAACGGCGAACACGAGGAATGCAAGGACAATCACACCCACACCGATTTTCTTGGAAACGCTGATCTTTGCCTGACTGGCATTGTCATACGCTGAGACGAGCTTGTCCACCTCGGTCACATAGTCCTCGACCTCGGCGGCGACGACGGCATTTGTCCCATACTTCTCCTCCGTCCCCACAGCCCCCGCGACAGCGAATACATGCGTGCGGTACTCCTCCCAGAGAGGCTGCAGCGTGCGCAGCTGCTCTTTGAGAGCCTCGTCCGACGCCGGTCGGAGTCCGAGCTCGGCATCTCCCCTCCGCAGCCCGGCAAGGATGCGGTCATACATCTCGATCTGTGCCATCATCGTGCGGCGAAGCTCCGCAGCCTCACCCGCATCGGCGGACACCATGCGCGCCGACAGCCATGCAAGCTGGTACGCACGCATGCGCAGCGAGCCGGAAGCGTTGACCGCCGGCGCATCGCCGTCCAGCTGTGCAAAGGTCGCGAAGTTCAGCCCGACCAGTCCGATGATGAAGACAAAGAGAGCAACGAGTGTAATTCGCAATTTATTATGGATTGACATATTTCCCTCTCGTTCTAAAACGTTCTCTCTTCTATTATAGCGCAGAAAGATGTGTATTCAATGGATTTTCGATCAAATCCAGTCGAATCAGAACATCTCTGCGATCACACCTTGAACTTGCCGACGAGTCCATCCATCTTCGACGACAGTCCGGACAGCTGTTCAGCGGTGGCAACGACCTGCTCCATGGTCGCGCTCTGCTCCTCGATGGCGGCCGCCGACTCCTCGGAGAGTCCCGCAATCTGTTTCGCGGCTGTCGCGACGTGTCCGGAGGTGTCCGCAGCACTCCGCGCCCCCTCCGATGCCATCTGGTTCAGCCGCACGATCTCAGCGGCCGCCCTGCGGCTCTCCTCGGAACTTGCAGCGATATCATTGAGCGAGGAACGCACCGTGCCAACTGCCTCTGTGATCTTTGCAAGCGCGGCGACAAGCTCCTGATTTGCCGCCTGCGTCTCATGTACCTGCCGGCGGATGCTCTCCATCTTCGCCGTGACATCATCCGCAGCGAGGCTTGAGTTCTCGGCGAGCTTGCGAACCTCCTCCGCAACGACGGCGAAGCCGCGCCCGCTCTCGCCGGCGCGTGCCGCCTCAATGGCGGCGTTGAGCGCGAGTAGGTTGGTCTGCCCCGAGAGCCCCTTGATGAGGTCGATGATCTGGTTGATCTCCTCCGCATAGGTGGTCAATGCCTGTACGTTCCGATCCATCGTCATGACGATCTCGCGCAGACCGTTGGTCTGCGCGGTGACGCGCTCCGCACCACTCCGCCCATCTGCTGCCTTTTCCTCGGAATCCGCCGAGAGTGCGGCGGAGCGCTTGGCAGAGGCAAGCATCTGCGCCATGTTTTCCGCGATCTGTGTCACATTGTCCGCGAGTGTCTGTATATCGCCGTTCTGTGCGTTCGCCTGTCCTGCGACGTTCGTCACGGAGCCGGCAACCTGCTCGACCGCCTGACTGTTCTCCCCGCTCGCCTTCGAGAGTGTGCCGGCAAGGTGTGCGACCTCCGCCGCACTCTCCTGTGCGCCGCGCATGATCGTGCGCAGCTTTCCGGTGAAGGTGTTGAAGTAGAGGACGATCCGCCCAATCTCATCATCGCGCCCCGCATGGAGCTGCTGCGTCAGATCGCCCGCCCCCTCGGAAATGTCATGAAACGAGTCCGTCAGTGCCGCCAGCGGGCGCAGGATCTGCGTGAGAATCAGCCAGAGTGCGCCGCCCACCACAAAAATGGCGAGGAGAATCACGCCAAGCTGGATATCCTTGGAGGTTTCGATCTTTGTCTGACTTGCGGCATCGTAGGCGACGACCAGTTTGTTGACCTCCGCGACAAAGGGCGCCACTTCCTGCGCCACCTTCCCTTCTGCGGCACGGCGTGCCTCCTCGTCCGTGCCCTCGATGACGGCGCGTACGTTGCTGCGATATTCCTCCCACAGCGGCTTCACGGCGGCGAGCTGCCGCTGCACTTCCTCATCGGAGGGCGCAGTCAGCCCCATCGCCGCATCGCCCTGCGCGAGTCCGGTGAGGATCTTGTCGTAGTCCGCAAGATCCTTCTGCATCGAGGTGCGCAGCGTTTGTGCATCGCCCTCGTCTGCCGAGACGAGCCGTGCCGCCCCCCATGCGAGCTGATAGGCGCGCATACGCAGTGAGCCGGAGGCGTTGACCGCCGGCGAGTCCCCCTTGAGCTCGTTGAAGGTGAAGAAGTTCATCCCGACCAGCCCCACGATAAATACGAAGAGCAGAATCAGAATCGACTGTAATTTGCTGCGTATGCTCATGTCCGTCCCCCTACTGCATTGCGCGCAACTTCGCCGCACGCGGTAAACATCTTTTATTTCTACTGATTATATCATAAGACGTTGAGGAGAAACATATATTTTTTTATCTATGGCAGCTGTTACGGATGCGCGCTGCGTGGAGTACTGTATCTTCTTTTGTCCGTAACTTTTATCATAGTGCCTTTTTCTATTATACTTGCACGATAGATTCTATAAAAAAGGCTGCTGCATGAAGTTTTTCACTCCATGCAGCAGACACATTCACAGTTTCACAAGTTCGCGCAGACGCGCGAGGTCGATGTAGGTTTCCGTCTCGGGGTGCCGCGCGAGATAGCCCTGATGCTCGTCCGCCGCCGGCTGAAACGAGGTCAGCCGCTCCATAGTCGCATGGAGAACGCGCCGCGCCGCCGCGCTGCTGTTCGGATCGTTGAGCGTCAGGTGCTCGCCCGTGGCGGGACAGCGCCCCTTGCCCGCGAGAAACGTGAGATAGAGGGCGACCTGCGGCTCGTCCTCCGCGCTCTCGTAGAAGACGCCCGCACGGTACATACTGCCGCGCACATAGCCCTGCCCGTCGATGCTGTAGGGCGTGACGACGGCAAAGTGCAGGTCGAGGAGCTGAGAAATGTCGATCTTCTTCGGATCATAGCAGATCTCGACCCCCATGCGTCCGCCCGCCGCGCCCGTCGCCACATCCTCATGGCGGGCATCGGGCGCGGCGTTGATGTAGCCCGTGCGGACGCTCGTAATGCCGCGCCGCCCCGTAAAGACCTCCTCAAGCTCGTACATATCCGCGCCCGAGAGGCAGATGCGTTTGTGCAATCTAAGTCCCCCTTCCACCGCTTACGCGGTCCCCCTCCCCCGTAGCGGTCAACGTCAACCAATCACACATCGCTAACGCTCGTGTTCTTGGGACGTTTTCCCATACGACCTGTTACCCGATCAGCTGTGCCCTTCGGGCTTGCTTCTCGGACAGGTCAGCAAACGGGGGAGGCTGTTCTCAATTCGTAAAGAGGTCGACCTGCCGCCCCGCTGCACGATGTACGTCGAATACGCTGAGCAGCTCCGCGACCGCCTGTGTCGGCGAGATCTCGCCTGAGAGGATGGCTCCCTTTACCTCGGGCATCCGTCCGCGCACAATGGCATCCTCGAAGAAGAGGTTGTGCAGGTGCTCATCGATCATGCTGTTCATCCAGTCGAGCAGCTGCCCGTCGCGCCGTTTCTTCCAGATGCCCGTCTCGGTTGTCTTGTCGCGGAAGATGCGGATGACCTCCCAGAGTTCGGCAAGCCCCGTCTTTTCGATGGCGGAGGCGAGGTAGGCGTGTGTCTCCCAGCCCGGCGTCGCGGGACGGATGAACTCGATCATGCGCTCGTACTGTCCGCGCGCGACCTTCGCCTTGACGAGGTTGTCCCCGTCCGCCTTGTTGATGACGATGGCGTCCGCAAGCTCCATGATGCCCTTCTTGATGCCCTGCAGCTCATCGCCCGCACCCGTCAGTACGACGAGCAGGAAGAAGTCAACCATCGAGCGCACGGTGGTCTCGGACTGCCCGACACCAACCGTCTCGATGATGATGACATCGTAGCCCGCCGCCTCGCAGAGAAGCATCGTCTCACGGCTCTTGCGCGCGACGCCGCCGAGGGTGCCGCCCGCAGGCGAGGGACGGATGAACGCCTCGGGGCGGCGTGAGAGCGTGCCCATGCGCGTCTTGTCGCCGAGGATCGATCCCTTTGTGACGGAGCTCGTCGGGTCGACGGTGAGCACGGCGACACGGTGTCCCGCATCGCAGAGCATATTGCCGAACGCCTCGATCATCGTCGACTTGCCCGCGCCGGGAACGCCCGTGATGCCGATGCGCAGCGCGTTGCCCGTCTTTGGCAGGAGCCGCTGCAGGACGCGCTGGGCGAGTTTAAAATGCTTGCTGCTGTTGCTCTCGATAAGTGTGATCGCGCGCGAGAGCGTCATGCGGTCGCCGCGCGCGACGCCCTCCACATAGTCGTCCTCGGAGAGGATGAGTTTGCGGCGCGGCATCCCCGTGCCATTCAAGATTTTCGGGTTGATATTGCCGACGGTCAGATCCTTGATCCCCTCGATGCCGCCCATGACGCTTGTCGTGAACTTGCAGTCGGCATCCTCCGGTACCCAGTCGGGTCGTTCTGTGGTATATTTTTCGCTCATAAAGCCTCCTTTCATAGCACAAAACAGGGCTGCTCGCCGAAACTTTTTCAGTTCGTACAGAGCAGCCCCGTATTCATGTCGGATTCATCGTTCAAAGCGCCCCTTCCACCACGCTGCGCGTGGTTCCCCTCCCCCGCTGCGGCAGGGGAGGCTGGGGGCTCGGCAAATTAGCTTCCCCCGTCAGAGCGGGGGAAGTGGCGAACGCAGTGAGCCGATAGGGGCGCTCCTCGACTCCCAATATCTCCTCAGCCCGCAGCTTCTTCCTTCGCGCGTGCGATGAGAAGGGTCAGGAGCTTGATGCCCGCCTCGGGGATGTTCGTGCCCGGTGCGAAGATCGCGACCGCGCCGTGCTCGTAGAGGTTGTCATAGTCCTGCACGGGGATAACGCCGCCGATGCAGACCATGATGTCGTCGCGGCCGAGCTTCTTCAGCTCATCGACGAGCTGCGGCAGGAGCGTGTTGTGCCCCGCTGCGAGGGAGCTGAACCCGACCATGTGCACGTCGTTGTCGACCGCATCCTGCGCGGTCTCTGCCGGCGTCTGGAAGAGCGGGCCCACATCGACGTCCCAGCCCATGTCGGCGAAGGAGGACGCGATGACCTTCTGTCCGCGGTCGTGTCCGTCCTGTCCCATCTTCGCGACGAAGATACGCGGACGGCGCCCCGTGAGCTCCTCGAACTCGTCCGCCATCTCGCGGGCACGGTCGAGCTCGGTCTTGTCCGTGAACTCGGAGGAGTAGACACCCGAGATCGTGTGAATGACCGCCTGGAAGCGACCGGAGACCTTCTCCACCGCATCGGAGATCTCGCCGAGCGAGGCGCGTGCGCGTGCCGCATCGACTGCTGCCTCGAGGAGATTGCCGTTGTCGCGTGTCTCCGCCGCCTTCGTGATGCCCTCAAGGCAACGGCGCACATCGTCCGCATTGCGCTCTGCGCGCAGTTTCTCAAGGCGTTCCACCTGTGCCTGACGCACGGCAGTATTGTCGATGGCGAGGATTTGCAGGGGGTCTTCCTTTTCGAGGCGGTACTTGTTGACACCGACGATGCTCTCGATGCCGGAGTCGATCTGCGCCTGACGGCGTGCCGCCGCCTCCTCGATGCGCATTTTCGGCAGTCCCGTCGAGATCGCCTTTGCCATGCCGCCAAGGGACTCGACCTCCTGGATATGCGCCCATGCACGGCGGATGATCTCGTTCGTGAGCGCCTCGACGTAGTAGGAGCCGCCCCACGGGTCGATGATCTTGCAGACGCTCGTCTCGTCCTGAATGTAGAGCTGCGTGTTGCGTGCGATACGCGCCGAGAAGTCCGTCGGCAGCGCGATTGCCTCATCCAGTGCGTTCGTGTGGAGGGACTGCGTGTGACCGAGTGCCGCCCCCATCGCCTCCATCGCCGTGCGGGCGATGTTGTTGAACGGATCCTGCGCGGTCAGCGACCAGCCCGATGTCTGGCTGTGCGTTCTGAGAGCCATGGATTTGTCGTTCTGCGCGCCGAAGGATTTGACGATCTTCGCCCAGAGGACACGCGCCGCGCGCATCTTTGCAATCTCCATGAAGTAGTTCTTGCCGATCGCCCAGAAGAACGAGAGACGCTTTGCGAAGTCGTCGACGGCGAGCCCCGCCTTGATGCCCGTGCGGATGTACTCAAGACCGTCCGCGAGCGTGTAGCCCAGCTCGATGTCTGCAGGTGCTCCTGCCTCCTGCATGTGGTAGCCGGAGATGGAGATGCTGTTGAACTTCGGCATGTACTTCGTCGTGTACTCAAAGATGTCGCCGATGATGCGCATGGACATCTCGGGCGGGTAGATGTAGGTGTTACGAACCATGAACTCTTTCAAAATGTCGTTCTGGATCGTGCCCGCCATGATCTTTTTGTCAACGCCCTGCTCCTCGCCCGATACGATGAAGAAGGCGAGAATCGGCAGAACGGCACCGTTCATGGTCATGGAGACGGACATCTGATCGAGTGGGATGCCGGAGAACAAGATGTTCATGTCCAGCATGGAGCAGACCGAAACGCCCGCCTTGCCCACGTCGCCAACGACGCGCGGGTTGTCCGCATCATAGCCGCGATGTGTCGGAAGGTCGAACGCGATGGAAAGACCTTTCTGACCTGCGGCGAGGTTGCGCCGATAGAATGCGTTCGACTCCTCGGCGGTCGAAAAGCCCGCATACTGACGCACCGTCCACGGACGGAAGACGTACATCGTGGAGTAAGGACCTCTGAGGCACGGCGGGATGCCGCTGGCGAAGTCGAGGTGGTTCATCGATGCGTATACATCGTGATCG
>ERZ772967.840-NODE-840-length-22565-cov-3.877832_pt1 | contig 22565 bp, 9 predicted proteins | sample MGYA00511677_ERZ772967 | MGnify/ENA primary metagenome ERZ772967 (study PRJEB29015, sample SAMEA2737931) | human oral metagenome | biome: human oral; feature: human-associated habitat; material: dental | place: China | collected 2146 ...
TCTCATGGACGATGATTGCAGGGCTCAGGCATCGCCTTGTGCATGATTATGACGGCACAAGTTGGAACATTATCTCAGAAGTCGTTTTTGAAGAGCTCCCCCTCTTGCTCATGCAGCTCAGATCGTGTCTGACGGAACATGAGCCTGCGGATGATGAACGACGCTGAAGCATGCCGCCGTGTTCACTCTATGCGGTTTGTCTATTTCATGGCAGGGATGGCTGGCGGCCGTTTCAAGCTAGTCGCCTCTCTAAATCCTTCTACTCCGCCGCTCTTTTGCCAAACCGTCGAACCATCGCCGCAAAGCAGTTTCGGAGCAGAACCATCCACCCGCGTAAGGCTGTATTTTTGATCTCCTTTGTTCGAACTCTCTACGATCGGCGTCATCTCTCCCGCTGCCTCAAGTACGCTGTCCTGCCAGATTCCGACATTTCCCGTACGGAAGGAAATATCGCCGCCGTTGACGGCAGACTCCCACAGCGACAGCGTATTATCTCGCGTGACAGCGATTTCTTCATGCAATTCTTTGCCATCCGCTCCCCGAGAAATGCGGATGCTCTCGCCGATGCTGAGATCTATCGTATCTGCATTGACTTCACAGTCGTTCAGCAGATAGACCGCGCCACTCATACTCCGAAAATCCTTCGCACGAATGATGCTGTTCGAAAGATAGAACGGCGCACCGCGAGTGACCTCTATATCCTCCGCTGTGTCAGCCATTTCTCCGACGCGGATCTGCACGCGATCTGCCACGAGGCTGCTATCCTGCATCACCATCTTTGTCGCTGCAAGCTCCACATTCGTCCCGTGGATTTGCGCCGCCTCGATGCTCAAGCCGCCGTCGCCGATAATCGTCAGCGGATGGCTGCCTGTCTGACTGATCTTGCCGCGCAACATCGCCACCTTGCTGGCGGGTACATGAGCCACGAGCGCCCCGCCCGTGGTATCAAAATGCAGTTCCTCCGCCGCTACGAGGTCAAAGTCCGTCCAGTCGATGACACTGTTCTCCGTTGTGCGAATCGTCGCGCCGCTAGCGGGATCCGCGAGTGTTCCCCGATCGATGGTGACATTTCCCTGCACGAGTGTGCCGCCCGTCGGCATAGCGAACGCCGTTCCTGTAAATGCAAGCGCGGCGGCCATCATCAGCGTTCCCATACGCAGGGAGCGCTGCGCACACAGACGCCATTTTTTCATAGAACCCCTCTCCTTTCGATCGCTCGCTGAAACCATTTCCCAACAATCTATGATTTCTTCGCCAATGGCCAGAAATCCTTTTTTTGATGCGATAGATTTACAACATCCCCACTTCTACCGCTTCTGCCAGCCGGAATGCTCGAAAACCGGCAAATAGCGCAGACGCTTCTGAAACGATCCTTCCGTATTTTCCGTATGGAAGACCGGCACGCGGTCGATCGCGTAGAGATTGCTCGCGCGATCCGCGTTGCCGTAGCGCACGGTGAACGCCATCTTGTAGCCCGCTTCCTTCACGAGATTCGCGATGTGCAGGTTGTACGCGCCCCCCGGGTAGGCGAAGCATGTGACCGTCTTGCCGAGCTTCTCCTCGATCATGCGCTTCGAGGCGGAAAGCTCCTCCTTCACCTCGTCATCCGTGAGGCTCGTCAAAGCGCGGTGCGTCATCGTGTGCCCCTCGATGGAAAAGCCGTGCTGTTCCATCTCGCGCAGCTGCTCCCACGTCAGATAGCCCTTCTTCTTTCCCACCATCTCCGTGACGACGAGGATCGTCGCCTTGAAGCCGTACTTCTTGAGAATCGGATACGCCTTCTCATAGTTGTCGACATAGCCGTCGTCAAATGTGATCATCACGGGCTTTTCGGGCAAATCGCCCGCTCCCGTCAATGCGCCGTAAAGCTCTTCGGGCGTGATCGACTGGAAGCCGTTCTTCTTGAGCCACGCCATCTGACGGTCAAAGTCCTTCGGCGCGACGGCGAGCGAATGATCCATGTCGTTGACCATGTGGTAGTTCAGGATGCGCACCTTCGCCCCCTGCTCGACTTCCTGCGCGATACGCGCATCGATATCCCCCGTGCCCGCCGCCAGAAGCAGCGCAAAGAACAGCACGAAGAGCGGCAGAAACCGCCGCAGAAATTTTGTCATGAACCCCCAAGAGGTCAAGCCGAAGACGCAGACCGATTGGCTAGGCTTCTGTAAGGGCGGCGCACAATGTCCACAAATTGGACGTTTGTGCGTGTAGTTTGTCATTCGCTTGTCCTCCTCTGACAGAAGATACAGTCAAACCTGTTTTGCTTGAGGAGCCGAATCATATCCTTCAGCGTCAGCGGCATTCGCATCATCTCCTTTGCCTCGATTATACGTTATATGACGTACTGCGTCAAATTCAAGAATATGGACACAAAGGAAGGAGGCTTCCGCCGCAGCGGGAGCCTCCTTCCTTATGCTCAGACGTGCACGGCGATCATGCCGATGCCTTCGCCTTCTTCTTGATTTCCTCCTCTTCGTCATCGTCAGTATGGCTGTAGCCCTTGCCGTTGTAATAGCCGGCACTGCCCGCACTTCTGCCCAAGGCATTGGCGAGGCCTCGGTCGGCAGCTTTTGAAGAGCCGTCCGCATAGGAGCCTGCACCGCTCGAATAGTCCGCGCTCCGCCGACTGCCGCTCGCGCCTGTGCGAGCGTCGCTCGAAGAGCCGACGCTCATGCCCGCCGCTGCGGCAAGGCCGCGGTCAACGACGCTGCCCGCGCCTTCGGTGCGGCTTCTTGCAGAACCGACAGCGCTCGCTGCGCTCTGCGGCTTAGCCACCGCGCCCGGCTGTGCGCCCTGCGGCTTAACACTTGCGCCCGGCTGTGCGCTCGGGCGATAGTAGCCGCCCTGACCTGCTGTGCCGCCGGCAAGCGCAGCGTTGCCGCTCGTCGTGCCCTGCGGCTTTACAGCTGCTCCTGGCTGTGCGCCCTGCGGCTTAACGCTTGCGCCCGGCTGTGCGCCCGCTGCGCGCGCGGCTTCATTCATCGCGCCCGTCGCGCCCTGCACCTTGCCGTTCGCAACTGCAGCGCCGCCAACGCCCGCGCTGCTGCTGATGTTCGTGCCTGTTTCTTGCTGGCGGATGCCCGCATCGCTGGCATTCGTGCTCGTATCCTGCGGCTTCGTGCCGCCGTAGTTGACGCCCGTTCCCGTATAGGCGAGCGAGGCGTCCGGGCCACGATGTGCGCCGAACGTATCGTTTTCATCGTAGCTTGCACGGACGTACACCTGGCTGTCGGGGCGCAGCGTGCGATCAACGCCGTCCGTGCGCGGTGCGACGAAGAGCTTGCTCGGCACAGAACGAAGCGTATAGTTGCTGCCATGGGAGACACCTTTGCCATCGACATAGGTGTAGTTACCACTCGCCAGTGTTTTTACGCCATTCTTCATGTACCAGCCCAGAATCTCATGCGGATCCGGGGTGCTGTAGTCCACGCTGCCTTTCGGCCCATAGAAGAACACACCGCTGTTGAAGCTCTGCAAATCTTTCTTGACCTCGTCCGTCAGCGGGCTTCCTTCGTTCGCCTGCGCCGAACCGTCTGCGATGTGACCCGTGAAGTTCATGCCACCCTTACCGACGTACGTCGCCTGCCAATCGGGCAGAACGTCCAGCGTGCGGCGTCGGATAATGCCCTTGCCGTAGATGGTGTTGCCGCCCTTTGCCGTCGTGATTTCATAGTTCGCGAGGACGGGATTGTGCTCCTTCTTGAAGGTGTAGCGCACCGGGTGATTCTTGTAGTCCTTTGCGTCGCTGTCGGCTGCATTCGCATCAACGTCGCTGTCCTTGTCGTTGCGGTAGACGCCTTGGACGCCCAGAGCAGTCTTCACGGCATCGCTCTCGCCCTTGACGAGACCGTTCGCCTCATTCTGCTCCGCACTCGCTCCGTTATAGTTGAAGCTCAGATTACCGAGCGGATTGAGGACGTTCGCCGTGCCGTCGTAAATCTTGTTGGCGTCCTTCGCAGCATCGATCTTGATCTTGCGGCGATTGATCTCGCCCCGATTTGACACGATCTGCGCCTTGCGGTCACCCGACATCAGCGAACTGCCCGCTGCATCGACCAGCATGTAGTTGTCACTGTTCATGGCGATGTCGTACGTCACACGCCTGTTCTTGCCGACGTTCTTATTGTCGTACTCCGCTTTTGTCAGCGTCATGCCCCTCGCCTTGTCCTTGGCCTCCCAAGTCGGCTGTGCCGGGGCGGAAATGCCCGGAACTTTCGCATTCTTGTCCACGAGATGGATGTTGCCCTCGCGGAAAGCGGTCTTCGTTTCAAACGCATCCTTGCCCTTGGCGTCCTTGCCTATATACTTGCGAAGATCGCGAACCTCCCGCGTGCCGTCGTACTCCTTGACGATCGGCTCATTCTTGAGCGTCGCCGTGATCGGGCGCGGCGTGATCTTCGCCGTATCTTTGAGGTTGGACTTGATGAGCGTATAGTTGCCCGCCTTGTTCCTGCCATTGGTCAGCTCTATGCCGTCATGGTAGGTGACGTCCTGCGCCTGTACGCCGTTCTTGTCCTTCTTGACGTTCGGCGAGGCGAACTTGCCGACGTTATGCGTCTGATTGAGCTTGACATCACCCGCGTCTGCAGCGACGACACCTTCATCGCCTACGGCATCCACGAGTTTGAACGTGCGGCTGTGAATCTTTCCGTCCTTGACGGCATACTGCGTGCCATCGTAAATCTTGTCCGGCGCAGCCGTGCTCGCCGGATCGAACGCTACGCGCACGATGCGCGGCGTGATGCTGCCCGTGCCGAGCACGGTGTCGGTCTGCACGCCCGAGGGAAGTGCCGCCGACGGCAGCTCATAGTTCCCTTGCTTGACGGCGTCGCCCGTCTTTTGGAGTCTGTACTCCACGAGCTTGCCGTCTTTGAGGACATTGCCCTTGTCATCCCGTACCACATTGGCGTCAGCCAAACGCGAGGTCTTGTCGAGGAACTGCGAAGAATCGGTACCGACCGTGAAGTCGATGCCGTCGTCCTTGAGCATCTTCGCCGCATCCTTGTCCGTGACGTGCAGCTTGGAGCGAAGCTCCTGCTGCCTTTTCGCCAGTTCGCCGGCGCTCAGGGAAGGTGCGGTCAGAGACGACGTGCCGTCGTAGATCTTGCTGTAGGCGTCCGCCTGCACCTCGACCTTCCTCGGCGTGATCACCGCCCTGAGTCCCGACTTGTTGTCGGTATGGGTATCGGTCGCGGCGTCGCTCAAGCGGAGATCGGCGCCGCTCGGGTTCTCCGAAAGCTCCCAATCCTTGTAACGAGCACCTTCAGCCTGGTTCGCCCATGCCTTGTCTCCGTTGATGCGCTTGAGCTTGTAGACGATGTCTTTGTTCAGCGTATCCGCCGGATCGGCACTGTTTTTCACATTGGCGTCGCTCTGGCCGTGGTGGGCATGTCCGCCCGAGAGGTTCTCGTAGTGCGGACGGTAGCCCTCGTAGTCGCCCTTCTCGTCGCCGTACAGCGTATAGTCGAGCTCGATGGGCTTCTCACCCGTGCCGAGATCGACACTGAGCTTGAGCTTGTCGTGGAAGGCCTGCTTGTTCTCAGGGCTCAGCGCCTTGCCGCCGATCTTGGCGAGCGGATCTCCGTCGTATGTCTTGGAGAAGTCCGCGCCGTTCTTCAGCCACGTCTTCTTGAGGTCGAGCGTCAAAGGCTTGATGACGCCCGTGCCGTAGACGGTGTTGTCGCCGTCGTAGAAGTAGTTGTTTGCGACGGAACCGGGCGTCTGCAGGCTGGCAAGGGCATCCTTGACGCCCGTAAGTTCGACGTCGCGCGCCTCAGGCGTGCCGTTGAGATTGCCCTGCGGGCGCTTGACATGCTTGTAGATAGCCGTATTGCCCGGCGTGTCGAGGAAGGAGCCTTCCACGGCACGGTCGCCGTAGCGTCCCGAGAGTTTCCCTGCGAAGGTGTTGGCTCTCGCATTCGCAGGGTCGCTGAAGTTGAAGAACCCCTTGTCGCTCTGTGCGACGCCGTCGAACTGCAGCCCCTTCTTTACGGCGTCCGTGACATTGGCATTGCCGTCGTAGTTCTTGCCCCAGCCGTTCGTCTTCGTCAGCGTCAGCTGCTTCTGCCAGATATCACCGAGACCTTCGAGCTTGTGCCCGTCATGCATCTTCTTGTCCGTGGGATCGATGAACGTCGTAGTCTCCGACGTAGCAGTCTTCAGCGTATTGCCCGCCGCATCGACGACGCGAATCTGGAAGGTATAGTTCTTGTTCGCCGCATCATCCTTGAGGCGCATCTTGTAGGTGACGTCCTTGTTCGCCGGCTGAATCGCCCCCGTGTAATGCGGGTCGCGATTCGCGTTGGCATCCTTATATTCGCCCGTCGCGCTGAAGTCGAGCTTCTCGCCGTGGGCGAAGCCGCTGTTCTCGTCGCCGCCGATCTTGCCGTCGCCGTCGAGCGTAATGACCTTCTTCCAGTCGAGGTTCGGATTGTGTTCGACGAGCTTGCCCGTCTTCGCGTCCTTCGTATAGTAGCCGTTCTTGACGTCCTTCGTGCCGTCGTAAACCTTCTGCACGAGATGGAGCGTCAAGGCCACGCGCCTGCCGATGATCTCGCCGCGCCCGATGCCCTTCGCATCACGGTCGTAGTTCTGGCTGAAGCGGTAGACGCCGTCGGCGCCGAGCGTCGCGCCCGTGACATGTGAGTAGTCGAAATTGCCGTCGCTTAAGGCGAACTGGAACTTGACGTCCTTGCCCTTGCCGACGTCCTTCGCCGCCGCGTCAGCCGACTTCGCGAGGTAGTCAGCACGCTCGACTGTGTAGTTCTTCACATCGAGTGTTTGGTCGCGGCCGTTCTCGTCCTTGTACGTCGCCCGAATGTTGTTGACATAGGTCTTGGGTGCAGGCGATTTGACGTCCGCCGTGCCGTCATAGTATTTGCGAATCGGATCGGTCTTGAAGCCGACCTTGAGCGCACCGCCCGTGAGCTGGCGCTTCGTGATGTCACCCGTACCGTGCAGCGCATAAGTCTCGCTGCTCGACGGCGTGAGCTTCGTGCCGTTGTACGACAAGTAGTAGTTCGATGCCTTCGCCGGCTTCGTCCCCGTGCCGACAATCTTGACGTTCTTGTAGTCGACGCCCTTCGTGTTGACGTTGGCGTCCTGATATTGCGCCGTATAGCTTCCTGTGCCCGTGCGGTTCAGATTGCCGCTTTCGCCGCCCTGCCAGCCGCCTGTGATGCTGAGAAGCGTCTCGGGCTTCTTGACCGTCTTCGTGCCGTCGTACTGCTTCGTGGCATGGGTCGCCGTCAGATAGAGCGGCGCACGGTCGATCTTGTTGTTCGTCGTCGCAAGGCCGAGATTCGTCCCCGCCGCTTTGTTGTAAACGACGGTATTGGGATTCGCTGCATCGTAGACAACGTAGTTGTTCGCATAATCCGTGCCGTCGGCATCCTTGCCGTCGATCTTGAGCGTGTAGTCCACGCGCTTGTTCGCCGTATCGGAAGCATCAGCGGCATTGGCGCCCGCATAGGCCGCCGTCGTCTTATTCGTGCCGTAGCCCGTAAGAAGACCCGTGTCCTTGTCGCTCTCCGTGCGTTTGCCGAAAGTCACAAGCTCCTCGCCTGTCCGCTCCGTGCCGCCGATCAGCACCTTCGTGCCGGCGTCGTACGTCTTTTCGCGCGCTCCCGTGACCTTCGCGTAGACCTTGCGCCTCTCGATGTCGCCCGTAGCCGTCAGCGTCTTGCTCGCAGAGCCTGTGAGTGTATCGAAGGCGTAGTTGTCCGCAGCATCGCCTGTGAGCGTCGCCGTATAGGTGATCTGGCGCGTGTTCGTCGCCGCTGCACCCGGGTCGACCGTCGCCGTCGCCTTGTCGAACGTCGCCGTCGTCGTCAGCTTGCCCTCGTCCGCCTTGACGAAGTTCAAGACAGAAAGGTTCGACTTGTCCGCCGCCTTCGTGCCGTCGTAGACTTTGCGAACGCCCGCAGCATGAGCGAGATTCGCCTGCAGCACGCGCTTTTCGATGTCGCCCTTCGTATAGCGGTTGTAGGTGCCGTCGGAAAGCATCTGGTTGCCGTCGGCGTCCGGCGTATAGAAGTCGCTGGAGAAATTGAAGTTGTTCTGCGCCGCATCCGAGAACTTGAGGTTGAACAATACCTTCTTGTTCGTACCGGCGTTCTTATCCGCCGCCGTATTGCCGGCATTGCGGTACGTCGCCGACTTGACCTTCTCGATGTCAATGTCGAAGAGCTTCGTGCCGCCGCCGTCCGTGACGTAGCTGTCCGTGATGTAGTCTTCCCACCTCGCCGGCTGATTGTGCGCCATGTCCCCGACGCCGACGTTCGCCGTGCCGTCATACGTCTTCTTGATCGGCTGCGTGCGGAACTTCAGCTTGAAATTGTTCTTCGTGACTTGGAACGGCGTGATCTCGCCGTCGCCCGTCGTCTTGAAGAATCCCGCTGTCGTATCGGCATCAAGCGCCTTGCCGGTGCTGTCAGCGAGATAGTAGTTCGCTGCATCCCCGCCCGTGAGCTGGATGTTATTGTACTTGATGTTGTTCTCCTTCGAAGCGGCAGTCTTCGTCGCGTTCTTCGACTTGTAGACACGCGTGTACGTCGTATTGAGATCGACGGCATCGCTGCCCTGCTTGTCGCCGCCGACGAAGCTCAGGCCTTGCCCCGTCGTAGAAGGTGTATTGCCGACCTTGACGACGTCCGTGTTGTCGAACGCCTTCGTAACATTGGCCTGCGTCTGAATCTTGAGGGCGCGGCGATTGATCGTGTTCGTCGTCGTTGTCAAGACGTACTTGCCCGAAACGACAGGAACCGCCGCCCCCGTCTTTCCGTCGTAAAATGCATAGTTGCCCGCAATCGCAGGATCCGAGTCGATCGAGAGCGTGTAGTCGACCGTCTTGTTGCCCGTGCCCGCCGTCTTGTCGCGATAGGAGGCCGTCGTGGCATTGAGGCCCTTGTGCGCGTCGATCAGACCCGTGTCATCGACAGCCGTGCCATTGAGCTTGTTGTCAAACGTCACAAGCTCGCTGCTCGAGAGCAGATGTCCATTGCCGCTTCCGCCTCGCACATCGATATCTGCATTGTAAATCTTCGACACGTCCTTGACATGCGCATAGACCTTGCGCTTGTCGATCGTGCCGTTCGCCACCGTGCGCGAGAGCGTGCCGTTCGCCGCATCGAACGAATAGCCTGTGGGAAGGTTCGTGAACTCGTAGTTGTTCAGAAGCGAGCCGTTCGTGCCGTCGCTCTTCTTCAGCGAGATGGTGTAGGTGACGCTGCCCGTGCCCGTGTTCGCCGAGACGTTCGGGTTGGCATACGTCGCGCTCTTGAGCGAGTAGTCCGTGTTCTTGACGTATGTCTTCGGCGTGCCGCCGATGTTCATCGTCAAACTGGTGATATAGTCTTCGGCTTTTCCGCCGGCCTTCTTGACGAGCTTCGTGCCATCGTAGGTCTTGCGTGCGGCAGCGATGTTGAGGTTGAGATCGGCCGCATTGAACGTGCGCTTGTCGATCTTGCCCGACCCGATTCTCGTATCGGATACCATCTTGTAGTTGGAATCCTGGAGAGCCGCCTGGATGCCCGTATACTTCACGCGGTCCGTATACTCGCCGGCATCGCTCTGCGGCGTCGTGCCGTCTGCGGCCATATAGGTTCCCGTGAGCGTCGCCGTATTGAGCGTCGGATGCTCAGCGTTGAGCAGGGTCTGCACCTTCGTCCGCATATCCGCGCTTTCGTCGTGCGGCTTGAGCGTGTAACCCCAGGTGCCCGAAGGAGGCATGCTCTTGTCCACAGCCGATGTGCCGTCGTAGGTCTTCCGTGCATAATTGAAGTCCACATCGATCTCGCGCGGCTTGATGACGCCTTCGCCCTTGAGCTCAGTCACGACCGTATTGTTCTTGTCCACGAAGTAGTAGTCGTTCTCGTATCCATTCGGGGAAATCTTGAGCTTGTACGTCACGACATGCTTGTTGGACTGGACATTCTTATTATCATACTCCCCGACGATGTCACTGCCATCGCCATAGGTGCCGCCAAGTTCCTTCGGCGCGAGGTTGTCCAAGAGGACGATGGAAGAACCGGTAAGCTTCTCGCCCTTGCCGTTCGTCACATCCTGCGTGCCGTCATAGACCTTCTCATGCTGCGGATTCACGAGCGTCGCTTGGAGCTTCCTCTGCGCAATCTTGCCATGCAACGCCTTCGTCATGGAGATATAGCCGTCGGCAGACGGAGACAGGGCGCTGAGATCGTAGTTGTCCGAAGCGTTCGCCCCCAGGATGGGCTTCACCTTGAAGGTGAAGCTATACGCTGTCTGCGTCGTGCCGCCGATGACGAGGGCGTTGCCGTCCTTGTCCACATTGGCATGTTCGTTCCCGAATTCGCCGATGCGCTCATACGATTTCTGCGGCGTATGGAGGAAATCCAGCTTCTGTCCATTGCCGAAATTCAATTCCAGCTTGCTGAGCTGATTGTGATCCCCGGCAGCCGCCGTACCGTCGAACACCTTGCTCTGCACGCCGAAATTCATCTTGAAGTTCGTGCTGTCCGCGACGAACGTCGTGATCTTGCCCGTGCCCGTGCTCGTCGATGCATCCTTGAGGACATAGTTGCCATTCGAAATCGTCGGCTTGAAGTCGGACTTGTAGCGGACGGTATACTGCGCGGGCTTCCCGGAGATCTGCGTCGTGCCGTCCGACCTGTAGTTGGCGTCCGTCGCTTCCTCAGCGTCCGCAGCCGCACTCTCATAATATGTGCCGACGACATCCGTATCCGCACCGAGCGTCAGAGCCACGTTCTCGTGCAGATCCGACGTGACGCTGTTGTAGCCCTTGTCCTTGAGCTGCTTGGCATAGACGTTCGCCGTCCTGTCGTAGGAGCGCACGACTTCGGGCAGATTGCTCAGCGCAAGCTCGCGCGGCGTGATCTTACCCGTGCCCGTCATCGTGATGGCGCTGCCCACGGTGCCATTCGTCGTCTGCGTACCCACGCTGTATTTGAGGCGATAGTTCGCCGCAGCGGCCGCAGCCTTCGCCGCGTCCGCACCTGTAAGCTCGATCTTGTACTCGACGTCCTTACCGTTCTCGATGACCGCACCCGTAGCCGTGCCGCCCACACGCGAGACGTCCTCATCTGCGGCCTCCAAGCCGCTCGCCTTCTTCTTGTAGACGGCAGACGTCGCCTTGATCTCTGCGCCGTCGCCTGCGACGAGTTTGTGGTCGTCCGTCGTGCCTGCGGCGTAGCCGAAGTTCGTGCCGAACAGCTTGTTGTTCGTCGTGCCATTCGTGCCGTCCGTGACATCCGTCTTCTTGTCATACACCTTGTCGATGCCCGTCTTCTTCAGGAGGTCGACCGTGATCTCGCGCGGCGTAATCTTGCCTGCGCCCGTGACGTCGTAGGTGTCCGTCGTATTGAGCGCCCGCGTCGTACCGCCGCTGCTGCTATAGTCGAGTTCATAGTTCGCGAGCGTCTCACCGTTCGTCGTGTCGCTCGCCTTGAGGGTATAGGAAAGAACCTGCGCGCCATTGGGATTTGTGGTCGGGTCATAGACGTCCTTCGTCGTCGTCGCGCTCGTGGCGCTGTTCTTGTAGTAGGCCTTGTTGTCCGCTGCGCTGATGGTGAACTTGAGCTTGTTCTTGTCCGCATCGGCGACGTTCTTGCCCGTGTCCGTGGCAGTGCCAGCCGCCGTGTCGATCGTGCCCTGCACCTTGCGCGTCGTGCCGTCGACGACAAGGTAGTCCGTGCCGTCGTAGATCTTGTCGCCGCCCGAGACGGTGAACGCCGACGCGTCAATCTTGCGCTTTGCTATCGTGCCCTTGCCCCAGAGCGTCGAGCCATCCGTCTTCACCGCGCCGATGTAGCGGTCGTTGGTCTTCTTGTTCGCATCGTTCGTAAGGGATGCGTAATCCGTCGCATGCGCGGTCTTGTACGCATCCTCGCCCGCAGCCTTCTCACGGTAGAGCACGTCGCCCGCAGCATTGACGAGCATATAGTTATTCGTCGAGCCCGTCGCGCCTGCGGCAAGCTTGATGTTTTTGTAGGCGATGTCGCGGTCGACCTTGGCATTGCCCGAGGCGTTCGCATCGGCGTCGGACGTTTTGTCCTTCATGTACTTCGCCTTGATGTCCGTGTAGTTGAGCTTGACATCGCCCGCGGCATAGCCGCCTGCATTCTTCGCCGTGAGCTTCAGCACATCGTTCGTCGTCTTCGGATCAACCGTGCTCTTCACGTTCACCGTGCCGTCATACGTCTTGCTGTAATCCTTCGCAGGGTCAAGACCGACGACGATCTTCTTTTGGCGGATATTACCCGTAAGACCGGTGGCTGGCGGTGTAAGACCACTGGCATTGATGTCGCTGTAGTTTCCCGCATCCGCGCCCGTAAACTTGATCACACCTGACACGGTCAGCGATTTGCCGTAGCCGGCATTGGCGTCGGCGAACTGCGCATTCACCGTCGTCAGGGAACTCGGATCCACCTTCGCGTCGTCGCCGGCGATCAAGCCCGATGTGCGGATGCTGTCCGCCGTCAGGGACTTCTTCAGCGCGTCAGTCGCATCGGTATCTGTGTCGTATTCCTTCTCGATCGTCAATTCATTCCAACTGCCAACGACCTTGCGCTTCTCGATCTCAAGATTCGCACCCGCGACATCGTAGCCGTGCTGGCCGCTGTAGAGCATGGCCTCCTTGCCCGCATTGCGGCGGCCATGATTGGTATTCAGCTCGATGTTGTTCGGCGCGGCGGGCGCAGGACTCGGATAGCCGTGGATCGTGACATCGGAAATGCCGCCGATCTCCGTCCCATCCGCCTTCGTCATCTTGCGATAAGTAGCGTCGTAGGTACGCTTGGGCATGCTCTTGCCGTTGTTCGTCTTGAGCGTGCCGTCGATGCGCGCCGTATAGTCACTGGCGACATTTCCGCTGTGCCCGTGATTCGGCCGCTCAAAATCGGCATACGAATACTCCGCCTGCACCGTCCCCTGCATAAAGGCGGTCAAAAGCGGCGTCGAATGCCCCGCGAAAAGGCGCCACGTCTTATTCGCGCCACCCTCGTCGGAGATGTCCCAACCAACATAATCAGAAGCCTGTTTGGCGTTACCCGTCAACGTCGGCGTAGGTGGTGCAACCTTATACAGCCCATCAGATGTATCGACTTGATACGAATCATAAATCGTATTCCCACTCACTGCGGGAACCAAGTCTCCATTCGTTGTATATGTTTCCTTAATAACTGTAGGTTGAGTAGATACCGTCCCCATCACCTTGTAAACGGCATAATTCACACCTGAAACGAGTGTTCCAGAGTTATAAGCAGCATATATCTTGCCGCCGTCAATCTCACCGACAAGGGCGCCACCTTTACTTACGGGGGTTGTATTATAGGCATTATCCAAAGAAGATTCATACAGTCGACCTACAAGACCTCCTGCAGAAGCGCCATGCCCCATACTTGTCGTCGATTCATTATAGACGGCACTAATAACCGTGTTCCCTTTGGCATGACCGACAAGACCACCGCCATAATCAACCGCAGAGAGATTCGCATTCTTCAGCCCGACGTTCATAATGGTCGCGCCGTTTGTCGTGCCGAACAGTCCCACATATTCCGTACTCGTGCCCGCGCCAAGCGTCAAGCCCGAGATTGTATGGAACATGCCGTCGAATTTGCCTGTGAAAGGAGTTGCCGATGTCCCAATAGGACTTTGTGTGCCTGTGAGGGTAATATCCCGACTCAGCATATAGTTTTTGTTAAGTTCGATGAGATCCAAGTCTGCTTCCGAACCGATCAACTTGTACAGATTGTCCTGCGTCAAGTTCTTATACTTTCCTCCAGATCCTACGGTCGGCAGAGGATCTGTCGGTATGCCGGTATTCGGATGACCGACATGCACATAGCCCGTATAGGGACGCACTTGCTTCTCGCCGCCGGCCTCCACCTTCAGCGGATCTGTATTGGCAAGCGTATAGACCTCGCTCGACTCGATATTCGCATCGTTCATGATGCGAACGCTCCTGCCCTCGAGGACGATCTTAGCTGCTTTCAAGTTCTTCCCCGAGGCATTATCGACGAGACTGACGACATCGGCTTTTGCCGACGAAGCCGCCTTCCCGTTTGCCGGCGTGTCAATAACAGTACCATTGCCGATCTTGCTGCTGTTCGCCGCCTGCGAATAGTCGACCCCCGTCAAATCCTGCGTCGTCACATAGAGGTTGCCGACATTGACGCTCGCATCCTTGCCGAAGATGACGCCATGCGAATTGGCGATATAGACATTGTTGCCGCCCGTCATCTTGCCGTCGATATGCGACGTCACATTGCCTGTAACGATATTGAGGTAGTTTTTCGCATTCGGTCCCGTCGTCACACCGCCGTCGAATTCTACAGTTTCCGTACTTTTGATGGAGAAATCCTTCCAGCCAATGACGTTGTTCGACTGCGTACTCGTAATTTTCGTCGTATTTGCCGTCGCCGTATCAATCGTTACATTCCCTGCCTTCTTGCCGTCAGCGTCAAGCGTGCCACCGTCATAGATCGGCGCACCGTGCGCGGTCGAGGCAATGCCGAGGAGGCCGGCAAAGAGGCCGAGGCTAACTTGACACGCCAAGGCGTCCTTCTTGCTCATTCCTCTCATTTCTTATCTTCCTTTCTATCGCAAGAGAAGCCACCACAAGATGTGGTGGCTTTCTTTCCTTCTCGACTCCTGCCTCAGCAGGGCATTGAGGCGGCAAAAGCCACCTATATATTCCTATTACTGCAGCAGGCTCAGCACACCGCTTGACGACTGGTTCGCCTGTGCGAGCATCGCCTGCGCCGTCTGCGTGAGGATGTTGCTCTTCGTGTAGTCGGTCATCGCCTTCGCCATATCAGCATCGCGAATCGTCGACTCGGCATACTGCGTGTTCTCGCTCGCCGTGATGATGTTCGCCGACGTGAACTGCAGGCGAGCCTGCGCCGCGCCGAGCACCGTCTGCTGGTCAAGGCACATGCCGATGGCGTTCTCAATGACGTTGACCGCTGCATTGGCACGCGCACGCGTCGTAACCTGAATCGCCTTCGCGTCGGAGCCCATCATGCCGAGCGCCTTCGCGTGCATGTCGGTGAAGCCGACCTTGACCGCCTGATTCGAGCGCGTGCCGATCTGGAAGACCATGGCATTGTCGGGCGTCGGATCTTGGGCGCGAACTGTCATCTGGAACTTATCGAACATATTGTTCTGCGCCTTCTTGATATTGCCGCGCGAATCGGTCAAGCAGAACGTCACACCGCCGATCTGTCCATCCGTACCGCCTGCCGCCGCACGTATAGTCAAAGCATCCTTGCCATCTGCAGTCATCACATCATGTCCATATTGATCAATACCCACTTTTGCAAGAGCATTCGGCGCGGTTCCAACGTACGCCTCTAAATCCCTCGTGCCAGGGTCCGGGACAAACTTTCCCGTTCCTCCTGCAGCATTGTTAAAACAAGCAGCCAAGTCAAAACTCCCAACGCGGAAGGTCTTTTCATACGTCTTGCCATCTTTAACATATGAAACGGTCAGCCAATCCGAAGCCAAAATACCAAGTGAGTTGCCATTGCGATCCTTATAGTCGCTAAGTGCCGTTCCCGTCGGGTTCGTTCCCTCTGCAAAGGACTGATTCGCCCATGTGGACTGCGTGCCATGCTCTACCGACACCTGATTGTTATACGTGCCGCTCATCAGAATCTTGCCGTTGTACTGGATGTTCGCGTTGTCGTTGATCTGATCGACCATCGCATCCATTTCTTTCTGGATCGTCGCGCGGTCGTCATCGGTGTTCGTGTCGTTCGCCGCGTTGATGCACTTCTCCTTGAGCGTGCGCAAGATCTCGACGGTCGAGGCGACAGCGCCCTCGGCGACCTTCATCATGCTGTTGCCGTTCTGCGTGTTCTGGTTGTCCTGATCGAGTGCACGGATCTGCACGCGCATGCGCTCAGAGATCGACATGCCGGACGGATCATCGCCCGCGCTCGTGATCTTCATGCCCGAGGAAACCTGTGCAAGGCTCTTCGCGCGATCTTTCTCGTTCTTGTTCAGCGTGTTCAGCGTATTCGCTGCCTGCATGTTGTTCTTTACTACTAGTGGCACAGCAAAAACCTCCCTGATCATTGACGCCACAGCCAAAGAAACGCGCTTCCTTACGCTGCGACTGTCTTCCCTGATATGCCCAGAGGTCTCCGCCGACCTCCCTATCACTTTACAGCAATTATATCGTAGCTTCCTCCATTTTCCTTAAGCAGGGCGATGATTTTTTTCAAAAGGCGATGCAGCTTGCATGAGAGCCGGCAGTTGTGGCATACAGGCAGTGGCAGAATGATTGGACTACGCCATGCGCAAGCACGGAAAGCCCCCAAGCACCTTGGGGGGCTTTCCTGTCCCCATATTAGAGCAGGTCTAGCGCTCAGACTCATTGTCATCCATGCGCATGGCCGTCAGACGGCGTCAAAAGTTCCCGTCGAGCAGACTGAGCAGATGATCTTCGGGCAGCAGGCGGGCGATCTTTTCCGCCAGCGCGTCGATATAGCCAGGGAAATGATTCGTGCGCACGGCAAGCCAGCCTGCGGCGGCTAGGATACTCCGCTTTATCCTCTCATCCTGCCCCGTTCTCTCGCCCTCCGCTAGGATCGCATCTGCCGCATACGGCGCAGATGCCTTACCTTCATCGAGCACAGGATCCGCAAGCAGCAGGAATTCCAGCATCTTATACAGTACGACGAACACTTCATAGTTTGCCAGGAAACTCGTGCCTCCCGTCAGAGGGTAGCGTCCGAGCAGAAATTCGTTGACGAGCCAGTTTTCCAAGGAATTGCCGTACTTTGAAAGGATTCTCTTTCCATAGCGTCTGCGCCGCTCCGCAAGGGCGACGCAGACGCTCTTCTTTTCCGCTCCTGCCTGTCCTCTCGCTGCGTCGCCATGCCCTTCGCCAAAGGCTCTGCGAATCCTCGCCAAATATGCCGCCGTTTCGGGCAGATCGTCTTCCGTCGCCTGCGCCAGAGCAGGAAAGAGCCTTTGCAAGAAATGCAGATACAGCACCGCATCGAAGGGATTCGCCGCGAGAAGAGCCTTTGCCTCCCCTGCGGCGGCATCGGCGATGGCGGCGGCATCCCTTGTCAGATCTTCCGCCGTCCCCTGCTCGACATACGCTTCGGCGCGTGCGAGCAGGAGACCGAGCGCCGCGAGACGCGCGTCGAGCGAGAGACGACGCTCGGCCAGGAGTGCGATCCCTGCAAGCTGCAGGCTGCGGAAGGCCGCCGCCGACAGTGGTGCGCCAAGCGGCATGCGGTCAACATAAGAGGGGCGCGGCGCGGCGACTTCCACATGCTCGAATGCCAGCGGCTCTTCGGTGAACAAGACTTCCTCTGCCGCCACGGGACAGCTCAGACACAGGGCGCGGTCGAGCGTATCGCCGATCTCGTGCATCTTGCGCGGGTACTCAGCGCAGACGTCGGAGATCGCGCCGATGCCGAATCGTCGGTGCAGCGAGCAAAGTCCGTCCTCGCGCAAAAAAACGCAGCGTCCATCTTCGTGGCGCATGATCCAGCCGCCCGTCGCCTCGCTGCGTTCCAAACCTTTTTTCAATTCGTGCAGAAGCTCCTGCCGCCCCTCATAGCGCGCCAATGTCGCCGCATCGAGCGCGACGCCCCACTTCGCACAGCAGCAGAGCGAGCCGCATCGCCTGCCGTCGCAGACGAAGCGGCGCATGTAAACAGGCTGCAGGCACGGTCGCGGCGCGGCGGCGGGCGCAAGGATAGGCGCAGCGTCCTTCCTGCCGCCTTCCCTTCTCTCCTCGCCCCATGCCGCAATCTTTTCCGGACACTCGTCTTGCCGCTTCACGCCTCCGCCTCCCCGAAATAAGCGGCGATCTGCGCCTCCATGACGTCACCGACGTCCTCGCCCGCCCGCCATGCTTTCGCCCAATCGACGGTATACGCGATCGCCTCCTCGATGTGCCAACGCGGCTGCCAGCCGAGACGCGCCTTGATGCGCGAGGAGTCGAGCTTCAGAAAGCCCGCCTCGTGCGGCGCGGCACACTCCTCCTCAGCACGCCACGAAGCACCCTCGCCCCAAGCGCGGCAGAAGAGCTCGGCCAGCTCGCCCGTCGTCACGCAGTCGGAGTCCACAGGTCCCACATTGTAGCTTCCCGCCAATTCTGCTTCGCTTGCTTGCGCGTGCGCGATACGTAAATACGCAGAGAGAGGCTCCAAGACATGCTGATAGGGCCGCGTCGATGCGGGATTCCTGAGGACGACGGCGCGTTCTTCACTCGCCGCTCGGATACAGTCGGGCACGATGCGCTCGGGCGAGAAGTCTCCGCCGCCGATGACATTGCCCGCGCGCGCCGTCGAGATGCGCACACCGCCGTCCGCGAAGAAACTCTGGCGGTAGCTCGCCGTTACGAGCTCCGAGCAGCTCTTGCTGTTCGAGTACGGGTCGAAGCCCATGAGACGCTCGTCCTCGCGGTAGCCCCATTCCCATTCCTTGTTCTCATAGACCTTGTCCGTCGTCACGTTGAGAAAGGAACGGACCGTATCGCTTTCCCGCACACATTCGAGGACGTGTGCCGTCCCCATGACGTTCACAGCATACGTCTCGACGGGCGTGCGGTAGCTCTCGCGCACGAGCGGCTGCGCCGCGAGGTGCACGACGATCTCGGGACGAGCCTCGCGAAACGCCGCGCGAAGAGATGCGAGATCGCGCACATCGCCCTCGATCGAGCGCATGGATTCCGCGAGTTTCAGCTTCTCAAAGAGCCGTGCGCCGTCCGCCGTCGGCGAAGCGAGCGAAAATCCTGTAAGATGCGCTCCCGCGCCGAGCAGCAGTTTCGAGAGCCATATCCCCTTGAAGCCCGTATGCCCCGTCAAAAGCACGCGTTTGCCGCGATAAAAGGCAAGGTCATCCTGCCGCGTCATTTTCTTCATCTGCGCTCCCCCTCTCAGCCATGCTGCAATTCTTTTCCGTATTCGGCAAGAAAGACCTGCCGCGCCGTCTCCCATGCGTCGTCAAGGCGCTTGCGCCCCGTCTCATGGATGCACGGCGGCTTTTCAAAATGCGGGATCATGAGGCGCATGCCGCGCCGCCGATACTCCATGGAAGCCGAAATATCATAAAAGTGCCAGCCCGTGAAAATATCTTCGCGCCAAGGCACATCCGCCTGCGTCGCCAGGAAGACGCCGTCGAGCGCCTCCGCTTCGATGCCCGCAGCCGGTACAGGACGCTGCTCCAACAGATCCATCGCCTCAGGATCGCAGATCTGCCAAACCGAGCCATAGCATTCTTTCGCGTTCCACCATACACCATCGGGTGACATGTGACGGCAGCCTGTGAAACCGATCAGCCCCACCTCCGGTTTTGTATGGAAGCTTTCCAGCAGACGGAAAATGATTCGTTTTTCCGTCAGCAAGATGTCCTGATGCATGTACACCTTATACTGTGCCGACGATGCCCGCCGCGCCGCCTCGTAACCCGCCGCCATCGACGGTGCGCCGCGCACGGGAACAAGCTCCGCCGAAACGCCCTGCGGCAGATCGAGATGCCTGAGGTAGCGCACGCACTCGGCGTACATCTCCTCATCGTTCACGCATGAGATGAAGGCGATCTTCTTCGCGTCTTCACTCATCGAAGCAGCCCCTCCTTTCGCAGGATGCCGCCCATGGAGTCGACATCTCCCGCCGTATTCCGGGCAAACGCTTCGAGGTAGCCGCCGTCGATTCTGCTTTCAGCGAGCAAGCGCCGCAGAGCTTCGACGGTTTCCGCCGTTTCAATGCCGTTTTCCAATCTATGCAGCAGACGCGCTAAGAGACAGCGCTCCGCATCGGTGTACCGCTCCTTGAGGCGTGCCGTGCGTGCATCGAGTACGGAAAGCCGCATGACTTGCCACGAGGCTTCCGTCTCTCGATGTCCGTTCTGCACGCCGCAAGCCTGCATCACCGCAAGCATCTCCGCCGTCCCCTTTTCGATGACCTGACGCACGGCGAAATCCTCGTAGTGCACAAGCTTAGCAAGGCGCACTAATTCGGGAAAGGAGAAGAGCCGTCCCTGCCCATCGAGCAGAGGATTCGCCCCATAGCGCAAATCGCCCGCAAGCCACGCACGGAAGACACTCCAATGCCACGGATTTCGGAACGGTGCAACAAGAGAAGCGCAAGGTGCGAGGAAATTCTGCAGGCATTCCAACAGACTTTCCGGTGCAGACAGTTCCTCGACTCCCGGCGCAAGCACGATCCAGGAAAAGCGACCGTGCCACGCGGCGGGAAGCGCCTCCTCCCATGCTGCCGCAGCAAAGGTGCAGTCTGCAAAGTCTTGCTGAAAGCGCCTCTGCCACGCCGCGCCCATGCCGATAAGCAGTGCATCTGACGCCATCTTCTCGGAGAAGAATGCTGCCATTTCCGCATAAAGCCTTTCATCGAAGGACATTTCCATCATGCCGCGCCTCCTTCCCTTCCCCTCACCGCCCCTCCGTCACGCTTCTTCCGCGACGAAGACCGGCTCTCGTTTTCCCTCTTTCACCTGCTGCAGCAACAGACGATACGCTTCCAGCACTGTCTGCGGCTCGATCGAGGCGATGCAGTGTGCTTCCTCTATGCGCTTGCAGCCGTAAGCATCGCGCGGCTCCTCGGCGCAGTCCGCCAAAGCTCTCGCGGGCTGCACGATGACGGAGGTCGTACGATAGGGGTAGTAGCTTCGAGGAATCGCCTTTTCGTCGAGCGGCAGGTCGCTCCCGTAGCAGCAGATTTCCAGTACGGGAAGGCCTACGATCGCCGCCATGTGCAGGAGGCTCGTATCGTTGCCGATGTACGCCGAACAGAGCGTGACGACAGAAGCCGTCTCGCGAAAATCGAACGCGCCCGCGAGGGAAAGCGCCCTCTCCTCGCCGAGCGCACGGGCAACTTCCGCCGCTTCCGCCGCATCGTCCCTGCCCCCCAGGAGCAGGAAGAACGCCTTGCTCTCTTCGGCCAAAAGCAGGTGCAAAAACGCTGCGTAGGCGGCGGACGGCCAATGCTTGCGCCGTGTGCTGCCGCCGAGACCGACGGCGAAGAACTTTCTCCCCTCCGAGGGTGCTCCGAGATATGTAAGTTTTTCGCGTACGCTCGCGATGTCCGCCTTCGTCAGCCAAAGCTCCAATGAACGATCGGCCACGGGCGCGGCGAGAAGCTGGTCGATCACATCGAAGCAAAAATCGGCCATGTGCAAGGAATGCATGGGTTTTTCCAAAGGGCGCGTCAAAAGCGCGGCGCAGTCCTCGCGTGAAAGTCCTCCCTCCGCGAAGTCCCCTGCATGACCGATGCGCTCCTTCGCACCTGCCATATAGGCGAGAAGGTACGCGCTCGCATAGTGCCCGAAGATGAAGGCGAGATCGAAGCGCTGCTCCAAAAGATGCTCCGCCGCATACCCGGTGTGCGCTGCAAAAAGCTCCGACAAGGGACGCAGCACGGGAAGCTGCTCATTGCCAAGCAGGAAGTCGATGTAGGGACACTGCTCGGCGAGCTTGAAGCTCGGCGGAAAGATCACGAGAGTGATCGCCGCCTCAGGATAGAGACGGCGGATCTCGCGCAGAGCACCCGAAAAGCACAGGAAGTCGCCGACACCCGCATCCATGATGACGAGCATCTCTATCTTCTCGCCCGCAGTGCGCGGCGTGCGATACCCCTCCGCCGCAAAGACAGGCTCCATGATGCGCATGAAATCCCTCGCAGGAAATGGCGCATCGGGCGAAAGACACTCGCCAAAGAGCTCGAATGCCTCAAGTATCGTTTTCATAAAGCCTCCTGCTCTTGCAAGGTGCAAAGCCACTGACGAATCCGCTTCCCTGCCGCGCCGCAATTTCCTCTATCCGTTGAGGACGCTGTGCAGGACCTCCGCCATATAGTCGATCTGCTCTGCCGCCATGCCCGGGTAGACGCCGAGCCAGAAGGTATCGCGCATGATGCGGTCGGTCGCTGAAAGCTCGCCGACGACGCGGTAGCCGCTTTTCGCTTCGCGCAGGCGGTCAAAGCACGGATGCTTGACGAGGTTGCCCGCAAAGAGCATGCGCGTCTGTATGCCGTGCGCTTCGAGGGCACGGACGATCGGCTCTCTTTCGACGCCCTCACGGCAGGTCAGGAGGAAGCCAAACCAGCTAGGCTCGCTGTGCGGACACGGCTCGGGCAGGATGAGCTTTTCTTCGATGCCTTTAAGCGCCGCCTTGATGCGAGTGAAGTTCTTCCGACGCTTTTCGACGAAGGAGGGCAGCTTCTTGAGCTGTGCGCAGCCAACCGCCGCCTGCATATCCGTGACTTTGAGGTTGTAGCCAAAGTGCGAGTAGACGTACTTGTGATCGTAGCCCTTCGGCAATTCGCCGTACTGCCCGTCGAAGCGGTGGCCGCAGAAGCCGTCCTCGCCCGGCGGGCATACGCAGTCGCGCCCCCAGTCGCGCAAAGAGCGCAGGATGCGGAAGAGCAGAGCGTCCTTCGTATAGACGGCGCCGCCCTCGCCCATCGTCATGTGGTGCGGCGGGTAGAAGCTCGACGTGCCGATGTCGCCGACGGTGCCCGTATAGCGCTGCTTGCCGTCAATCTCATAGCGCGAGCCGAGCGCGTCGCAGTTATCCTCAACGAGCCACA
>ERZ772967.844-NODE-844-length-22471-cov-3.017621_pt1 | contig 22471 bp, 15 predicted proteins | sample MGYA00511677_ERZ772967 | MGnify/ENA primary metagenome ERZ772967 (study PRJEB29015, sample SAMEA2737931) | human oral metagenome | biome: human oral; feature: human-associated habitat; material: dental | place: China | collected 2146 ...
CGGCTTGTCTTACTTTTATCTCTCGTGCGCGATGCCGCACATATCGTACACGCCTTTGTCGGCGCCGTCTGAACAATAACTGTAAAAACTTTCCCCTTTTGTTCCGCTTTTTATACTGTCTGCGCCTATAATAATAGATGAGCGGTTATCTGCTCGCGAACTATGTTCAAAGGAGGCGCAGTATGCACAAACGCTTTGACGACCTGACCATCGCCGATGACTTTATGTTTTGCTCCGTTATGCAAGACCCGGCCTTGTGCAAAAAACTTTTAAGCATTGTTCTTTCGGACACAATCGGCACTATTACGAAATTACAGTACCAAACAACATTCGAAAAAGGCAACAGCAAGGGTATTCGCCTTGATGTGTGGACAGGCGATGACAAGGGCAAACTCTATGACATCGAAATGCAAACCACCGATCAAAAAAATCTTGCAAAACGATTACGTTACTATCAATCGGCAATCGACGTGAGCACGCTGAGCAAAGGCAGCGATTATAACGACCTGCCCGACACCTTTATTATTTTCTTTTGTCCGTTTGATTATGTAAATGCGGGATTACCGATGTACACTTTTAAAACAATGTGCACGGAAAAAGAGCGTTTGCAGTTGCCTGACGGCACAACAAAGGTTATACTTAACAGTAAGGCAGCCGGCAAAGAAAAGAATCCAGAGCTTAAAGCGTTTTTGGAATACATGAACGGCAAAAAAAGTGAAGACACGTTTGTCAAAGAGTTGGAACAGAGAATAGCAGAAATAAAACACAACGACAAAAGGAGGCACGATTATATGATAATGACAGCCTTTGAAGCCGATGCAAAACGGATGGGTAGATTGGAAGGCCGAAGCGAAGGTATCCGGCAAGGCTTTGCCGAAGGTGAAGCGAAAGGTTTTTCCGACGGTTCCCGTCAAAAAGCGTTTGAAACGGCACGGGTTTTAAAACAACTCGGCGATTCCGTAAAAAAGATAATGCAAGTTACCGGCCTCAGCAAAAAAGAAGTGGAAGCACTGAAGTAATTACACAGTACCGATTACCAATTTGCAAAGACTGACCGCTCTTAAGCCGGAAGAATCTTCGGCTTCGGGGCGGTTTTTATGTGTAGCAACTATGGCGGAGACGGTGAAAATGCGCTATACTGACCGCCGTAGCGGAGGCATACATGAACGTATTGGTAATCGGCGGCGCCGGGTATATCGGCAGCCACGTCGTTAAAGAATTGATGAAGCAAAATCACCGCGTAACCGTTTTCGACAATCTTTCGAGCGGTCTGCGCCAAAATCTTTTTAAAGAAAACGAATTCATATACGGAACGATTTTGATCCCGGGCGATTTGGATGCGGCCTTTGCAAAAGGCTTTGACGCTTTTATACACTTGGCGGCTTTCAAAGCGGCCGGCGAATCGATGATCGCTCCCGAAAAATATTCTATTAACAATATCAACGGTACGCTCAATATCTTAAACGCAGCCGCCTCTCACGGCTGCAAGCGCATGGTGTTTTCGTCGTCCGCGGCCGTATTCGGAGAACCGCAGTATCTTCCCATAGACGAAAGCCATCCGAAGCATCCCGAAAATTATTACGGCTATACGAAGCTTTCGATCGAAGAGTTTATGGCGTGGTACGAAAAACTGCGAGGTTTGCGCTTTGCAGCTCTCCGCTATTTCAACGCCGCAGGCTACGACGTCGACGGCGAACTCTCGGGTCTCGAACAAAATCCCGCAAACCTTTTGCCGGTGATCATGGAAGTCGCCTGCGGTATGCGCGAAAAGCTCAAAATATTCGGCAGCGACTACGATACGCGCGACGGAACCTGTATCCGCGACTACGTGCACGTAAGCGATTTGGCCGCCGCCCACGTAAAAGCGCTCGAATACATCGCAGAACACGACGAAAGCATTTCGGTAAATCTCGGAAGCGAAAAAGGTACGACGGTGACGGAAATGGTCGAAGCCGCGCGGCGCATCACAGGCCGCCCGATCCCCGCCGACTATGTCGCGCGCCGTGCAGGAGATCCCGCGTCCCTCGTTGCGACGAGCAAATATGCGTACGAAAAGCTCGGCTGGAAAGCGGAGTATTCCGATACGGATACGCTCGTCCGAACGACGTGGAACGCATATCAAAAATACAACGGGCTTGTTAAAAACTAACCGACTTTTAGGCAACACTTATGAGGCAAAAAAATGGATAAGGATACGAAACAAAAACTCTTCGATTATATCGCATCTTCGAAACGCGATATCGTCGCGCTCGAAACGCTTTTGACGAGCCATCCCGCCCTCGCTCCGGAAAACGGCGGACAGGGTGAAATCGAAAAATGCGAAGCGCTTATCGCGTGGCTCCGCGAACAGGGTTTTACGAATATCGAACGCTACGACGCGTCCGATCCGCGCGTTGCAAGCGGCATCCGCCCGAACGCCGTCGCGACCCTTCCCGGCAAATCGGACGATTTTTCGGTGTGGGTTATGGCACACTTGGATGTCGTACCCGTCGGTGAAAAATCGCTGTGGCATTCCGATCCGTGGAAAGTCGTCGAAAAAGACGGCAAGCTCTACGGGCGCGGCGTCGAAGACAATCAGCAGGGGCTCACGTCCGGCGTCTTTGCAGCCCTCGCGTATATGAAGTGCGGCATCGTTCCCGAACACACGGTCAAACTTTTGTTTATGGCGGACGAAGAAGTGGGCAGCGAATACGGCATAAAATATTTATTAAAATCGCATAAACTTTTCCGTAAAGAAGACATCATCGTCATTCCCGACGGCGGAGACGCAAAGGGAGAAACGATCGAAGTCGCCGAAAAAAATATTTTATGGCTCCGCTTCCGCGTAACGGGCAAACAGACGCACGGTTCGCGTCCCGACACCGGATGCAACGCCTGCCTTGCCTCCGATGCCCTTGCGCTTTCGCTCCACGATATGAAAGACGTGTTCGACAAGCGCGATCCGCTTTTTACGCCCGACTGTTCGACCTTCGAGCCGACGATGCGGATGCAAAACGTCGGCAGCATCAATATCATTCCGGGAGAAGACGTGTTCTGCATGGACTGCAGGATCATCCCGTGCTATACGCTCAAAGAAGTGTACGCTGAAGTCGATAAGCGCTGCAAAGCGATAGAAAAAAAATACGGCGTAAAAATCGAATATACGATGCCGCAGGCAGGCGAATCGCCGGCAACTCCCGTCGACGCTCCCGTCGTGCAAAAGCTTTCCGAAGCGCTGAAAGCGGTGCACGGAAAAACCGCACGCACGATCGGTATCGGAGGCGGTACCGTCGCAGCTCCGCTTCGGGAACTCGGCTACAACGCCGCCGTATGGAGCACGCTAGACGACATGGCTCACCAAGGCGACGAATACTGCATCCTCGACAATATCGTTTCCGACGCGCAGACGCTCGCATTTTTGTTCGGCGCCTGAACGGCACGCAATTTTTACAGGAGCAATCATGAACTTTGCCGCAATTGAACACCGTTCGTTTGACAATTACTGTTATCCGCTTGATAAAGATACGCTTTCGATACACATACGCACCGGAAAAGATATTCGGCGCGTAACGCTTGTTTGGGGCGATCCGTTTGACCGCGGCCTCATGGGAGGTGCGTGGAATTGGATCGGAAAACGCACGGAAATGACGGACGTACGTGAGCTGCCCGATCACCTGTGGTGGTCTCTCACGGTAAAGCCCGAATTCAAACGATGTCAATATTATTTTGAACTCGACGACGGCGAGCAAACGCTGTGCTTTGTCGAAAACGGTTTTTTTACGCAAGCGGATTTGAAAAAGCAAACTTTTCCTTTCATATTTATATTTCCGTGGATGAACGAAGCCGATATCTGTACGCCGCCCGAATGGCCGGAAAATACGGTGTGGTACCAAATTTTTCCGTCGCGCTTTTGCAGGGGCGGCAAAGCCGATACAAATGCGTATCGCAAATGGGCGCCTCCCGACAAAACGGTAACGAATGAAGAGCGATACGGCGGTAATCTGCAGGGTATTACCGACAAGCTCGATTACCTTGCGCGGCTCGGCATAACCGGTTTGTATCTCAATCCCGTCAACCGCTCTCCGTCGCAGCATAAATACGATACGACCGATTACCTGCGGATAGACGAATCGTTCGGTACGAATGACGATATGAAGCGCCTCGTATCGGAAGCGCACAAACGCGGCATCCGCGTTATGCTCGACGGCGTTTTCAATCATACGGGCACGGATTTTTTTGCATGGCAGGACGTGCTTAAAAACCGCGACAAATCGAAATACGCATCGTGGTATATCGTCAATAATTTCAATTTCGCCGGCAGCGGTAAAGCGCGGCACGGCGATTATTATACGTTTGCATTTGCGGACGGCATGCCCAAGCTCAATACGAACAATCCCGAAGTACGGGAATATTTGCTGAACGTGTGCGAAACGTGGGTGAAAGAATACGATATCGATGCGCTTCGTATGGATGTTGCAAACGAACTGTCGCACATTTTCTGCCGCGAACTGCATGAGCGTATGCGTAAACTGAAAAGCGATTTTTATATCGTCGGGGAAATATGGCATAATTCGATGCCGTGGCTGCGCGGCGACGAATTCGATGCGGTTATGAATTATCCGCTTTCGAATGCCGTTTTCGATTTTGCGTTTTCATCCGCGGCGTGTGCAAAAACCTTTGAAAGGAATATCAATTATTGCCTTACGATGTATTACAGCCAGACGACTCGCGTACAGTTCAATTTATTGGACAGCCACGATACGGTAAGGCTCGTTACAAAGACGAAAAACCGCGACAAAACGCTGCAGCAGCTTGTGTTTTTGTTCGCGATGCCCGGCAGCGTATGCATGTATTACGGCACCGAAGTGCTTCTCGAAGGAGCCCACGATCCCGACAACAGACGGTGTATGCCGTGGAAAGAAATCGAAAGCGGCAAATACGACGAGCAAATCGATTTTACGAAAAAACTGATCGCGCTCCGCCGCACGCACCGCGCACTTCGAAGCGCCGACCTGCGCTTTATATATGAAGGAGCGGCAAAAGCCGATTCCCGCCTTGTGCATATACGCAAATTTGCCGATGGGGAAACGGCGGATATCGTGTTTAATTTCGGATGTGAAGACGTCCGTATCGCCGATACAGGCGGAAAACCGGTGATGAGCGGCGCGTACGAATCCGGTATATTGCATGCCGGCGGATTTGTCGTAACGATTACATAATTTTTCGCTTATTTTTCACTTGTTTTCCGCTTATATCGTACTGAAAAGCCCGTAAAGCCGATTTTTTTCCGCTTTGTAAGAAAATTTTTATTGACAGATTAAAAATAACGAAAGATAATTACTATAACTAAAAAGGCTTTAGAAGGAGGCTTTAATGAAAAAGTTTTGTGCTCTCATCTCTGTCTTACTGATTCTCGCCGTTCACGCATCGGCGGACGTATCGGTAAAAAAACTCGGAGACGGAAACATAGAAGTGACGTTCTTCTATGGAAATCCGCGCGCACAAGAGGTTGTCCTCGCAGGAGACTTTACCGATTGGCAAAACGGCGCCCTGCCGATGACAAAAGGTGAAAAGGGATGGACCTATGTCCGTATCGTTCCGCCGGGAACCGTTATGAAATATAAATTTATTTCAGACGGAAACTGGACGGAAGACTTACGCGAGCCGGACAAAGTGGATGACGGTTTCGGCGGACACAACGGTCTTGTCGATGTCGACGTTTTGGTTGCGGCGCAAAGCAAGTCGGAAAATGCCGCTGCAGGTGCAAGTGCGAAACGCGCCGGTAATCTGAAATTTTCAACATGGGGTATGCTCGGCTATCAGATGAAATGGGGCGACGGTAAGAAAGACACCAAAAACGACCTCGACAGTGCCGGTTTGAATCTCACTTCGTATCTTAAAATAAGCGGCGAAGCGCTTCCGCGGCTGCCTATTTACATCGAAGTGGCGCTTGCCGAACAAAAAGGTTTCGACAATCTGTATAAACGCAATGTCAGAAATTGGGACGAAGGCTGGAAAAATCTTTTGGTCGACACGATTTTCGATCCGATTTATTATTACGGAGGACAGGAGAAGGCGAAATCCTATCTCGGTCACCTCAAAATGGGATTGAATACGCCGATTGTAAATTGGACGACCGGCTATAAATACGCGAAGCTTTCGCCTCATCAAAACGTAAACTGGAACACGGTCGATAAAGAATGGGAAGCGGGCTACAATGAAGTCGGCGGTTTCAATCAATTCGATTTTGCACCGCTGTTTGCAAAACTGCTCGCAGATACCGGCGTTGAAGCGGATGTCGTCGTCGCTCCGAACCGCTCTGCAGACCGCGCGGGTTCGCAGTACGGTATGTACGCCTACGGTTGGTCGCGCTTTAACATCGCCGATTTCCCGCAGTATATCGATCTCCAGTATAACGGCGCATACGGCAAAACCTATGATACGATTTTCAAAGAAGTGATGGAACACGACATCATCTTCGGTTATCAGGGTATTTACGGACCCGTTACCGTAAAAGCGAACGCTCTTTGGAACCGCTACGGTTCGTACGACAACGGCGACGGAACGAAAACCCTGTACGCACCGGCGACATCCGATGTCGGTTTGGTTCACGACGAAAATAAAAACTTCGGCGATAATTCCGCTTCCAACGTGAACGTTTCATACAGCTCGGATACGGTCAAAGCGACGGTCGGCTATCGGTACCGCGGTATTCAGGCGAATATGATGTATGTCGAACAAGGAGCGGACGATCATAGCAATATCACCGATCAGCTCGGTTTCCGCAATACGCAAGTGATCTTCGGCGGCGCCGATGTCATGCTGCTCGATAACGCGCTTACCGTCGGTTTGGACGCGCAGCTTACGATGGTGTTCAACAAAGACAACGATTATTACTATGATGAAGCAAAGAAATTCAACAACAAAGATACGGCTCTCATTAAAATAAAACCGCGCGCAGCGTACGACTTCAATCCGTATTTCGATTTCCCCGCAAAGCTCGACGGCTATATCAGATTCGACGCGGTTACGAAAAGCGACGACGAATTTGTGCGCAAAGACAAGAGCGCCTTTATCGTTGCGGAAGCGGGTTTGCGTTATAACCAAACCTTCGATACGGCCGTTATAAAAGGTCTGACTGCAACCTACGCGTTCGACAATCTCGGAGGCGAATACGTATTCAATACGCTTTCGGCGGATGTTTCGATGTTGCGCGACATCGTGGCAAGCTGCGGTATCGGAGTCCGCACGGAAGGAACGAAAACCTTTGACGATATTTTGAATCCGTTTGCATTCTTTATCGGTGCTCGGAAAAAGCTCAACGTTGCGGCCATTTACAAGCCGACCGCGTATTGCTACGTATTGGCGGGTATGGATCCGTTCAAAGAATTCAACGACGGACCGACGGCCTATCGATACAATACCGACAGCTACACGTGGTATCGCAATACGGACGACCGAAAGGACTATGACGGTGAAACGGCAATTCGCATAGGTCTCGTGTGGGATCTCTAATCGGGAGGAAAATGATGAAAAAAATGACAATGGCGGCACTTATCGCCGCAGCGATAGCGGCGCTCGTTTTTACGGGATGCACGACGGGCGATCCCGACTTACCGATATCGGTCAAGCCCGCATATATCATCGGAGGCGCGACGGCAGGAGATGCGGCGGGCACGGAGCAGTGGAGCACAATGCGCGTGCCGATTACGTTTGCCGCGGGAAAAGCGACATACGAGTTTACGCATTCTGCGGCAAAAGAGGGCGCATGGGGCAACGGTCCCGGTAAAACATCGTTTAAGCTTTTGCTCGACGAAGCGGGAGCTACGGCGTGGGCGACGAACAGCACTACGCCGCTCACAGCGGGCACGGAGCTCGTTACGGATGTCGGAGGCGCTAATAATATCGTGCTTGACGGATTGACGGTCGGCACGAAGTATAAGATCACGATTACCGCCAGCGGGCTGATTATAAAAGTCAAATTCGAATAAAAGGCTTCGTATACGGACTGTCCGAAAACCGAAGTTTTCGGACAGTTTCCCGAATTTACTATGCATTTATAAAAAATGAGGAAACAGTATGAAACATAGAGGATTTTTATGTGCGCTCGCAGCGGCGGCTTTGTGCACGGCTGCGGCATCTGCGGCGCCCGCAAAGCGTATTTCGCTTAAAGTATGGGAATCGGCCGGCCCGGAACAGGAGTTCATCGTTTGGGCTATAAAAGAATTCAGAAAAACGCATAATCGAACGACGATCACGTACGAACCCGTCGGATCGACGGACACGCGCGCAAAGATCGAATTGGACGGACCCGCGGGCGTGGGTGCCGACGTTTTCGTCGCCCCTCACGATCATATCGGGGCTCTTGTAAACGGCGGACACGTCGTTGCGAATACGACGGCAGGCTACCTCGATCCGTTTATTTCGGCGGCGAAAACGGCCGCGACGTATAAAGGCAAAGTCTACGGATATCCGCTCGGCATTGAAACCTACGGTCTTTTTTATAATAAAAAAATTATCAAAACGCCTCCCAAAACGTGGGAAGACATCGTCGCCTTTGCAAAGACGTACAACAACAAAGCGCAAAACAAATATGCGCTCGTGTGGCCGGTCGGCGACGGCTATTACGAATATATGTTTATGAGCGCATTCGGCGCGCAGCTTTTCGGACCGAACGGCAGCGACAGACGGCAGCACAATATCAACAGCCCTGCTGCGATAAAAGGCTTGACTTATCTGCAAAATCTGCGTAAAAAGATCCTCGACGTTCCGTCCGCCGATATGACGGGAGATTTTTGCAATTCTTCGTTTATCGAAGGAAAGGCGGCTATGATCATCACCGGACCGTGGAAGATCTCGGACTTTACGAAATCCGGTGTCGACTTCGGCATCACGACGCTTCCGGAATTTCCGGGACAAAATAAACCGGCGACTTCGTTTTCCGGCGTACGTCTCGCGTTCGTCAGCTCGTATTCCGAAAATGCGGAAGAAGCGGCCGCATTCGCCGCGTTTATCACGAGCAAAGAAGCGCTTATGAAACGTTTCGAAATCACCAAACAGATTCCGCCGCGAACGGATATCACGACGAACGATCCGGTTTCGAACGGCATTTTGGCGCAGACAAAGTATGCCATTCCCATGCCGACGATTCCTCAAATGGGTACGTATTGGTCGGCGATGAATGCGGCCTATGCCGGCATTTGGGACGGTGATAACGTTGAAAAAGACCTCAACGCTGCGGCCGCCGCAATGGACGCCGCTCGCTGATCGGTTATCGATAAAAGGGAGCGCACCGGCAGTCCGGCGAATGCAAAGTACGCTTGTCCGTACGCTGCTTTGCATTCGTTCCGCCGTTTCTGCGCAGCTTTGTTTTTCCGCTTTAGACTTCACGGCATATTTTTCACCGGTGTGCTCCTCGTATTATTAAACCGCAATTTTTTACAGTACGATTTTGCGATACGATTCCGAATGTACGTTCTCGGTTTCAAAAGGGGATATAAAAAATGAACAATAGGGTAAACCCTGACAAAGTGAGGAAAGCTCCCGTCGCTTCGTGTTTTTTTATGGGGCTCGGGCAAATCCTGTACTTAAAACAATACCTGCGCGGTATCATCCTTGCGCTCTTTGAAGTTGTCATACTTTGCTGCGTTATCTTCGGTACAAAAAAAATCATACCGAAAGATCAGAGCGCCTACGAATATATGCAGAGCGCTCCCGATACCGTCGAGATGATCGATTATCTCGAAGCGAACGACTGGCCGAACCTTGCAGAGATCGTGCTTGCGCGCAAAGAAAAAATCCGCACCTATGTGCAAAACAGCGTGCAATCGTGGAGTCGTTCCATTGTACGCTATTACAAAAAGAAAGATGCCGCACTCGGCGCTGCGGTGCAAAATCATTTCGACGATTTTATTCCCGGCTTTTTCGCTTCGGTCGATTGGGATGATCCCTATGCCGTCGAAGATGCGGTTTTCAGTTTTGTCGATGAAGTCAATACCGCAGTCGATGATTTTCAATCTCAGCTTGCGGATAAAGCGGACGATGCCTATGCCGATGAAATCGACCGCGCCGGAGAAAAATTCATAGACCGTTACGCCGCGGCGGCCGCAAAATACGATCGCAAACTTTCCAAAGCGACGGCAAAAACGGCGCTCGCAAACGGCGAAATGAAATTGTTCGACGAAAATTACGACGGATGCGCCGTTTGCAAACATGCGGCCGCAGCCGGACGCAGAACGCAGGGACATCGCGCGTTTTTCCGAGGCCCCATCGTTACCGCGATCGCAGGTTTGATTACGCTCGGTTCTCCGCAGGCGACGACGGTAACGAAATACGCCGACCATTCGATCTTTATGATGATAAACGGCCTGCTTTGCCTTATCGTCCTTGCGATTTTTTTCATCACCTATGCATACAATATAAAATCGGCAAAAGAAGATGCCGAAAAAATAATAAAATTCAATAAATTTCCGACGCTTCGCGAAACGCGCAACGATATTTCGCAGCGTTCGTTTGCGGTGATCGGAATCACGCCGTGCATCATCCTCATAGCGTTTTTTACGGTCATACCGCTTTTGTTTTCGGCGCTCGTCGCGTTTACGAATTATTCTTCGCCGGATCATATTCCTCCGAACAGCCTCGTCGATTGGGTCGGTTTCAGAAATTTCGTAACGATGTTCAGTTCTCACGGAAGCAGCGGCGGGCAGTGGGCGAACACTTTTTCACGCGTTGCGCTGTGGACGCTCATTTGGGCGGTTCTTTCGACGACTACCTGCTTTTTTACGGGATTCTTTTTTGCCGTCATCCTGCAGGACAAGCGCATAAAGATTCCGGAACTGTACCGCACGGTGTTTATCCTTCCGTATGCGATCCCTCAAATGCTTTCGCTTTTTATCTGGGCGAATTTACTGAACGGAACTTTCGGGCCGATAAACCGCACGCTTATCTTTTTCAAAATCATTTCACAAGGCATACCCTGGCTCTCCGATCCGATGATGGCAAAAGTGACGCTTATCCTCGTCAATATTTGGATCGGATTTCCGTACAGCATGATCCTCATCACCAGCAGTATGACGGCTATTTCAAATTCGATGTACGAAGCGGCCGTCATCGACGGTGCGAATAAGTGGGAACAGTTCAGAAGCATTACTTTCCCGCTCGTGATGTACCAGCTGAAACCGATTCTCATCATGCAGTTCGCAGGAAACATCAACAACTTCGGCGCGGTGTTTTTCCTGACCGCCGGAGGGCCGAATCTGCCCGACACGATTTCGACGCAGGCGGGATCTACGGATATCCTCATATCGTGGATATTTAAATTGACGATGAATACGCCGAATATGTACAACATCGCATCGGTGCTCTCCATTTTGGTCTTTATCGTACTCGTGCCGTTTGCACTGTACAATTTTATGCGGACGAAATCGTTCAAGGAAAGCGAAATATGAAACAAGACAGAACAAACAGCCGTTCTCCGGTAACCGTTTTTTTAACAATCATATTGGTAATTCAGCTCATCGTCGTGCTGTATCCCATTGCGTTTACGATCAGCGCGGCCTTTACAAAATCGAATTCGCTCGCATCGACGTCGATCGTACCCTTTCCCCGCTATCCGTCGCTGTTCCAGTTCCGGCGCCTGCTGACGCCCGCCAATCAATTCGTTAAAGGTACGACGGACGTGCTCGGTACCAATTACGTGCACTGGTATCTGAATACGCTGCAAATCGCATGTATGAATACCGTCCTTACGGTTCTCCTGTGCAGTACGGTCGGGTATATTTTTTCACGCTTTACGTTTCCGTTCCGCAAAACGGTTATGGCGTCGATGATCATTCTCCAAATGTTTCCGAGCTTTATCGGAATGATCGCGACCTATGTCATCCTGTGGAAAATCAACGGCCTCAATACCTTGTGGGGACTCGTGCTCGTCTATGCCGCGGGAAGCCTGCCGTTCAATTCATGGCTTATGAAGGGCTACTTCGATACGGTTCCGAAAGAACTCGCGGAAGCGGCGTATATAGACGGCGCTTCTCCGTTTACGGCTTTTGCCCGTGTCGTTTTGCCGGCCGCAAAACCGCAGCTCGTATTCCTTACGCTTACGAGTTTTACCGGGCCGTGGATGGACTTTATCTTCCCGCGCCTCGTGCTCAGAAGCGACGACAAAAAAACGCTTGCGGTCGGTCTCTATGAAATGATAAGCGGCCGCGCTGCCGATAACTTTACGATGTTCGCTGCAGGAGCGCTTCTCGTCGCGGTGCCGTTCACCGTTTTATTTATGCTCGGACAAAAAGCGCTCATTCAATCGCTCGCCGGAACGGGCGGGAAGGAATAATCTCATGAAACGCGTATTACTGTTGCCGCTTGCGCTCTGCGGTATGCTGCCGTTTTTTTCGTGCAGCTCTTCTCCGAAAAGCGCTTCCCGCTCGCGGCACGCTTCCGAAAAATCCTCACCTATCGTACGCTTGGCGGATAAGCCGTCGGAAGGCGTGTACTACAGTCTTTTCGTGCGCTCCTTTGCCGATTCGAACGGCGACGGAATCGGCGACTTTGCCGGCATTATCAAAAAACTCGATTACTTGAATGACGGTGACGACGCAACGACGGACGACCTCGGTATCACGGGTATTTGGCTTTTGCCGATCTATCCGTCGCAGTCGTATCACGGTTACGACGTCGACGATTATTATAACGTCAACCCCGATTACGGCACGATGGGGGATTTTGAAAAACTGCTCGCCGAATGCAAAAAGCGCGATATTTCGGTGATACTCGATATGACGTGCAATCATTCGTCCGTTTACAATCGGTGGTTTATCGATTCGCGCAATCCCGCAGACAGTCACCGCACATGGTATCGATGGATTTCACCCGACGACAGCCGCTATAATATGCGTCAGCAGATTTGGGGACACAACGTATGGAATTATTCCGACGGCTATTATTATTCGGGGATTTTTTCTCCGAGTATGCCGGATTACAATCTCGACGACGGCGCCCTTCGAGCGGAATTTAAAAAGGTGATGAAGTTTTGGCTCGACAAGGGCGTTGACGGTTTCCGTTACGATGCCGCAAGTCATGTGTATAACAGCGCAAAGACGCTTCCCGGTACGAATTCGGTTGCAAAAGGCGTCGCGTGGTGGAAAGAAATCGTCGGTTACGACAAGAGCGTAAAGCCCGATGCGTACATAGTGGGCGAAGTATGGGAGGCGACTTCGACGCGCGCCGAATATATGGCGGGTTTGGGATCGACATTTCATTTCGATATGGGAACGAAGATTATCGATGAAGTGAGAAGCGGGAGCGCTGCGAATAATAATTTCGCAAATGCGCTGCAGAGCGAATACGAACGGTATGCCGAATCGAATCCGAATTATATCGATGCGCCGTTTTTAACAAATCACGATCAAAATCGCATTGCAGGATATCTGCGCGGAAACACGGCGCAGCTGAAACTCGCCGCGGCGATGTATATATTTGCGGAAGGCGTACCGTTTATATACTACGGAGAAGAGATCGGTATGATGGGAGCAAAGCCCGACGAACAGATCCGAACGCCGATGCTGTGGAATAAGGCGGGCAAAGACAAGCTGCAGACGACGTGGGAAACGTCGCGTTACAATAAAAATACGCTCAGCGTTGCGGAACAGAAAAAAGATCCCGATTCGCTGCTCGAGTTTTACAAACGCATTATCAGGGTAAAGACGGCGCATCCGTCTTTATTCGCCGGCCGCTTTAGCGCCGTCAATACGGGAAACGAATTCGTTTCTTCATGGGCTATGAAAAGCGAAACGGAAACGGCGTTCGTACTGCACAATCTTTCACCGGAAACGGTCGCCGTTCCCCTTCCTCGCGAATATCGTATGCCTGTCGTATTTTCGACATATCCCGGCACCGTGTGCGACGACAAGGGAAACCTTACGATTCCTCCGCTGTGTACGGTCGTCCTTGCAAAAAACAGGTGACGGGAAGAGGCTGTCCTTTGTGAAGTTTTCAATCAACAACCCCGACGCAAGCGTCGAGGTATGTTGTTCTCATAAGGTGGTTGCAGTCGGCTTTAATACCCTTTGTTACGACGCAAGCGTCGGGGTATTAAACCCTCCGCACGAATCACTTCAGGGACGGCCCCTTTTTCAACGGTTTTATCGGTTAATACCGCTTATATGGGGAGCCGGTAGGTTGCGCCGATACTCGTCATAAAGATCTGCTTGTTGAGTTCACTGGCTCCATAATCCTGCTTAAAATACTGTATGTACAAGAGGCCGAGCGTGAGCGTGAGGTTATCGATAGGCCGATATTCGACGCCGGTACCGATCGCGATGTTGTCCAAAACGGGGCTGAATGCGTTGTTTACCGTGTCCTTTGTCCCCTGGTTGCCGTAGGACAATCCCAAACTCGCCGTCACTTTATCGTTGATGTCGTAATCCGCTCCCGCCGCCAACTCCCACGAATCGCTGTAGTCGGATTTGCTGAGTACGGAATTGAGCTGTGCGAACGAGTTGAAGTAGTAGTTGAAGCTTGCGGATACGTACAGCGGTTTCAGCACTTGGTAACCCGCACCCATGTTCAGCACCGCAGGTAAATCGGTGTGGAACGTTTCACCGTCAACGATTCCGAGGTTGCTGCTGAGCATTCCTTTGGCGTTTTTCACTTCGTATTTCATATCGGAATGGAGTTGGAACTGCGTCGAGAGCGTAAGGGCGGGAAAGGGGCGCACATTGATGCCGAACACGCCGCCGACGCCGAAAGCGCTCGCATCGTAGCTGATTTTATTTCCTTGATTAACGCCGACAAAAGTTGCATCATCGCTCTTTAACTCCATCGATTGCGTCGCATGGAGCAGGCGGAGCGCGCCGGAAAAGGAGATGAAATTTCTCAGGCAGTACGTAAATCCGACCTGCTCTCCGTAAGTCATGGACGAAAGCTCTACCGAATGATTTCGTGCGGATGAGGGAAAATGTGTTGCTAATGCGGCAGCAGTTGCGGTCGTACCGTCTTTGTACGAAAGTTTTCCGCCGCCGGCGTAGATACCGAAATTTCCGAATACGGCAAAGGGTCCGTGTTTGTATACGATGTCGGCGTTCGGGTAGAGCCATACGGCCGTCTTATCGCTGAAATCTTTTCCGTTCGGATAGAGCGGAATTGCACCCTTTGGAAACGAGTTCGTGTATTTTTTAAATACGAATTGATTGCCCGTATCGAAATACAATCCGTCTTCCAAAAAGCCCGTACCCGCGATATTGTAAAAGACCGCTTCGGGACGTTTCGCTTCCGCATTGCGGCTCGGATTTCGCAAGTATCCGGGGTTCATATTCGTTTTGTTTTCAACGCCGTCGGCAAAAGCCGCGGCTCCGGCAAGTGCAGCGACGAGCGCTGCGACGATGATCGATCTCTTCATGTTAACTCCTTGTTGTGTGAAGAATATAAAGACGGAAAAAGTGTAATTCTGGCGATAGTACGATGAGGTTTTGCATTGTTCTGTCGTACGATATCCATAGCAGATAACATTGATAATTTACTGTATTCAAAATCAAATGTCGTGTCAATCGTACGCAGTGCATACGTGTATTCTAGAGTTTTTGAACGCCTCGCCGTTTCAGCGGCGCATGCTATGTTGCACTTTATCGTTTCGAATCTTTCGAATAGAGCCTGAGCGGTGCGATCGCGGAAAAGTAAGCTTTGAAAACGGCGCAGGCTTCTTCGCGCGAAAGCTCGTCGATGATTTCGTATGCGTCAAGGTAAGAGCGCGCATCGGCAAGCACATTGCCCTTTGCGCCCGCTTCAAGCCCTTCGTGTATAAGAAGCGCCGTTCCCCTGTTTGTCTGCGTTCCCGAAAGTTTTTCGATCACCCAATTTCTCAGCAGCTCTTCTTTAATTTGCGGAAACGATGTTTCGTTTTCCAATTCTTTGCCGAACGCGGCAACCGCACTTGCATACATTTTATCGGTTGAGGAAGTACGGCGCGCGTGAGAAAAAGTTATGACGGCAACCTGCATCGCATATGTCGAACCGTCCGCGTGTACGGCGGTATCGGCTGATATGCGGCGCGCATCTTTTTGGAGACGGGCGCACAGCGCATACAGGAACGCATTGAATACGGTACAATCGTCCGTGCCCGCAGGAGGAGAAGGAAGCCAATACTGTACGGGATCCGAAAAATCGGTCGTCGGAACAAGCGTTTCGGGACGGGGGCCCGCATCTTTTGCCGCGACATCGGTAAAAAAAAGATGGCGGAGCGCGACGAAAATTTTTTTATTATCCGGAAAAACCGGAACCGCTGTCAAAGACGTTCTTTCGTTTCTCGGTTTTTGTTCGGCAAGCATACCGAGCGACGAAGCGAGAGCGTCGCGTATAAGGGGAACGTCGAATTTGCCGGTGACGATAAGCGTATAACGCCCGGCATCGAGAAGCGACGGGTAAGCTGCGAGGACTGCCGCATATTGCGTTCCTTCGAGAATATCCCGATTGCTGTCGAATACCGCGGTGTACGGAGTATCCGGAAAGAGAGCGGCGACGGCGCGGCTGTACAATTGATTTGCGGTGTTTCCGTCACGCAGTCTTTTTTGCGATCTTGCATTGTACACAAGTCCGTCCGCTTGAGACGGCTGAATATCGCCGTAGATGAGCGCGCGCGATATGCACGGAATAATGACGCTCATATCGTCCGCAAAACTTTCGACCGAAATCGTTCCGCTCGTCAAATCGATTTCCGCCCGAACGGAAGGAGTACCGTCGATCGTGCCGAGTTTTTTTTGCATATCGATTTCTTTTTGAATATTGTCCGCAAGCGCATAGATGAGTATGGAAAAAAATCCGGGATTCGACGCGGAGCCGAGCTCGCCGCCGCTTACGGAAAGCATGAGAAGAGCGGTCGATGAAAAATCGTTTTGTTTGCATACGACGGGAATGCCGTTTGCAAGCGTAAACGATGAAAACGCGGCGCGGTTTTGTGCGCGGTAAAATGCCGCATCGGAAATCTCATTTTCATTTTTATCCGCCGTTTCTTCGGCGCTATTGTTTTTTTGAATGTTTTTATACAATTCCTGCGTATACCACGATCCGTTTTTTTGCGTTATCGATTCGTAGCCCGCAGCGGCAAACGCTTTTGCATAACGCTTGTAGACGCCGCTGTTGACGAGTACAAACACAAAGGGCGATTCTTCGGAATACGCATCTTCAAACGCCCGGACATCAAAATTAATAATAGTATCGGTTCGTGAAAAAAGCCGTTCGATAAGCGGCATCGCTTTTTCTTCCTCGGAACGGCATAGGTCCGCCGCCCACAGTTCGGAAAGAGCCGTCATAAGCGCTCCGGGATTTCCGAAGAGCTCCCGATACGATGCGATAAGATTTTCTTTCGCATATATGAGTTCGTCGCTTGAAAGCGATTGTGCGGCGTTTTCTATACATGAAAGAAATGCCGCGCTCTGTTTTACGGGAGATGTTTTCGATTTTTCAAAAAGCGCTTGAAAAACGAGGCGCGCCTTTCCGCCGCTATGAACGGCAGCCGCATCGATGTAGTCGGGAGAGCGGATACCGAGCTCTTTATGAGACAGCACCGCCGATTTAAAAGACGATGCGCGCTCGTTAAATGCCGCGCCTGCAATATCGGCTTCCGATGCGGAAAGCTCCGTATATTGTACGACAATCTGCGTCAAGTCTGAAGAAAAAAGAGGATCGCTTATGACGAACTTTTTTTGCCGCGCTTTATTACCGCCGGATTCCGCCGCACTCTTTTTCCCGCGTGATATGTACTCCGCAGTAAGCGACGGCCGTAAACCGAACGTTTTTTCCGCAGCTTTAAGCATCGCGGACTTTTGCATACCGCCGCTTATAAAAAGCGCGCTGTTGTTCGGTACGTAATACGACCGGGCAATATTCATAAGAACGGAACGGACACCGGCAAGCGGCATTTTCATAAAGAGTGCGGGATATACGCCGCTGTTTTGCTTCCACGGTTCGCCGGCGTATATACGCGCATCCATACTCGAATTGATAAAGTCCGCCGCGCTGAGCGAATAATTCATCGATTCGTTTTTCATCGCGGTAAAGTGCGTGCGGATGAGTTCGTCGTCGAACGAAGGATCGAACGCGCAATGTGCAAGCGCTTCGAGCGTTTTTTCAAGATCCGAAGGAGCCGCCGTCAGAGTACAGCGGACGGCATCGACCGTACAGGAAACTTTTGCAGCCGAAAGCATATCGCTGCCGCTCCGTGTCGGATCGGACGCTTGCCCCGCACGGGTGAAGAGGCGCGCATACAGAGGAAAAAAACCGGCCGTTTCGGGAGTTTGAGCGTTTGTGCCAGCGCGTACCGCGTATTCGATTCTTATCGGAGCCGCCGAAAAATCTTCGAGGACAAAGACGCGCATACCGTTTTCAAGCGTATATTCGGCAAAGTTCGACGGAGAAAATCCGTCGGCGCCTGCAGCGGAAAAAATGCAGAACGCAAAGAGAAAAATAAAAACGGAAGAGCGAATCGATTGTCGGAACATCATAAAGCTATTGTATCATATCGTATATGCTTTCAACAGCATAGCCTTCGACCGGCAGCCGCGCGCATTTTTCGCACAAGCCCCGCATTCGAATACGATACCCTACAATATATACAATGACGGTGCGATAAAGATACACGGAATACGACGATCGCCTTCGGTTTTTTGCACCCGCCCTGTTCGATCACATGAGTTTTTTCAGCATCGAAACGAGGCGGTCTTTTTCGATCAAGTCGATAGGGCGGCCTTCGGAAAATTTATGCGCACCTTCGGTAAACGCGCCGGCCGTAATGCAAAAGCCCTTGTCGCATTTTATGTCGCGGAGCTTTGAATGAAATTCGCGCACGTACAATTCGCCGATCGCGCCGGTACTGCGGTAAAAACGGAACAGCTCGGAATCTTCCCAGCGGGGCGTATCGACGGTGCAGAGGATTTCGACAAACTCCTGCGTCACCGCAGCGTCTTCGATCTTTACCGTCGCATCGGAATAATACGAAGCGACAAAGCGGCGGCAGAGCGCGACGAAATCGGCCGTCGGCGACATGATATAGGTTTGCAGATTCGCGTTCGTATTGAGTTCCTGATAATGCCGAATCAGGGCGGGCACGTCTTTATAGCCCGGCACCGTATCCTGTATCTCTTTGAAATACGTGAGTGCTTTGCCGATATTCTTTTGCGCGAGATGCGCGTTTGCGAGCCGGTAGCGCAGCATCGTCACCAGGTCGAGGGGAACGTTTTCGAGCTTTAAGCCGATTTCGTAATCCTGCTCGGCAAGCTGATATTGATTTGCGTGCTCGTGAATCAAACCCGCCGAAAGGCAGGATTGGGCGCCGTACTGCGGATCGGGGCGCAAATGCATAAACACTTTGAGCGCTTTATCACCGTAACCCGTTTTATCCATCGCCGTCGCGATCGCAAAAAGCGCATCTTTGTCAGTCGGATCTTCATCGAGCACACGGCGCAAAAACGGAATGCTTTCACGGTAGTGCTGCGATTTAAAATACGAAAGCCCGAGCGGCTCGTCCGTTTCCGCCGCATCGGGATTGATCGACCGCGCTTTTCTGAGGCACAAAACGGCTTTTTCGTATTCGTTTTTTTGATACATGAGCCGACCGAGATAAAAGTTCGCATCGAAATTGTCGGGTTCGAATTTGCATGCGGCTAAAAGACCGCGTTCGGCGTCTTCGAATCTTTCTATATGGAAAGCGGAAATGCCCTGCCGCGCCGCGATCTTTCCCGCATCGATTTCGACGTGCGTCGGTATCAAATCGAAAAGGAGATTGTAGAGCGGAAACGCTTTATCCCAATTCCGCTCGTCGTAATACAGATCTCCGAGCGTCGTAAGCGCCTGCACGTTGCGCGGATCGTGCGCGAGTTTTTTCGAGCATTCGCGGATAATGAAGCGTCTCGCTTTTTGTTTGCCGCCCGCGCCGACACCCCGTGCCGCTGCCGAGCGAAGCACCGAAACGAGAGAAACGACGACGGCCGCAAAAACGATTGCTGCTAAAATCGGTATGGCTGCATCCATGTGTTAACGATTCGTCTCCCGTTTTTTCCGAAGCTCCGTTACCAGTTCCGCGATTCGCGAAACGGCAATCTTTATTTTATTAATATCGGTCGCATAGCAGCATCTGATAAATCCTTCGCCGCCCTTTCCGAAACAAGTACCCGGCACGACCGCCACTTGATAATTTTCGATAAGCTGCGTCGCAAATTCTTCGCTCGTCAAACCCGTCGAACGGATATCGGGGAAAAGATAAAAGGCCCCCTCGCCTTCCGTGCACGGGAGTCCCATATCGCAAAACGCTTTATACATGAGGTTCCGCCGCTGCTCGTAGCTCCGGCGCATCCTCTCGACTTCGTTCCATCCGTTTTTCAAGCCTTCGATCGCCGCGTATTGACTCATGATCGGAGCGCAGATCGTAGAGTATTGGTGCAGCTTGCACACTTGTTTTGTCAATTCCGCATTTGCGGCGAGGTAGCCGATGCGCCATCCTGTCATCGCGAAAGATTTCGAAAATCCGTTGATGATGATCGCGTAATCTTTCATGCCGGGAAAGCTACCGATCGAAACGTGCTTGCGTCCGTCGTATACGAGCTCTCCGTAAATTTCATCGCTGATACACCAGAGCTTGTGCGCTTTGACGACTTCCGCAATTTTTGCAAGTTCGTCGCTCGGAATCATGCGTCCCGTCGGATTCGACGGAGAGCACAGCATGAGCGCTTTCGTGTGTTCGGTAACCGCAGCTTCGATTTTTTCCGCCGTCGGGATAAAATCCGTTTCGCTCGTATCCAAGTGAACGAGGGTTGCGTCGCACTGTTCGGAAAGCGGCTGGTACGAAACGTAACACGGCTCGCACACGATGATTTCATCGCCGGGATTCAAAACGGAACGGAGCACCGCGTCCACCGCTTCCGAGCCGCCGATCGTCGCGATGATTTCGTTTTTCGGATTGTAGTACATGCCGTAACGCGCAAGATAGCGCGCGATCTCTTCGCGCAATTCGAGCAGTCCCCAATTCGACGTATAGGACGTCTGCCCCTTTTCGAGATGATAAAACGCTTCTTCGCGGAGCTGCCACGGCGTCGGAAAATCGGGCTCGCCGACACCGAGAGAAATGATATCGTTCCTGCCGATTATCAAATCGAAAAATTTGCGAATACCCGACGGAGGAGTTGCGAGAATTTTTTTTGAAAAGCGATCGTCGCGCGTGTTCATCAGGCGGTCACCCCTTCACGTCCGTCGCGATCCTGCTCGACGTAAACGATATCGTTTTCTTTGTATGTCTTTAAAATAAAATGCGTTTTCGTCGAACGCACGCCTTCGATCGTCGAAAGTTTGCTCGCGACGAAGAGCGCGACTTCTTTCAGCGTATCGCCTTCGATGATCACTTTGAGATCGTAACCGCCGCTCATGAGATAGAGCGATTTTACCTGCGGAAAGCGCCATATCCTGTCGGCGATCGCATCGAAGCCCCTGTCGCGTTCGGGCGTTACCTGTATTTCGATTTCGGCGTGCACACGGTCTTTCAATTCGCCGTCTTTTTCGGGATTGACGATTGCCGCATATTTCATGATAACGCCGCCGTCTTCGAGTTTTTTAATAACGGCGCGCACTTCGTCTTCCGTCCTTCGCGTCATCGCGGAAATATCTTCAACGGAAAGACGCGCGTTTTCCCGCAGCAAATCGAGAATCTCTTCGGCAATATCCATACCACGGCTCCTCAAAAAGTATTAAACAACTATAGCATATTTGAACGGGGCTTACAATGTGCGAAGAAAATATACCGGCACACGCAAAGTTTTTCCATAACAAAGCACACGCAAAAGCGCAACATTGACACGGGCACACTTGAACGATACCATTTGCTCATGATGCACGAAAAATTGCCGCACGGAAAACTTGCCGTCAAACTCATCGCCCTGGACTTGGACGACACGCTTTTAAATACGGAGCTGAAGATCTCTCCCCGCACGGTTTCCGCTCTGAGACGGGCCGCTTCTCAGGGCATTTTCGTCGTCATCGCTTTCCGGAACGTATACGCTTTCTTGGGACTGGGCGCAAAAAAGCGCTTCGTACAGTGTCGACGGTTCTGTTAAATTCGCGTCAAAAACAAAAGAAAATGCCGAAGCTTTTTACCGTTTTAGCGGTACAAGCGAAAAAGTAAATTTCGATTCGGTACAAGTGCGCTCTTCAGCTGTTTCCGCCGACTACAGCGGCAGTTTTGATATACGCAATTTGCGGCCCCAAGGAAACGCGTTTATACACTCGCTAAAATTGCCGAACGGAAATGAATTGTCGGCGGAACTGTATATGGAATCGTCCGGAAACGAATCGCTTTTTTTTATACCGCAACTGTATTTCGGACAAAACAGTTTAACCGCGCTGCAATTACGCGTGTTCGGCGACGGACAGTCGTTTTTTCAAGCAGAAGACGGCATACGAGATGCTCTACGGTAACGGTAGTATAGCCATCGACAAAATTTTGCACATCGCCGGCTAT